>Ga0209810_1002011_pt1 | contig 26506 bp, 19 predicted proteins | sample Coa_R1_7_FD_187159 | JGI IMG/M metagenome (GOLD analysis project Ga0209810, IMG submission 187159) | Surface soil microbial communities from Centralia Pennsylvania, which are recovering from an underground coalmine fire - Coalmine... | ecosystem: Environmental > Terrestrial > Soil > Unclassified... | reverse complement strand
CTGCACCGGATGCGCCGCTTGCGTATCCGCTACGAGCGCCGAGACGACATCCACGAAGCGTTCCTGCTGTTGGGCTGTGTGCTCCTCTGCTGGAACGCTTGGCTGACAGGGTTTTGTTAGGTGCTCTTAGGTTATAGTTTCGCTAAATTCTCGTAGCTTTTCTAGAAAAGAGGACAATATGTCTGAAATAGGCAATATATATGCGCGTTACGGGGAAGCACTCGATTTGGGTGTTGATGATTTTGAATCATCACGTAAAAAGGCTCTCGAAGCTGTAAGGAAATTATATAATCCTTTGTTGCGAGACCTCATAAGGAGTTATAATGATTTAGCTGGTGAGGAGTCGGCACAACGGGCTAACGTCCTGCGTATTTTTCGTGAACAATTTAATGAAGGCCGTCTTGAAGCCAGCTTTGCAGCAATCGATGGCACGTCTGGAAAAGAACAATTGTCGGAGATGATGGTATTCTATGGGGCTTCATATGCGCAGAATGGGACACTCAATATCGGTGATTCAGCAGGTCGATTGTCTTATGCCCGATGGTCTCCTAATGAGGATACTAGCTTCGTTGCCTATTTGCCAATTCCGCTAACGTCTTTATCTGACTTACAAGATGAGGATTGGCTATTCCGAGCCGATGATGATGAGCGATCAGCCGCCACCATGATTCATACTGGTTTAATGCAATTAGCTGAAATATATTTAGCGTATCGGCGGGTTTTATCGGAGGATAGGCCGCCTCGAATCCTTCTTCTTGATCATAGTCTCTCAAGCACTATGCTTAGCTCCGATGTCATCCATCTTGTAAAGCCATACAAAGCCGACCAGCAAACATTAGGCTGGATAGGAGCCAATATTCCAAGATGGGGTAGAATTTTTGAGCCTGCTGACGGTCTAGTAGCACACGCTCACCCAATGAATAGAACATTACAAGTGCCGAGCTTGCGAGGAAATGCATTGCCGGAATATATAATCGCTGAAATGACCAATTACTGGCAAATCGGTATGACGGGTGAGCGAGATCCTGGAAGCAACTTGCAATTGGTATCATTGTCTGCTTCTGGTATCGGTATGGAAGAGTTGCGACATATTGATAGTTGTAGCGAACCGCTAATTTTAGAGATCCAAAGAAGAATTACTACCAGAACAAGGATTATAAACCGTCACAAAGTTATATCTGACGTTCTAATTGATGGTCGTCGGCAGTTGCGTGATGCTCTTAGAGAGCTATCAAAAGATTTGTATGCAGCAAAATCGGATTTATCAAGCAAGTTCTTTACGATAACATCACACGGGATATTAGATGGGACCGAAGAAAAGCAGGTTTATGAAGCCATGAAAGTTTTAAATATAGCCGACAATTCACCTCAGTTCAAGGAGATCTCTGATAAAATTAAATACAATCGTAGGTTAAAGAGTTTACTTAAAAAAATAGAAGCTAGAATCGAGATGGCCAATAGTCAGATAGCAGATGTACTACACGAGTTTACAATCATAGGCCATAAATGGCCTGAACCTGTTCAGCAAATTGTAAATACTATTACTGGATTGCTTCAATTGACAGAACGTGAACATCGGTTTTCACAAGTTAGAAATGCAATTTCAGCAAACATCTTAGAGTGCTTATAGGAATTGTAGCGACTTGGCAGGCAAACAGTTTTCTGACTATCTATTAGAAGCCATCTCATAAAAGGGATTTATGAGATGGCTTCTAGTCCCTTAAAGATGGCTGTTGCCTGCTCAGGACTATCAATAAAAGAGTTCACGGTTCGCCACGGTGAGTTGTTTCGTAGAGGTCGAGAGTCGCCAGGAGAGGCTTGAGGGGGACGAGGCCACGCTTGAGCGCCTTCATGACCGCCTGCGTGCGGTCGCTGGCTTCCAGCTTGGCCAGAATGCTGTTGACATGCGCTTTGACCGTGCCCTCCGCGATATAAAGCTCCATGCCGATCTCTTTGTTGTTCTTGCCCATCGCTAGAAGATGCAGCACCTCCATCTCCCGCATGGTCAGCTCCCGCGCGGTCAGGCGCAGAGCCAGCTTCGATGCCACCTCCGGCGGCAGGTGAGTCTGTCCCGCATAGACTTCCCGGATCGCGCGCAGAAGGTCTGTGTTCGGGGCGCTCTTGAGAAGAAAAGCCTTCGCGCCGGCCTGCATGCAGCGATAGATGTCCTCGTCCGTGTCGAACGCGCTCAGCACCAGGATACGCGCATCCGGCGCCTCGGCGTGAATCGTCCGGAGGGCGTCCAGACCATCCATCTCCGGCATCCGCAGATCCATGACGACAAGATCCGGGCGGCGCCTGCGGTACATCTCCACCGCATCATAGCCCGTGCAAGCCTCCCCGACCACCTGCATATCCTCCTGCCCGGCGATCAGGGAGGAGAGGCCCTGGCACACCAGCGGATGATCGTCGACGACCAGAATCTGTATCAAGCTCGTCTCGCTCATGATCGGTCTGTCCGGCAACAAACGGTTCCGGAGAGGAGAGAGATGCTGCGGCTATCATACGCCATCCTCCCCGACCGTGTTCCCTCTTTTTGTCGAGGACGCGCCGAAAATGGTTCCCTTCACGGGGGGCAGGAGGGCTGTGGGAACGGTAAAAAGCACGGCTTCGGATGATATCCAAAAGCCGCGCTCCATCTTCGCACGATCGGTTGGGCGGCGCCTGGAACGCCGCATGGAAGGAAAGATCAGGCGCGTCCGGAGACGGCAGCGCCGTTTTGATAGCCGCCGTAGCCGCCACGTCTGTGGTGATGCCTCCGAGTCCGATGGTATCGGTAGCTGCTGGTAGTCATTCCCATCGAGCCGTTGTTTCCGTTCGTGGCCCCGCCATGGTAGGAATGGCTCGTGCCGTTCTGGCCGCCGTTGCCGTTCATGCCGGTTCCATTCTGACCGTTGTTATCGCCGCCGTTCTGGCCGGCCGTTCCTCCGGTCGTCGGCGGGGTGGTCTGGGCTCCGGGAGGATTGTTGTTAGGGTTGTTGGTTCCGGTCCCGTTGCCATTCTGTCCACCGGTCGTACCGGTCGTGCCGGTTTGTCCTGCGGCCCCGGTCGTTCCGTTGTTGGTCCCGGTCTGTCCGGCATTCTGGCTGGTGACTCCGGTCGTCGTGCCGCCGGTGGCATTGCTGCCGGCAGTCGTGCCGGTGGTACCGGCCCCGCCGGTCCCGTTGGTGTTCTGGCCGGCGACATTCGAGCCGCTGGTGCCAGCCGAGCCGCCCGTAGCGCCGTTACCCGCACTGCCCGTCTGCCCGCCGGTGATGGCGGTCGAAGTGCCGCCGGTGGCATTGCTGCCGACGCTCTGGCCGGTCCCCTGTGCCGCCAGGATTACCGGGATTGCCAGGAGCGCCCCCAGGCTAATCGCCGCGATTACATTTCGGTTCGTCATGGATACTGCTCCTTCTCACTACACCGTTTACATGGAGTGAATTGTCTAACAGACGGCAGGCTCTCCGCGCATGTTCCTCCCACCCTCTATAACTTTTGGTCTATTTTCAAGCAAGCGGCCGGAGGGATCTCCGGATGAAACGAACGAGAAAAATCACCACGTTTCCCGCTAAACTCAGGGTGCCTCAGGGTGAGCCTCGCAGAGACACTATCCGGCGGAGTTGCGCAGTATAATGAATGGTAACCTGATTTCAAGGAATAGGCTATGGCAACGCCCTCGGTCGAGGACTACATCAAAGCGATCTACAACGCCCAGACAGACTCGGATAATGTCACCACCCTGGACATCGCCGGGCGCGTGGGCGTCAGCGCCCCCGCCGTCAGCAAAATGCTGAACCGTCTTTCGGAGCTGCGCCTGATCGAGCATACCCCCTATCAGGGCGTGCGACTGACCACCGCCGGGGAGAAGATGGCCTTAGAGATCATCCGTCACCACCGCCTGCTCGAAATCTACCTGGTCCAGGCGCTCGGCTATGAATGGGACGCGGTGCATGACGAAGCCGAGCGTTTAGAGCATCACATCAGCGAAGAGTTCGAGGCCAAAATCGACGCCCTGCTCGGTCATCCGACCGCCTGTCCGCATGGCGACCCGATCCCTTCGCCTGACGGGATCATGCCGGCGGTTTCCAGGCAGACCCTGGCGCAGCAGCAAACGCCGGCCCATCTGACCATCAGCCGCGTCCGGGATGAGGACGCCGCCCTTCTGCGCCATCTTAAAAAATTGGGCCTTCTGCCCGGCGCCGCCATCGAGTTCGTGGAGCAGGAGCCGTTCGGCGGCGCGTTCCTCGTGCGCGTCGGCGAGAACCTGGTGCGCGTGGCGCCACGGGCGGCGGAACAGATCTTTGTCGGCCCGGTCGCCGAAAAGGACTAGCGCCGTTCCTCTGTTGTAAGGAGGACCCGACAACTTTCTATTCCCATTCCCTGCAAACAGAGAGGACATGCGATGCAAACAAAGAGGCGGACAGACCGCTTCGCAAGATCGTTCTGCCGGTCGGCGCAAGGGTCCTGTCTGGCAGTGGGCCTGCTGCTGATCGGCCTGCAGGCCGCGCGAGCGCAGAACCCACCCGATTCCAACACCGGGCAAGCACAAAGCCAGGGGAACGGACAATCGGAGCCGGGCAAAAACCCGGCCCCGGAGAAGAAAGAGACCGGCCCGCCCGCCGTCAATCCCGGAAGGCCGACCGTCACCGATCCCGCCTCGCTGACCGCGCCCGGCTGGCTGGAGTCGGAGTGGGGCGTGCAGAAGGATTTAGACCGGGACCGCAATCTCGACACCCCGTTCCTGCTCAAGCTCACGTCCCGTAATAATCGCCTGGAATACCGCCTGGCGACCGACGGCTACGTGCGCCTCGGCGACGGCACGAACGGCTTCGGCGACACCTACGCGGCTCTGCACTATCTGTTCGCCTCGCAGGCGAAGGCAGGTTACGATGTCGCGAGCCGCATCACCCTCAAGATCCCTACCGCCGACAGCGCCATCGGCACGCGTAAGTTCGACTACGATCTCCTCCTCCTGGCCAGCCGCGACTTCGCCCACACGAAATCCGGCGACGTCACGATCCATGGAGATTTCAATGCGGGCCTCGGCTTTCTCAGCCGCCAGGGCGTTCCCGGCACAGACACCCAGGCTCTGCTGACCGCTTCCTTCACCTTCCCCATTAAAGGCGGACGCTGGCAGTACACGAACGAGATCGTCTATCTCTCCCCTATCTACGGCCAGCGCGCGCAGGTGACGACCATGCACGGCTTTACCTACGCCCTGCATCAATACGATGTCTATGATATCGCCCTGCAGTGGCAGATGCAAGGGGATGGCCCGGTCTTCCAGATCCTCTTCGGACGCACGTTCTTCTTCGGAAAGCTCTTCTGATGGGGCTGCTGGACAGGATCCTGGGCCGACCGCTCGCCTCGTCGGAAGCGGAAGAGCAGAAGATCGGCGTGCTGGCCGGCATTCCGGTCCTGGGCCTGGATGGGCTTTCCTCCTCGGCGTATGGGCCGGAGGCGGCCTTAACGGTCCTTATGCCTCTGGGCGCGGCAGGCTTGAGCTATATCGAGCCGATCAGCGGCATCATCCTCGCGCTCCTGGGCATTCTCTATCTCTCCTATCGCCAGACCATCGCCGCCTATCCGACCGGCGGCGGATCGTATACGGTCGCCAGCGAGAACCTGGGGACCAGCGCCGGACTGCTCGCTGCTGCCGCGCTGATCGTGGACTACATCCTCAACGTCGCCGTCGGCATCTCCGCCGGGATCGGCGCCCTGGTCTCGGCGGTCCCTTCTCTGCACCACTATATCTTGCTGCTGTGCCTGATAACGCTCGTCCTCGTCACACTGGTCAACCTGCGTGGCGTCCGTGAATCAGGGATCGCGTTCGGGATTCCCACCTACCTGTTCACCGGCAGCCTGCTTCTGGTCATTGTCATCGGGCTGATAAAAGCCATCTTCCATGGAGGCCATCCCGTGCCGGTCGTTCCGCCGCCTCCGCTCCCCGCCGGCGTGAAGATCGTGACCCTGTGGCTGCTGATGCGCTCGTTCGCCAGTGGATGCACGGCCATGACCGGGGTCGAGGCCGTCAGCAACGGCGTGAATGCGTTTGCCAAACCCGCCGTGCAAAACGCCCAGCGCACGCTGACCGCGATCGTGGTCCTGCTGGGCCTGCTGCTGGCGGGCATCGCCACCCTCTCGCGCAGCTACGGCATCGGCGCGATGGATCAGACGCAGGTAGGCTATCAGAGCGTGATCTCTCAGATGGTCCTGGCCGTGATGGGCCGCGGCGTCTTCTACTACGTCACCATCGGCAGCGTGCTGACGGTCCTGGCGCTGTCGGCAAACACCAGCTTCGCGGGCTTTCCCCGCCTCTGCCGCCTGATCGCGGAAGACGACTTCCTGCCGCATGCCTTCGCCAACGTCGGGCGGCGGCTGGTCTATTCGTATGGTATCGTGATCCTGGCCGTCTTTGCCGGGGCGCTGCTCATCGTCTTTCGCGGCATCACCGACCGCCTGATCCCTCTGTTCGCGGTGGGCGCTTTCGGCGCCTTTACGCTGTCCCAGGCCGGCATGGTGATGCACTGGAAGCGCCATCCGGGTCCCCGGACCGGCCTATCCATGGCCGTCAACGCGGTCGGAGCCGTCGCCACGGCCGCCGCCCTGATCGTCATTCTGGTCGCCAAGTTCGTGGAGGGGGCCTGGATCACTCTGGTGCTCATTCCCGGCATGCTCTTTCTGTTCGCCCGCGTGCGGCGGCACTACGACTACGTGAAGAAGCAGATCCGCTGCCCCCACCCGCTCGATCTCCGCAACAACGACCCGCCGATCGTGATCGTGCCGATCAAAGGCTGGGACATTCTGACGGAGCGAGCGCTCCGCTTCGGCCTGCGCCTCTCGCCGGACGTGATCGCCGTACACGTGGCTCTGCAGCCGGAGGAAGCGGAAAAGCCGCTGCGGGCGCTGTGGGCGCGGGAAGTCGAAGCGCCAGCCCGCCAGGCGGGGTTGAATCCGCCGCAGTTGGTGGTCCTGCCTTCCCCGTACCGCAGGCTGTTCACGCCGCTGCTGGACTACGTCGACCAGGTCCTCACCGAGAACCCGAACCGGATCGTGGCTGTGGTCATTCCGGAGCTCGCCGAGACGCACTGGTACGAATACCTGCTCCACAACCAGCGGGCGACCGTGCTGAAGGTACTGCTCTATCTGCGGGGCCATCAGCGGGTCGTGGTCATCAACGTGCCCTGGTACCTGCAGCCGGAATCGGCTTTTTCTCAACAGCAGCCATCCCTTCGACCTGCGCTGACAAGGAGTAAAGAGAGACATGAGTAACACGGTAAGCAAATCCAACCTACCGCTCGGCCCGGCCGCGCTTTACAAACACGATCACCCACCGGTCAAAAATGCCCATCAGGACTTTCACGATAGATTGACTTTCGGACAGCGTGTCGCCGACAGGGTGGCCTCTACGCTCGGTGGCTGGCCTTTCATCATCCTGCAATCGCTTCTTCTGGTGGCCTGGATGGCTGCCAACGTGTATCTCTACCATCACTGGAAGGACAAGGCATTCGACCCTTATCCCTTCATCCTGCTCAACCTCGTGCTGAGCTTCCAGGCCGCCTACACCGGTCCGATCGTCATGATGAGCCAGAACCGGCAGAACGAGAAAGACCGCTATGCGGCGCAATGCGATTTCGAGTGCAACCAGAAGGCCGAAGAGGAGATCCGGGTCCTCATGGAGCACCTCGCGCATCAAGACCTGATCCTGGCCGATATCGTATCGCGCCTGGATGCCCTGCCGGGGAAGCCGGCTGCCACTTCCAGCCGAACGTGAAAAGAGGATATTGTGGAAGAACAACACACCACCCACACCGCCGTCTTGCACAGCGGCGCCGATTATCTGGATAGCATCGCCACCGACATGGAGAAAGAGGCTATCTCCATCGAAGCGAAAGCGCAGCAGACCCATATTCTGCAGGTCCGTGATGGCTATGAGCGATTCGGGGAAGTCTTGCGCCACTGCGCCCAAACACTTCGCGCCAAGAGCCGAGAGCTGCGCGATCATTCCGCGTGACCCGGCACCCCTATAGAATCTCCCCCTCTGCTTACGAAGGAGAGGCAGGGCCGATACGGAGCGTAGGCGCTACGCTGCGTGGACACGCCATGTCGAAGCGCCGTCCTACGCGGAGGAAGGCCCGTGGTGAGGAGGGGGTGAGGTCTATGGGAGTGAGGTCTAAATCTGCACCGGCTCCAGAGGCCAGATCAGCGTCGGCTGGTAGATGGCGAAATGCAGCAGCGGCGGGCTGTCCGGCAGGCAGATTCCCTGCGCCTGAGCCATCGTGTTCTGTGTGAGCTCGGCCTCCGCTGGCTGCAGCGGCCACGGCGGATGATGAATCTCGCCGCGATAGACTTGACCGCTCTCGTCCAGGGTATACAGGCAGTAGCGCTCGGCCAGGAAGTATTCGAGGCTGCCCTTCCGGGCATGGAACACGTCGCCGGCAGGCCGGTACCGTCCCACCAGATCGGCGGGGGCTTCCTTGGAATCGATCCGATAGCTGCTATACTGGACCCATCCGCCCTCGTGGCGGACTTCCATACTCGCCTCGTAGTAGGGCAGATGGAAGAACTGGCGCGCGGCGGCCACCGCCAGCGCGCTGGCGGCATCCAGGCTGAAGAAGTAGACGCCGGGCTTGTCTTCGAGCGTGACGTAGGTGCGAACGTTGAGCTCGGCGAAGTCGGAGACCCAGGGAACGGGCGGCACAAAGCGCACGGTGGCGCCGGTGATCCGAAAAGGCATGATGCCCAGCCAGGCGTGGCCGTCGAATAGGTCCAACGGCAGCGCGGCTGGCACGAACGGACGCAGCGCCTCGACCGGCAGCGGCCAGTGCGCGAACAGCAGGCTCCGCCAGTCCTGCGACATGATCCACGGCCCTTCCGGAAGCGGCCAGGGACGATGTTCCGCCTCTAAGCTCATTTCGATCATCGGTTTCTCCATAGCCGGGCACGGAAGTACCCGCCTGCGGGTCCCTATTGAACCTGCGGACGGTCCTTCGGACAACCGTCCTGCGGATGGAAAGGCGAGTCCGTGCTTGCGTTAGCCGCCAGAGTCTCTACCGCCGGAGTCTTCCGCATTAAGGCCGCTCCCCGTCTTGCCGGCGCCTGGCGCGCCGCCCCAATCCGTGGCGTCCGCCTGTCCCCGAAGGCCTTCCGGCCCTATGTCGATCGCTCCGGGATCGGTGGCGTCGTCCGCTCCAAGCGATTCGATATCCGCATTCGGCACGGAGGCGATTTCTCTTTGCCCGGCCGTATTGTCCTGGCCCGGCCCGCCACTTCGGTTCGGAGCCTCCGTATCTGCCTGCGCGCCCATCGGGCCTATTCCGGCCAGCCCCGGACCGGGGAGACCGCCCCCTACGCTCTGATTCAGGTCTGCCTGCGTGTCATCCGCGCCCGTCGTGCCGAGCAGGCGCCCGGTATCTTCCCGTCCCAGCCGGTGCTGGCCGCCGACCTCTCCGTTCTGCGTCTGCTGCCCTCCGACCGGCGCCACGTCTCCGGCGGGCCGGACCGTCTCCTCGCTCATGATGGCTCTCCCTTTCTCCTACAGCCGCCTGGCGGCATAGCGATCTTAAAACCTATTAGCTTACGTTTATTTACCGCCAAAGTTGCGCGAAGGAATCGTCCACCCACGCTAGGTAGGCGGCCGAGCCTCATGAAAAAACGGCCCCTGCCTTCAATGACGTGGCAAGGGCCGAGCCGACAGAAGTTGCCAGAGAAACCTGGCGGAGCACATTCGTCGAATCCGTACTCAATGTTCCCGATTTTTTAAGTGTCCGCGCCCGTTTCCCTCTCACCTACAGGAAGAGGGAGATCCCTATGAATGCCAGTCCCCGAAGGGGACTTCGGGATTTGGTTGCCGCAGTTTTAACTGCCCGCAAAAGGACTCGGCGATCTCCTTCCGCCTGTTGACGGGAGCGCGAGGCGATGTTCCCCCAAGCCACTGCGGAGCGGCGGAGTATTAAAAAATGGTGCGGAAGTCGAGGTTGGTGGTGATTTCCTGCGTCAGGCCCAGGCTGTCGTGCGTGCGGAACTCGACGGAGAGATTGAGCAGGTGGTCGGCGTCGAACTGCTGGCTGTAGCCCAGGAGGAAATGGTGGGAGTGGTCGTAAGTCGTGGGAGTGCCGTTAGCGTCGAGGCTGTAGGCGAAGCGGAGCTTGCCCAGGCGGCTGACATTGCCTTCCAGGCCTAGTCCGAGCGAGCGAGTCAGGATCTTTGTGGCCGCGTTGTCCTGGGAGCGATAGAAAAGCTCCCAGCTCAAGCCCGACAGAATCGTGTTTTTGAGAGACACGTTCGCCGTCGTCTGGGGGAGGACGTTGCCTTTCTCGTCCTCCGGCAGCGTCCCGAAAAGATAGCAGAACTGCAGGGTCTTGGACAGACGCGCATCGACCGTGAAGCGGCGGATCAACTGCTCCTCGCCGGTAAACAGAGAGCGATCTTTGTAGAGGAAGCCGGCGTGGAACCACTTCTTCGGGTTCGGATCGGTGAGGAACGAGTACGTGCGCGTGATGGTGGTCTGCCCGTACTTCGGCGTCAGGCCGCCGTAGTCGAGCAGGAACTCGTTCTTCCAGAGCTTCCAGGTCGCCCGACCGGTCATCGTCTCGTTCTGCAGCTTGTGCTGGTCGTTGAGGGAGGCGTACCGCGCCGAGATCGTCAGCTCCTGGATCGGGCCGAGCGTGAACGGTTTCGGATTGGAAAGCGCCACGTCGGCCACGTCTTTGGTGTTCTTGGCGTCCTGATGGACTTCATTGAGGCTGGCATTGACGGCCACGTCCTTGAGCGGCTGCCCCTTCATGCCCAAAGAGACGGTGTCCGAGTTCTGCTTGTCGGCGCTCTCATGCTGGGAGACGGAGCCGGTCATGGCGAACTGTTTGGTGGCCTCCAACTCGAAATCGAAGGTGTCCGTGTTGGCCGAAGGATCGTTCGGGACGTCGCTGTCGATCTGCTGCTTGGCGTAGTCGAAGGCAAACACCTTGCCGGGCTTGGCGTGGATGTTCACGTTGACCGTATCCTGAAACGTGCCGTCCTGGTAAGAGATGTGCTGGTCGTCGAAAAGGAGGGCGTTGGGCTGATTCTGCGCCGTCTGGAAGTGCAGGTCCTGCGCGTGGGCAGCCTTGCTCACCACACCGTTATTGTAGGTGGTCGAATCGTCCTGATAGAGGTCCAACTGCAGCCCCTTGCCGAAGCTCTGATCGAGAGCGAGGTGGCTGTGGACCAGGCCGTTCGCCTTATTGTCGGCGGTCGCCACGTCGCCGTCGGCGGTGTAGGCAAGCTGGAGTCCGCGCCCCGTCGTGTATTGGAGGTTCTGCTTGTAAGTGTCGTGGCGGAGTTGGTCTAAAGCGTCCACCGCGTCGTAGGTGGTCGAATCGACGGTCAGCCCCTTGAGCATGGCAAAATGGAGCGTGACGTCGCTGCGCCGATAGCCCTCCTCCGCGCGGATACTGTTCTGATCGGCGGCGGGCAGGGCCAGGTCGGCGCCGCGCGTGAAGCCCTTGCCGGTATCGGCGAAGTGGGCGGTGAGGCTCAGCCCTCTGGTGTCCAGGGTAAAGGTCTCGCGCTGCAGTCGCGCGGCGAGGGCGCGGGCGGCAGCCTGCAGGTCCTGTCCGTTCTTCTGCGCGGCGGCTAAGGCGGACCCGACCGCGTCCGGCGTGCTGCCGACACTCAGGCGGCTGAAGCCGATCTTCGTGGTCTTATTGGGCTGCCAGGTCAGGTCCAACTGCTGGCGGGCCAGGCCATGCTCGTTGCCGAACTGGGCGCGCTCCACGTCGCATAAGCTCGTCAGGCGGGAGAACGAATCGGCGATGGACTGCTGCAGCCAGGTGACCTGCAGATTGCGGCCGAAGAACGACAGCGCCTCCCGGCGGATCGCATTCTTGTCGCGTCGCGCATTCTGTCCCGCTGGCGTATCGTAGATGCTGAAGTCGCCGAAGGCCAGCGTACCCACCTTGCCGATCTGCCAGCGTCCACCCAGATAATCGCGCTCCAGCCCGGCCTCTGTAGCCGCCTGATCGCGCTCCTTCTGTGTCACCTGACTGAGCGTCGCGCTCGGATCGAACTGATGGAGGATGTCGAGGGCGAGATTGCTCTTCTCGATGTCGGCCAGGTCCCCCAGCCGGCTGAAGCCGGCGCCGGTCTGGCGGCGCACGTAGGTCAGGTCGAGGCTGGGCGTGTCCAGCAGGAAGCTCTCTCGCTGGAACCCGGCATCGTCCACGCCTTTTTTCGAGGTGTCTTCGACGCGCAGATCGGAGAAGGCCAGGCTGCCGGTCTTGCCCAGCGCCATCTCGGCGGCCAGGGCGTTGCGCGAGAAACCCGTCTCTCGCGCCACCTGCGCCTTGTCGGCAGCGGCCACCTGCTCGGCGGAAGCGCGCGGATCGTACTGACGGTAGAGGTCGAGGGCCAGCGCGGTCTTGTCCTTATCCGCCAGGTCCCCCAGGCGGTTGAAGGCCGCGTCGCCATGCCGGCTCACGTCCAGGAAGTGGAAGCGGCCGGCGTCCAGGCTCCAGACCGTGCGCTGCAGGCCGCCATCCTTATCCGCAAAGCGCTGCGAGACAAAATCCAACCCGCCGATCTGCGGCGCGCCGGACAGCTTGCTCCTGCCGCCCAGGGCGAAGTTAAAGCCCAGGCCAAGCTCCTGGCTATGAATTCCCTTCTCCTTCGCCCACTGATCGTGGTCCGACTCCCGCAGCCCGCTGAACTGCGCGAACGTCTGGCCGACGTCGAGCGTGGAATAGTCGACGTGGAACGCGCTGGAGCGGTACCCGACGGCCTGCTGCGTGATGGCGCCTTTGCCGTCGCGGATCTGGCTCCAGTCGAAGGAGAGCCCGCCCGGAACGCCGCCTCCATCGCTGGAAACCGGCTGGTAGGCGAAGCCGAAGCCGAGCCGCTTCACCCCTTTCTCACTCTCCAACTGCGTCAACTGGTCGAGCATGGACTTGTTGCCGGCATAGCTGAGCTTGAGGGCGGAGAAGCCGGCGAACTGCTTGCCCACGTCCTGATAATCGGCGTGCGCTTGCCAGGCGCCGGAGCGAACGTTCAGGTCCTGGACGATCAGGTGGTCGCTGCCGGGATCGGTCTTCGGCGGCGCTTTCGCGGTCTGCCCGGAGGGAGACAGGTTGGCGACGAGGTTGGTGTTGCGCTGGGAGTGGCTGAAATAGGCCAGGCCCTTGTAGTCTGAGAGGCTGCCCGCGTCGAAATGGCTATTGAGAGCCAGTCCGTAGGTCGAGATGTCGAAGCCGGAGCCGTTGCCGGGCGTCATGCCATAGAACAGGCCGACCATCGCCGAATGCCCCATGCCGAACTGAAGCGTGGGAACGCCCATCGGCTGGCGCTGCGCATCCTGCCCCTCGATATAGCGGTAGGAGACGCTGATCCGATCGGTATGCGGCATGGGCCGGGCGAAAAAGAGCGTGCCGTTGAGGGGGTCGAGCCAGTAGTCGCGGTTCGGCAGGAGCATGTCGCCGCCGGCATGGATACTGACCGTCTGCGGCAGGATATTGCCGTGGGTGAGCACATAACCGGCCCCGGTGCCGTTGCCCTGCAGGATTTCCAGACAGGGCGCGCCGGGGGAATTGCTGGAGGGGGTGGTCGCCGTTGGGGCAGCGCCGAGGCCCAGGATTCCCTTCGAGAACGGTCCATCCAAGCCGGTCAGCCGTGGCGTGGAGAAGGTGATGGTGTTGTCCGCGTGCGCGTCGAGGGGGATATCGGCAAATCCGGCTACTAATGCGAAGGGCAGCGCGGCCGATAGAATCCGCCGCGCGCTGCTTCGTTCTCTCAGGCCTCCCGGCCTGACTTCGCCTTTATGCCGCCTTACCGCCATTATATTGTGCCTTCCACCGGATGAATAACGGGTCTACTAAATCCGTTTGTTCCCGATTTTCCGTGGAAACAGGAGCACGTCGTTAAAATCGGCTTCCGATCACGGAGACGGCTGCCTGATGCCGCTCGATATGTTCGAGCGTCTCCCGATCGTAGCCCAGGGTGGCGGCCATATGCCCTCGCTTCATCTCGGCCAGAGAGGGACTGGGGCTTGGGGGCAGCTCCGAGACGATCAAGTGCCCCCAGTGAACGCGCGGCGTCTGCGGAGGCGGGCTGGCGTCCGGTCGGGAGGAGGCCGTATCCGTGCTGCTGACGCGCACGTCCGGACCGCCCAGCGTGCCCGCGTCCGTCTCCATTTTCGCGCCCAGGTGCTGGTCGCGCGTATCCATGCCGGGCTGGAAAGCGTAGGTGGCGACTTGCATGCTCTGTTGATCCTGCGCGCCAGACGGCGGCGATGGAGCGGAAGCCTTTTTCTCGACGGCCGGACGCAGGGCTACGTTTTCCACGCGCGGCAGCTTTATACCGTCAGACAACTCCCCGGCGCCGTGAGCCGTCCTATTGGAAATCCTGCGAAGGCGCTCGGCTTTTTCCGGAACGGGCCGCGCCGCGGTCGCGCTCTGCAGCGAAGCGACAACGGCGCTCACGAGCTCCTGCGTGCCGAGCACGCCCGGCGAGACCAGAGCCAGTTCGGAAGGCTTCTGGAAGGCGCGCAGACGGTTGGCGGCCTCACGCCGATTCGGCAGCGCGGGGAGAAGCGCGCCGTTCTGCCGGTCCGGCAACGAGGCGATCTGCGCCCGAAGATGCGCCGCCGGGCGCGGCAGAAGAATCAGGGCTGCGATTCCGGCGGCGGCCAGGGCCCCGGCAGGCAGCGCCGTGCGACCGGCAGGAGAGGCCAGCGTACGGCACAGGGCGTTCCATCCGGCAGCCACGCGCTGCGCCAGCGTCGGACGGTAGATCGTCGCGGCGAAGATCGCCTGACGCAGCGTCTCCGGCGGCTCGACCTCGGTCAGCGATCGGGCGCTCTCGGCGGTCAGGCGCAGGAAAGCCATATCCTGGTAGCGGGCCGGATCGGCGCGCAGCAGCGCCTCGACCTGCGCCGCTTCTTCCGGCGTTGCCTCCCCATCGGCGTAGACATTGAGCAAGCGCCAGATCGCCTCGTCGTCTCCCTGACCTCTGGGACCGCTCGCAAAGCTCTCTTCGTTCCGCGGAGCGTTCTTCGGATCGAATTCTCTTCCCATCGTCCGTTCCTCAAACGGCAGGCTGGCCCTCTTGTCGGAGTCCTGCCGGAATCGAGCCTCGTTCTGTTGGATGAGACAGACGAGCAGGAAGGATGTTTCAACTTTTTCTCCCGCCGATCGCGCTCTGTTTCCGCCACCCACTTCCGGAAGCCAAACAAAAGCCGGGGCGCGCCAATCGCGCGCCCCGCCTCCTATCCAGTATTATCCCTCCGGTTCGGAATGCCTTACAGGTTATTCGTATCCGTCAGCACATAAAGGCTGAGCTGGGAGCCGGAAGCAGGCGGATAGGTGCCGTAGACGATGACTGTGTAGGCGGTACCCGTACTGAGCGTAACGGATTGAGAGCCTAGTATGTGCCCGGCGGTATCGGTTACGACGAAGTTATAGGGGCCGCTCGGTTCATCTACATAGGCTGTGGCCGTAGAGCTATGACCATACGTTATGGCCGTCAGACCCGTAAGTTGCGTCAGATTCCCCGAAACGCTGTTGTTGAGGGTAAGCGCGGGAGAGCCGGGCGCGACATTGATGAAGCGTATCGCGACTTGATTTGCCGGGATCGCAGATTGGCTCGGCCACGCATCCTGGAACTGAAACACCTGCGGATTGTACGGGGAGTTTTGCCCCACTACACCGGCTGGTATAATGGTAGAGGTGCCGACATTGGTACCTGTGTTATGCGTGTACATGGTGACACCGCCCGAGGCAAGCACTGTTTGCGTGCCGGGCTGCAGCGCATACGTCTGAATGTTATTGCCCGCAGGAGCCAGGAAGTAGCCTGTAGTCTGCCCATAATTTATCTTGGACACCAGCGGGGTGGCGGAGGGATTTCTTTGCGTGATGGTAACACTATTAATCCCGGCGAGGGCATTGAAGAAACGCACATTGCTGGTTGCGTTGCCGCTGGGACCGATGCTGTTGTTGCCTCCGCAGCCGGTCAGCGCCAGCGCCAAAGCGCCGATCAAGCCCAGTCCGGCAAGCAGGACATGCTTACGCGATTTCATTCCTAAACCTCCTTCAAGGGATGTGCGGACGGCCGCCGGGGAGGGGTAAGCCGGTCGTCCGGACGTCGCGCGGGCTTTCGGGCGCTGAGGACTGCCCGCGAGGGTAGTTTTCGCACACAGGTACGCAGCGCCGCCGGAAAAGTTTCCGTTCGACGCTTCGGTCCCTATGCTCGCTCTTCTGGTTACGTCCTCTCTACCGGCATTGTGACAGGAAGGAGATATTTGCCGGGACCGCGAAATCCTTTTTCGAGCCTGACACCTGGCACAGATTATATTCGTATAGAGAGTGATGTCGTCGTCGATGCTCTACCGGTCATCCGGCTGCGGGCGGCAAGAACGAGCAAGGAGAGAAGCTTTATGGGAGGGCTGATCGGTTTTCTATGGCCTGTATTGGCCGGGTTTGGGATGTTTTGGGTTGCGGGGAAATGCCGCGGGCGCAACGCGAAGAACGCCTTTACCCTGGCCGCCTGGGGCTTCTGGCTCCTGATGCTGTTTTATGTGCCTCTGGGTATCTTCTGGCCGCTGAGCTGGATCGTCGCCCTCGCCCCTTCGGCCATCTGCTTCTTCCTGGCGGCCAACTACATGCTCAAAGAGATGCGGGCGCAGAAGGAAGGGGACTACACGGAGAGAGCTTAAAGGCGGAAGCGGCGTTCACCCCCTCAGCTTTTCAACGGGTTCGCGGACGACGCGGCGGTACGCCTCGACGGCTTGGGTCGGGATACGCCGCAGTTTAGAAGCGTCCTGCGGATCGGGGCGCAGGTTCCACAGGCCCATGTCGATCAGGTAGTTCTCCAGCGGCAGATGGCTGCGCTGGTAGGGCCAGGCGACAAGAGAGAAGAGCGGCCAGTAAGTGTATCCGACCACCGGAACCCCCTCTGCGCGCAGGTTGTTGACCGCCTGTACGGTATCCTCGATCCAGCGTATCCTCCGCGCGGGCGGGCCATTGCTGGCTGTCTCGGTACACATCACCGGCAGCCCGTAGCGCCGCGCGTACATGCGCGTCAGCTCCACGAACGTTTCCACCCAGCATTTCTTTATCTTGACTTCGATTCCCCCACCCTTCCCCCGGCGCACATGCTTCTCACTGTACATGGGGTACATGTTATAGCCGATGATGTCGGGCCGGACGTTGTTGTGTAAGAACCAATCGAGGGTCTCGACCGGAATGCCGTGCGTCCGCAGCCAGCCGTGCAGCGGATGCGCGTCCTCCACCTTCCCCTGCACCAGATCCAGCGCGCAGAAGACCAGCTCCTGTCGCAGTGTCGTCTCCTCGACGAGGGTGGCGTCAGCGGTCTTATAAAGGTCGGTGGCGTCTACGTGGACGAAGACGGCTTCCGGCTCGACTTGCGCCACGGCGCGTTGCGTCTCCACGATTCCCCGTGCGGCGGCGACCAGCACGGCGGCAAAACTCTTCCAGGAGTGGCCGTAGGGCGGCCACCAGCCCAGGCGCCCCGCGTACCAGGCGTTGACGCGCGGCTCGTTGAGCGGCGTGTACCAGTAACAAAGGCCCTGATAGTGTCTGGCGAAGGCGCGGGCGTACTCGGCGACGCGGGCCGGATAGTCCGGGTTCTGGAAGGAGCCGGCAAGCCATTCGGGCGTGCCGTAGTGCATCAGATCGATGATCGGCTCGACGCCGTGCGTGTTGACCAGTGTCTCCAGGACGGGGTCGGTCCAGGACCAATCGAACTCTCCTGCGCGCGGCTCGACACGATACCAGGGAATACCGTAGCGCGTCGCGGGCACGCCGAGCGAGGCGATGAGCTCCAAATCCTCTTTCCAGTGGGTATAGTGCTGGGTCAGCGCGTACTCGTCGAGAATGCGTTTGGTGCGAGGATCCGGGCGGGAGATGAAAGTGTCTTCGATGCCGGTCGCCCAGAGGAAGTCGGTCGCGTCCGGCGCTGTGGAGGGCAGAGCTAGTATCGAATGGCGGCCAGACATGCGATTTACCACACGGGGTTAAGACCCTTCTCCACCGGGTTAAAACCCGGCGCTAAGACACAAAGCCCGCCAAAGCGGGATAAGATTCCCCTCTGCGTCGCGTCACTTTTCACCCGTTCACCAGGTCAGTTTTTAGTGTCATCTCGATCTGCAGGGAAGGCAGAAGCCGGGCCACCCGGTTCTGGAGGCGGCGCAGCTCGGTAAAGGTGGGCGCGTGCGGCGTCCGGACCCAGCAGGCGCCCTCCTGGCAGAGCTCCCAGAGGCCCATGCCCAGCGGCAGCGGGTCACAAAGGGCGTGCCAGTCGAACATATCGATGACCGGATAGAGGCAGAGCCCATGCAGGTCCACGCCCTTGCGGATGGCGCGCAGGCACTCCTGGCCGATGTCGCGCAGCCAGGACGCCCGGTAGTCGCCATGACTGCCCGTTTCTGTAATGATGATCGGCTTGCCATAGCGCTCGTGGAGCTGGTACAGCAGTTCCGAGAAGGGCATGCGGCGAGGATCGTCCGGGGCGAGAACGTTCTCCGGGCGCGTATGCTCCCACTGATTGATGCCGTAGTAGTTGACGCCGATGATGTCCAGGTGGCGCGGGCTGCCGCCCAACTCCGGTTCCTTGATACCGCCCAGCATATCCCAGGCTTCATGCACGTAGTGATGGTTGAAGTACTCGGCCTCGCCCGCTAGATGAGGCGCGTCATGCGGGGCGACCACGCGCACCAGCGGATCGCAATGCACAAAGCGCGCGTTCGGCTCGACGGCGAGGATGGCGTTCATGCCCGCGATGGCAGCGCGTGTCAGCTGGCGCTTCAGCTCCGGCCCGCGCCCCTGCTGGTGCGGCGCAAACCGTCCCTGGTCTCCCCCCGCCCAGGAGAAATAGCTGATCTCGTTGACCGGCGTGTAGAACGGCGTTCCGAGGCAGCGTCGAGCCACCAGGCGGGCGAAGGCGTAGCAGTAGGCGGCAAAGCGGTCGATAAACTCTTCCGTAAAGGGGTCCAGGTCCTCCGGGTAACCGTAATGGAACAGGTCCCAGATGACCGTGATCCCTTCTGCTTCCGCCGCCTTCAGAAACGGCAGCGCCGACGAGAAATCCAGACGTCCGCGCCGATCGACGAGCGGCCAGCGCACGCCATCCCGCGCCGAATAGATGCCGGTCTCGCGCAGCATCCGGTAGTCCTCCCGGACATAGCGGTCGTGCTGGGTCAGTGCGAGTTCATCGATTCGGGAAAGGTTCTGATTGATAGGGGTCGAGCATTCAAAGCCTGCAAGGAAAAAGCTCGGAAGGAGCGGCAGGGTCATCGGTTGTCTCCTCGTTTCGGAACGGCTCCTCGCGCGGATTAGTGCCTATGGTGCCCTTCTCGTATTTGCTTCCGAGATTCACCCGGGAACATGTTAGACGTATCCAAGACGAGGGCACGCAAGCATTTGTTCCTTTTTTCGCCTCGTTTTGGGATCATCCTTCGGCAAATATGCTGGAAAGTGGTCCCCACCCCAAATTTGGGAGACTTCGGGAGGTGGGAGCCTATTAGTGCAGACATTGCAGGAATAAAAAAGAGAGGGCGCGAATTGCCAGGCGGGGGAGGCGGCAAGGAGAGGAAACATGGAGAAGATCCGGGTGGTGGTCGCAGAGGATGAGCGGCTGACCAGGGAGGCGCTCGCGCGCTTGTTGGCCCTGGAGGAGGATATCGAGGTCGTCGGACAGGCAGCAGACGGCGAGCAGGCGCTGCGGGTCATACGTGAGAAGATGCCGGACGTGCTCTTGACGGACATCAACATGCCCAAAATGGACGGCATCGCGCTGACCCAACGGGTCAAGCAGGAGATGCCGCGCGTCGGAGTCTGCATCCTGACCATCTACCATGACGACGCCAACGTCTTCCAGGCCATCAAGGCCGGGGCGCTCGGCTACGTCCTCAAAGACAGCCCGCCCGAAGACTCGGTGGCCGCCATACGCGCCATCGCGCACGGCGACGGCGTGCTGCATCCCTCCATCGCCGCGCGGGTCCTGGCCGAGTTCAACCGGATCAGCACGCAGCGCGCCGCCGACCTGAAACTGTTCTCCGAGCTGACCACCCGCGAAATCGAAGTCCTGAAGGAGCTGGCGACCGGCAAGCGCAATCGCGAGATCGCCGAGAGCCTGTTCGTCTCCGAAAAGACCATCAAAAACCACATCTCTTCCATCCTGGCCAAGCTCAACGCCAACGACCGCACGGAAGCCGCCATGATCGCCGCCCGTGGCGGCCTCCTGGAATGATCGTTTTGCTTCAGCCGCTTGTCTAGAATGGACACGAGCGCTCGCCGGAATGGTCGTCTCAGCGCCGGCTCAGAAGGGCCTGCGCTTCTGCCTGAAAGGATTGCAGCTCTGTCTTCCAGGTGGAGGAAATCTTCGGATGCGCGTCTACCCAGCGCACCGCCTGATCGTAGCAGTCGCGGGCTTTTGCCGGGTCGCCCAGCTTTGCATAACTCATCGCCAGGAAGAACAGATTGTACGCATCTCCCCCGTCGCTGCCCGCTTTGAGGGAGTCGTTCAAGGGGCCGAGAGCCTGCGCATACTGTCCGAGGCGGTAATAGACGATGCCCAGCGTATTGAGATGGCTCGCCTCTCCGGGCTTGAGCTGCAGGGATTTCCGGATGAGCGGCAGCGCCTTTGCCGGGTTCCGCACGCCCTCCGGCGCGCTGACATAGAGCCAGGCGAGGCCGTTCAGGCTATCCACATCGTTCGGATGCGCCTTGATCTGCGCGATGGCGTCGGCGATTTGATCGCGGTACTGCTGTGCCGTCACATCGCCGGCAATCACTTCCACGCGCGGCGCACCCGTCTCTGTCTCCTGGCTCGGAGGCGCATAGGGCGGCAGGTTCCAGTCCAGGCCCAGCGTTGCAAGCCGCTGGCGAATACGACGCAGGTCCCACAGACCGATTCTGCCATCCTCCCAGACCACGGCCAACTTCGAGCCATCCGGGCTGAAGCATAGCCAGAGGACGACGGATGCGCCAGGCGCTTCCAGAGAGGCGATCTCCTGCATGGTGGCCGTATCCACCAGGCGCACCTGTGTGGCAGAGGGGGCGATAGCCAGGAGCTTGCCATCGCGGGTGAAGTCCAGCGGTGCCGGGGGGTTGCTGCCAGGCGAACGGGGAAGGACCGGACCGGGCCGCCACGTGCCGGCCTCCCAGAAACGATAATCCGCTCCGCCCCCCACGAGCCAGCGGCCATCCGGGCTGAAGGTAAGCCGGGTGAAAAACGGAGCGGGCCGCTCCTGCGCCAGTTTGCCGGTGCGCGCCTCCCAGATTTTCACCTGGCTGGGTCCCTGCCACGGACTGGTGGCGATCCACCGGCCATCCGGACTGATCGCGATAAAGTGCATCCGGTAGTTTTGCGACTTTAGCACAACCGGATCCAGCCTGTCGGCAGTAAGAACATGCGCGTGGCTTTCCTGGTGGATGGCCGCCAGAATCCGCCCATTCCGGCTCTGGCAAAAATCTCCGGCGCCGATCGGCGTCCAGGTGGCCAGATTTTGAGGGGGACCGATCCGCAGCGTATCTGCCTTCCGGTCGCCGGTGACGGGCCAGGAATAGAACTCGTTGTCGCCACTGGTGATCAGGCGCGCTCCATCGCGGCTGAAGGCGGTTTGCGTGCAATCTCCTACGTGGAGGCGGGCAAGGGGGCGGGCCTGTGCTACATCCCAGAGTTGGACGCCCTCCTCATCCGCCGAGGCCAGCAGGCGCCCATCCGGGCTAAAATCTACGCTCCCGGCATGCGTATGAGTCCGGCGCGCGTTCAGCAAGCGGTATTCCTGATTGCCGGCCACCTTCCATAGCCAGCATCCGGCATTGCTTCCCCCGACTAATCGCCGGCCATCCCGGCTGAAATGCAGCAGATCGGATGCCAGAACCGGATTGACAAGCAACGGCTTTCCGGTCCGTGGGTCCCACAACCGCAGGGTACCGTCCCAACTGGAGCTGGCCAGGAGCGTTCCGTCGGCGTTGAAAGCGATATGGTTCGGCTCGTTCGAGTGCCCTTCCAGCGTGAACACCGTCTGGTGTGTCTGCGGGTCGATCAGATAGATGTTATGGTCCCGGCAGCCGATGGCCAGCATGTGGCCATCGGGCTGCCAGGCGAGGTCATTCGTGCCGTGCGGCGTGGGAATGGCAAAGGCGCCCCCGTGTTCCAGATCCAGCACCTGGACTCCTGTCGTTCTGTAATTGCCGACGGCAAGCAGGCGGCCATCGGGGGATAGACGCAGGTTGCCGGGGGCAAGCGCCGGCTGGAAACGTTTGATCTCCCGTCTTGCCGGCAGCGTGAGCAGCCGGATCGAGCCATCCGGAAACCCAACGGCCGCCCAACGCCCGTCCGCGCTGAAATCGGCGGATTGTTCTTGAAGACCGTTGCCTGATAATGTCAGGAAGAGCTTGCCCCGTAGGCAGTCCCATACGACAAAAGTCCGGTCCATACGGGTGAGGGTGATGTAGCGCCCATCCGGGCTGCGATGACCCATGATCCAGTAGGAAACGCCGGAGCCAGACAGCGTCTTCAGAAGGCGATCGTCTGCGATTCGTCGGATTTGAATGTCGCCGTGAGAGGCGAGGCGGAAGTAGCGCCCGCGTTCGGAATCGACGTCGATGATAGGAAATCTCTGTAGCCCGGACCAGTGCTTCTCAACCTGCAGATCCACCGGCACGCTCATGTCGGAGATAGCTTCGTTGCGCAGCTGCAGGCGCATTGCTGGCGAAGGATGCAGGGGCGCCGCCTTCGCCAGAGCGGCCAGGCTGGCGAATCGCTGTCCTATCTGGTCGCTCGTGCGCAGGGCGCGGGCTTGATCCAGGTAGGAACGCTGCTGGAGCTGGCCTTCCAGCCGCTCGGCCCGCATGCGCTGTCGGTTCGCCTCGGCCTCCCTCTCCTGCGCGATCTGCTGCTGCGCGAAAGTCCGCTCGCGCTCCTGCTCGGCATGCGTGCGCGCCTCTTCCGCCTGCCGGCGCAGGGAACGCTCCCGTTTCTCCGCCTGTTGGGAGAGCGCGGCGATCGCCTTCTCGCTGCGGGCAAGGTCCGAGGCCTGTTGGGCCTCCTGGACCGCCTGCTGCCGGGAAGCCTCGCGCAGAGCGGCCATCTGCCGCGCCGCCGCAGCGTCCTGCAGCGCGCGGCGGCTCATCAGCCCCATCCCGATCAGTCCGCCCAGCAGGACGAGCAGAATCGCGGCGCCGGAAGTCGCCCGCAAGACCCCCCGCCGGTAGGCCGTCTTCTGCCTTCGCAGCTCGGCGTCCGGCATGTTCTCGGCGATCCATGCCTTGTCGAAGACCCGCTCGTAAATCCGGTTGCGAACGGCCAGAAATCCCGCCCTGGCGCGGACGACGCCAGATAACTTTACAATGCTGACGAGCGGCTTGGTCTCATCATCCTGCACCGGCCTGCCGCGCAGGACCTTTCCATACAGGTCGAGCAAGCCGGCCAGGTCGGCCTCCGAGCGCAGCAGCCGCTCGCGCACGAAGATCAAATTATCGTCGCGCTCCCGCGCGCCGGCAGCCAGAAACAGCGTCTCGCACAGCCGGTCGACGATCTCCCCGTCCGGCGTCCGAGGATCGTCTTTCAGAAGGGCCTCGGCGACCGCCTGACAGAGCCGTTGCGTCAGGTAAGGATGCCCGCCCGTCCAGAAAAGCACGAGAGAGAGCAGATGCTGCGCCGCCGGGTCGCTGGACGGCAGCGAGGCCGCCTCTCCGCCTCGGATCATCCCAGCCGCCAGCGGCGCCGCCTCCTTGAGCGTGAAATCGGTCAGCTCGATGCGGCGCCCGATGTTGAACGGCGTGTTGCGCGTGTCGCGGATCAGGTCCGAAGGCGAAGCGACCCCCAGCAGGCAGAAGGAGAGGCGTTGGAAATTCGGATCTTCCACCCGGCGGTTGTAGCACTCCCGGATGGCGGCGAAAAACTCATCCGCGGAAAACGGCAGCGAGCGCACGGCGTCGATCTCGTCCACAAATAGGACCACCGGGCCGGGGATTTTCTGGAGCACGACCTTTTCTAAACCGAGCATCCACCGCTGCAGAGGGCTAAGCCGCTCGTGCGCGAACCAGAAATCCTCCATTTCGTCTTCCAGGTCCAGCGCGCGGGCCAGGAGGTTGAGCAGGCCATCGTACCACTGATCGGGCGCCAGATTCTGGCCGACGGCGGTCAGGTCCAGAACGGCGACGGCGACGCCTTCTTCCCGCAGGCGCGCGGCGGTGCGGACCATGAGCGAGGATTTGCCCATCTGCCGGGACGTCAAAATATAACAGAACTGCCCCTGTCGCAGCCCTTCCAGCAGATCGGCATCGGCCTGCCGCTCGATATAGGAGGGCGCGTCGCGGGGCAGCGTGCCCCCCGTGATGTAGAAGGGAACCGGCTGGCGGATCATTGCAGGCGGCTCTCCAGGTAGCTGCGATACAGCCCGCAACGGGGACGGGCCTCCGGCAGCCCGGCGCCGACCAGCACGCCGGCGCTACGCAGCCGGTAGAAACACTCTGCATCCGAGCAGGGTTGCCCTCTCAAAACGGGCCTCACGGCCTCGCACAGTGCGGCATCCTGGGTCAGCGCCGCCAGCAGACGTCGGAGGTGATCCCCGAAAACCCCGTCTTCGCGTCCGGCACCGGCTTCCAGAGCGTCCAGAGACACGCCATCGACCGCCATGCACTGTAAGCCGCGTCGGACCAGATAGGGATGTCCCCCGACAAGCCCGCAGTAGCGATCGATCTTCTCCGGACTTTCCAGCGGGGAACCATAGCGGCGGTTCAGCTCCTCCACCTCGCCTCGGGTGAAGTCCTCCAGAGCCAGCCGCGTGCCGACATTAAACGGTGACTGGTTCAGATCGGTAATGAACAAGTGCGCTTCGGTGGCGTAGGCGATGGCTAATGTCAGCCGGCCCCACGGCCCCTCCGGATTGAGGGAGCGCTCGTTGTGCCAGGAGCGGAACAGCCCGAAAACCACCGCGCTGAAGGGATAGCTGAACAGCCGGTCGACTTCGTCCAGCCCCCAGACCAACGGCGCGGAGAGACGCCCCAGCACCTCCCGGCGCAGGAACCGATCGAAGTTCACGTTCCAGCCACGGCGGGGGTTCCAGACCGCTTCGAGCGTGAGGTCGAGATCGAGCTGGTCGATCATCATCACCGCGAACGTCTCGAAGAGCGCGGCCGCCGTTTCCATCTGTTCCGGAATCAGCTTCTGCAGGTCCGTCATCACCACGCAGGCCCCGGCGTCCCGCGCCTGCTGAAGACCGCGCGCCAGCAGACTGGTCTTACCGACCTGGCGCGATCCCTTTACCAGCACCAGGCTGTCGCCTCGGGCAATGGCGGCCTGGAACGCCGCATCCGTGGGCCGGACCACATAGAAAGGCGAATCCAGCGGTACCGCCCCACCCTCCGGCTCCAACTTCAGGCGGGCGAGAAGCGGCTCCAGCGGAGAGGACGCGGGAGCCTCCATCCCTCCGGGAGCGGCGCTCGGACCGGTCTGCAGTTGCGCCAACAGCGCGCGTGTTGCGGCCGAGGGGGTGATGCCCAGATCATCCCGCAGCGTGCGCTCCATCTCGCGATATTGGCGGAGCACGTCCGCGGTGTTTCCGGCGGAGGCCAGCAGGCGCATCAGGTGACCGTGCGCCTCTTCCCGTAAGGGGTCTTGCTGCACCACCCGGCGGGCCGCCTCGATGGCGCCCGGCAGGTCGCCCGCCTCGGAAAGCGCGTTGGCGAGCTGACCCAGGGCGCCGCGATAGATTTCCGCCAGCCGCTCCCGCTCCTGGAGGATCCGATCCTCGTAGTAGCCGGGAAGCAGATCGTCGCCATACAGTTCGACGGCGCGGCTCAGGAGCCGGATACGCTCGGACGGCTCGGAAGCCTGGGACGCGGAGCGCAGCGCTGCCTCGAACTCGGCCACATCCGTCGTGATCTGATTCGGAGCGAGCCACACCTGGAAATGGTCGGCCATCAAGAGGCTGCCTTCCGGCGTGCCGGGCGGCTCCAGATGGCGGCGCAGACAGGAGAGCGTCTGGCGCAGCCGGCTCCGGGTGGCCTCCCAATCCTCGCCGGGCCAGAGCAGCTCGGCCAGAATCTCTCGCGGATGCGCCTTGCCGGCAGGCAGGCACAAACAGGCCAGCAGGGCGGAGACTTTTCGAGTCTCGAAACGGGGAACAACGCGCTCGCCTTGCCGGGCTAATTTCAGTCCTCCGAACAATTCGATACGCCAGGGCTCTGTCGACATGGTCCTGTTCTCATTAGGTTGGGATGGATCTCAGTATCATTGTAACCTGCAGGCGTTCCAGCAGCGTAACAAAAACGTAAAATTATCGCAAAACCTTCCCCGCCCGATCTAACAGCCTGTACGTAAACGTCGATAAGCTCACGAATATCAAAAGCGTTTCCGTCCGCAGGACGGTTGTCCGAAGGCCCTCCAGACGGGCATTGAAACGCTTGCTGTGAAATAGCCGGCCCTTCACCAGTCGATCAGGTCGGCAAACGCCAAGTTCGGCCGACCTAGCTTTCGATTAAGCCAGATACAGAAGTTATGCAGTGCCGCCTTAGCCAGAAGACGG
>Ga0209810_1002008_pt1 | contig 26531 bp, 25 predicted proteins | sample Coa_R1_7_FD_187159 | JGI IMG/M metagenome (GOLD analysis project Ga0209810, IMG submission 187159) | Surface soil microbial communities from Centralia Pennsylvania, which are recovering from an underground coalmine fire - Coalmine... | ecosystem: Environmental > Terrestrial > Soil > Unclassified... | reverse complement strand
TGCCCTGACCCTCTTCGCGCTTCACGAGATCCTTGAGCCGCGGACGCGAGATCAGCGCCTGACCCAGGAAGAGCGAGAGCCGCTCGTACATTGCTACCTCCTGTCGAACCCAGGACGCGTAGATCGGCCACGCGCCCCCTGCGCCTTAATTCAGCCCAGAAACGGATGTTTTCCCCACTGACCAAGGTGGGGGTCCGGTCAGCCGTTTGGCTCAACCGCCGACGCGGCCAGGGAAAGAAAAGGGGGCCCGTCGGGCCCCCAGTATCGCGATCGAGCGAGCTGCCGGTTTAGAGGTTCCCCGGCAGGTTCTCGATGTCGTCTCCGACCTTGTTGATGAAGGTCTGGATGTGCCCCTTGAGGAGCGCCAGGATGCCCACGAGAGCAACGACCACGAACGCGACGGCCATGCCGTACTCCGTGATGCCCTGACCCTCTTCGCGCTTCACGAGATCCTTGAGCCGCGGACGCGAGATCAGCGCCTGACCCAGGAAGAGCGAGAGCCGCTCGTACATTGCTACCTCCTGTCGAACCCAAGACGCGTGGCTATACCAGGCGCCCCTTTCCCTGGACGTAATTCAGCCGCGAAATCGGACACCGCCCCACTGACCAAGGTCGGGGTCCAGTCACCCCATTCGTCTCGACCGTCGTGAGGCGCGGCCGTCAGAGGAGGGAAGGCGGGCTGAACGCGAGGATTCCGAGGGCCGCCCCGAGGCAGAGGTAGGGCCCGTACGGGATGGCGCGCTTCCGACCCCCCCGTACTGCGAGGGCGACGACGGTCGAGGCGATCCCACCGACGACGACGCCGACCAGGAGCGAAGGCAGGAGTGCCTTTCCGAGCAGGAGGCCGAGGAGCGTTACGAGCTTGACGTCACCCAGTCCGAAACCGCCGCGCGTGACGACCACGAGAAGGAAGAACGCCGCGAACCCCGCCACGCCGGCGATGAGAGTCTCGGGCAAGGTGCCCGCGGCGAAGACGGCGCGCAGCCCGACCACCGTCACCATCGCGGGCAGCGTGACCCGGTTCGGGATCCGATAGGTGAGCACGTCGTAACAGGCGATGCCGACCAGCAGGAGCTGCGCGATCGACCATGCCGTCGCGAGCCCTCCTGCTCCGAACCGTGCAAAGGTGAGGTAGACGAGCGAGACGGCAGCGAAGGCCCCAGGTGGGATTACCCATGCCGGCGGGATCGTCGATCGGGCGACGGGCGAGGGAGCGTCCTCCGTCGACTCGGGGGCGGCAGGCTCCACGGCGCTCAAGTCGCTAACGGCCACCTCCGCACGGTACGCGCCTCGAGACAAGCGCGATGCGGCCGTTCGACTGAAGCGGCCCAGCCATTCGACCAACTGTCGTTCACTCGTGTTCGGGCTTCGCCGACGGATTGACGAGCATGAATCCGCCGTCGATCAAGAACGAGGCGCCAGTCGTCCACCGAGCGTCCGGCGAACAGAGCCAGGCGATGCAACTCGCGATCTCGCGGGCATCGCCGGGCCGAGGGATCGGAAACTCTGGATGCGGATGTTCCGACGGCTCCTCGTCCTCGAGCCCCGTCATCGGCGTCGCGACCATCCCCGGTGCCACCGAGTTGACGGTGATCCCGTGGCGCGCGAGCTCCAGCGCAAGCTGCTTCGTCAGCCCCCCCAAGCCGTGCTTGGCGACCGTGTAGGCGCCTCCATCCCTGATCGGCGTGTGTTCGTGGACGGACGTGACGTTGACGATGCGTCCACCGCGTCCCTGCGCCACCATTCGGCGCGCACCGCGCTGAGCGCACAGGAAGGCCGCGTCGAGGTCGACGGCGAGCGTGTGCCGCCAGTCGTTGTAGGAGAGCTCGAGCATCTTCCCCTTGCGGCTCGTGCCCGCGTTGTTGATCAGTACGTCGACCCCCCCAAGCGCATCGGCCAGCTCGTCGATCGCATCCGCCGCCCCTGGGAGATCGGCGAGGTCGAGCCTCCTCAGCTCGGCGCGACGACCCTGCCGTCGAACCTCATCTGCCGTCTCTCGTCCGCCTTGCTCGTCGCGGTGCCACGTGATACCGAGATCGAAGTCGTCGGCCGCGAGACGGACCGCCGTCGCGCGGCCGATGCCCGAGTCGGAACCGGTCACGATCGCAGTACGCACAGGATGGGCATTGCCGCCTTCGCACGCTCGTAACCCGACCGCTCGACGGGCTCGCCGCTCAGATCCCCTATCCGGTCAGGGCGCTTCTAGCGGGGGAACAGCGCCCACCACCGCAGGATGAGCGAGAGAACCGCCAGATAGATGCCGAGTCCGAGGAATAGCAAGGTCACCGGGGAGCTGCAGTATTTCGCACCTGGCATGCCGGCTCCAGCGTCTGGGCGCTCGACCTTCGCAGCGCGGAGGACTACGGGGTGCGCCGGGTGAGAAACGCTCTCTGCCAGGAGGTAGCAAGAATCCGTCGGAGAAAGGCATACGTCTCCACGCCGACGCAACCCGCGACTCCAGGGTACTACGCGCGACGCGAGGCGTCAGTCCACCGACAGCGCCTCGGGCTCGGCCAGGCCAGCGATGCGATACGCGTCGATCTGGTCCAGCGTCTCCTGTTCGAGCAGCGCCTGGGCGAGCGCGTCGAGCCGCGAACGCTCCCGTACGATGAGCTCCCGAACCTCGGCATACGCAGCGTCGATCGTCCGGCGCACTTCTGCATCAAGGAGCTCGAGTGTCCCGGCGGAAGCGGGCTCGGCCCACGGGTTTGCGCCGTCACGAGGCAAGACGGCCACCATCCCGATCGCCTCGCTCATGCCCCAGCGCCCGACCATGTGGCGCACGACGTGCGTGATCTGGTCGATGTCGCTCTCCGCCCCCGTTGTCTCGTCGCCGAGCACGACCTCCTCGGCCGCGCGGCCGCCCATCATCATCCGGACCAGCGCGTCTAGCTCCTGGCGCGAGTAGTTGAAGCGATCGAAATCGGGCGATGAAAGCGTCACGCCCAGTGCCTGTCCGCGCGGGACGATCGTGATCTTGCGGACCGGGTCGGCTCCGGGAGTGAGCATGCCCACAAGCGCGTGCCCCGCCTCGTGGTACGCGGTTCGACGCCGATCTGCGGGCGTCATCATGATCTTGCGCTCGGAGCCCAGCAAGATCTTTTCGAGGGACTGGGCGAAATCGGAAGACGTCACCGCCGTGTGGCCCAGCCGCGCCGCAAGCAGCGCTGCTTCGTTGACGAGATTGGCGAGATCGGCGCCGACCATCCCCGGCGTCGTCGCGGCTATCCGGTCCAGTTCGACGTCTTCGGCCAGTGGCACGCCGCGCGTGTGCACTTCAAGGATCAGGCGCCGGCCGTCACGGTCCGGAGCCTGCACGACGACCCGGCGGTCGAAGCGACCCGGACGCAACAACGCCTGGTCAAGTACGTCGATTCGGTTGGTCGCGCCGATCACGATTACATTCGTGGACGAGTCGAACCCGTCCATCTCGGTCAGGATCTGGTTGAGCGTCTGCTCGCGTTCGTCGCTCCCGCCAAACGCCCCTCCGGCGCTGCTGCGCGCGCGACCGACCGCATCCAACTCGTCGATGAACACTATGGCGGGCGATTCTTTCTTTGCCTGCCGAAAGAGGTCGCGAACCCGCGAAGCTCCGACACCGACGATCGCCTCCACGAATTCCGACGCGGACATCGAGAAGAACGGGGCTCCGGCCTCGCCGGCGACCGCCCGAGCGAGGAGCGTCTTTCCGGTCCCTGGAGGCCCACTGAGGAGAACGCCCCTCGGGATTCGGCCGCCGAGACGACGGTACTTATCAGGATCGCGCAGGAAGTCGACGATCTCGCTGAGCTCTTGCTTCGCCTCGTCGATCCCGGCCACGTCCGCGAACGTGACGGAACCGACCCCCACTTCATAGCGGCGTGCGCCCGCCCGCCCGAACGCACCGACCATCCGGGAAGCGCTCATCCGGCGGAACAGCCAGAACAGGAGGAGCAAGAAGAGAATCGTCGGGCCAAACCCGTACAGAAGGCTCTTCCACCAGACGACTCCCGTGTCGAGGGACTGTGCGTTGACGACGACGTGTTTTCGTTGGAGGAGCTGCGACAGCTGGTTGGTATCGGCGAAAGACGGGATCTCGGTCGAGAAGTGGACCGAGGCGGTCGAGGCGCCGCGCGGCTTCGTCGCGGTCTTGAAGTCGCCCTGGATCGCGGTGCCCCTCGACGTGATCGAGGAGACGTTTCCCTTCCGCACTTCCTGAAGGAAGAAGGGGCTGTACGGCACACGAATGCGCGCGATCTCGGTCGCTCGGCTTGCAGCCCAGAAATTGAAGGCCAGCATCGCGGCGATGAGCACGAGCCAGAGGACGATCCGGTTGGACCGCTTGGACAGGAACTGCGGCGGGCGGCCGCGCAGACTCGGCATCAGTTCACCTTGCCACGCCGGGCGCTAAACGTCGACGCTTGCCGGCCCCGACGTCAGCAAACGAGCACCGCAGGCGGACGGGTGAAAGACGATCCTCGAGACGGGTGGATAGCCCTCGGCCGGCACATATCCGCAGGTGGTGAGCATCCCCGAGAGCCCTTCAAGGTATCCGCGGACGAAGCCGATGCGTTGTCCCGACATGGAAGCTATGCTCGGCTGGTTGATGCTCGCGAGCTGGATCGCGATCGTCTGGATGACGTGGAAGGTGGTCCAGGACGCGAGATCCGTTGTGCGCTCGAGACCCGGCATCCGGCACCGTCGGTAGAGCCGCGCCTAGAACACGAACGACCCGCGCAAGGGGAACGCGGGTCGTTCTCGGAGGTAGCGGCGAGCGCCTGGGCGGTGCGCCACAAGCTGCTTGCACGGGCTAATCTTGGGGACGTTCGGCAGCCCTGTCCACGTTTTGCCCGCTTGGGCTTCGCAGCGCCCCCGATGAGTGCGAACCTCGGTGCACAGATCGTCGGCAGAGAACTCTGCGGGTGCGCCGACGTCGGCCTTGCAGCCGTCGAACCTTGAGGCCTCCGAACGACGCACCACCGGCCAATTCGACTGCAAGGAACCCACCCCTTCCCGCGCGAAGGGAGACGATCGCCACAGCTGCTCCTCCGGCCGACGGCTCGACAGTCGGCTCACGAACTTGCCGACCCTGCTTCGCCCGGCGGGTGTGGAGCAGCCGTCTTCGGGATTCGGAAGATCGCTGCCCCGTGCTCTGCCGTGCGGATGGGATTCACGTGGACAAACGGGCCTGTCGCGCCGTTCGGACTTCCCCGGCCCAGGCGAACCGCAGGGGATGGCCCCCGTGGCGGTCGCGCCGGCATCGACCAGCTCAGCCAGCGGCAGGCATCCCCTCCTTCGGTTGCCACCCAGACCTCGGCCACCTGCTGGGCGAGTCCGAGGAGGGCCCGGCGCTCATCGAGCTTGCGGTGGTAATAGGTGGCCCCAGGAAGCTCCGCACGAGGATCGATCGTCCCGGTTTCGCGCCGAAGGTAAATAAGGCGATTCGACTCGAAACCAGCGTCCATCCCCCATAACACCGCGTCGGGGAAGAACACGAATCCGCACGTTCGGCACTTCTGCGTGCCCCGAGCGACCCATCTGAAAGTCGCGGCGTCATCGTGCGAAACGCCCACCACACATTGGTCGTCTCGGTCTCCCGTCCCCACCCATATTCCTCCTTGGTAAGGGTCGAACTGAACGGCATGGATGTGGCGGATTTCGCCGGCGGGGAACTCAAAGGCCTCGTGCCACGTCCTGCCTTCGTCCCTGCTTCTCCAGATGCCTATGGGGTGGGGACCCGGCTCGGTCGTGTACTCGCCGAAGTAGATTGTTCCCCGGCAGTCATCAGTGACGCCGAACGCCATCAAACCACGACCCTTGCCTCTCCCGAAGTAGCGGAGACGATGCGTCCGCTGGCTCGATCCTGCTCTCACGTCGACGACATGGACGTCGCCCGCCGCGAAGGCGATGAAGCGGTCGTCACCAACAGGTATGAGCTCGACGAGCTCCTGATAGCCAAATCGAGCCCGGAGACTCCTGAGGTATCCGGCCCACGCCCTCCCGAATCGGGGACGCACGCGGAATACCCGGACGAACGCGCCGCCGCCCCGGCTCACGTAGACCGCGAACCCCCGCGTTGCCCACACCGTGTCACCGTCGTCATGCTGCAGCACCAGGTCGTGAGCAACGGCCACCGAAACCCCATCGACCGTGGTCTTGCGCCACAGGACTCTCCGCGGCGTCCGAATCTCGCGAAACCACGCCACAAAGGCGGCAGCCGAACCGGCCGCGCCCAAGCCAACGGCCAACCCGACCACCCGGCCGATGTTAACGGCCGACAGCCCCTCCGACGCCGCTGCGTTCGCGGGCCGCTCGGTCGTCGGCAGAGGGCCTATGCTGCGCCTAGAGGAAGCGGATGCCGAGGTACACGAGCGCGCCGCTCCACGCCAGCATCACGACCACCACAAGGGAGGCCAACAAGAGACCCGGCAAATCCTTCGCGAGATTCGCCCTTGTCCGGAATACCATGCTTCTCCTCTGACGAGCGGGCGCCGTCGCCCCCTTTGCTGCGCCTATCGCCATCCTCGACGGCAACGCCGCCATTGCCCTAGCCGATCGGCTGGAACCTTCCGTATCTGTCGGTGAACCGCAGCAAATCGCGCGGTTCGCCGGGTCGGGCCCACGTAAGATCGGGTGCGTGCTCAGAAGGTTGCGGCCGAGTTCGTCGCGGGAAATCGGGTCAGATCCGAAGTCGACTGCGGGAATCTCAGCTGACCGACTGGCGCTCGTTCACCGCTACATGCTCGAGAGCGCGGAGGCGGAATCGAACGTGCAAGCCGGTGTCGAGGAGCGGACTCCCGAGCATGGCCGGCCCCCGGCCGGCCCGAGGGAGTCGGCCGAAGAAGCATGGACCCCCGTCAGATCAGACGTAAAAGCCCTGTCCAAAGCTGAGCGGCGCGCCGCCAAGAACGCAGCTCGCCTCGTCGCCGCCCTCGAAAAGAAGGAGGCCCGCGAACGGAAAGCACTGGCCAAGGCGGCGGCACGGCGCAAGAGGTGGAGGTAGGACAAGGTTCCTCGCGGAGGGCCCGTCTGCGGGCTTCAGCGGGGCGACGAGTCTCGGGCGGGCGTGAGTTCAGCCGACCGCGCGCGTAGCCTCGCCCGCGGCGGGCCCTTGGATCCCCTTCCCCGGGGCCCGCCACGTCATCGGCCCCACCTCGCGGTGGCTTTAGCGTCAGTCGATGCCGTCGACCCGGCGGCGATCGCAGTCCGGACAGAACGGATGGAGCTCGTCATCTCCGCAGAGACGAAGCGTCCAGCCTCCTTGATGGTCGACGGTCGATCGACCGCACTCGTGGCAGCGGAGGCTGCTCACCAGCGGCCGGCCGAACTCGCGTCGCTCGTTCAGAACCGCAACGACCTGCTGGAGGTGCTCCCTGAGCGTCGCCAGCTTCTGGGCGAGCGCTTCCAAACTCGCCTCGTTCGGCTCCCCCCGCCCGGCTGCCGGCACGTTGCCGCCCATGCTCGTCCCGGCATTCTCCCCACCACGACCTCCACGCTGCCGCATTTTCCGCACGCCTCCGGAAATCTATGCGAGGGGCGGTTTCGCTCCAGAGGTCGGCCTATTTTGAGCCGTCCGAAGCCGTGCCGCGTCCGCCCGTCCGCTCCTCGGGGTACGCGTTCGGATGACGCCTGGGACGGGCGCGGCGATCGCGCCATTGGACGCGGCGAACCGTCGTCTCGGTGTAAGAGGGAACGGCCCGCGAAAGGGGGACGCGGGCCGTTCGGGCGGGGAACTGCGTTGGAACCTCTACGGTGGCCGCTTGCGGCGGCGGCCGCAGCAGCAGCGCCCCGCCTCGGGACGATTCGCCACGGATGGGCAGATCCCTGTGACCGCCGCAACCACCCGCGGTTCGCAGACCCACCGGCGCAGCGCCCTCCCGTTCATATGCGGGGCCGCTCAAGGCTCCGGCGACGAGTGCCGACAAAAGGGGGCATGCGGAAACAGCTCACCATCGTCATTCTCCTCGTCGTCCTCTCGGGGGTCGCAGGTTCCTCGGCCCTTGCCAAGCAGTCCTCGGCGAAGTCCGCCCAGGCAGCCGCGATTCGCGCGGAAAAGCGCCTCGGGCCGAAGCCGACTCCACACTGGTACTGGCGCTGGTCCGAGTGGCGTCTAGGCGAGGGTTACGCGAAGGGGCATCCCCGGCGCCCCGGCCTGCGGCCGACGCAGGCACCCCGGCGCATCCAGCGCTGGGCATGGCAGCGCTTCCACTACTTCCTCTTGGCCCGAGCCACAACCGGAAGGCTCCGCGTCCCGCTTCCGAACGCCGTGGGCTACGAGCGCGCGATCTCGTATACGCGCACTCGGCCCGCGTTCACCCCGACCCGGACGGTCCGGGTGGGCAACGCCGCGCAACTGCTCGCGGCGATCTCGAACCTTCAGCCCGGCGATCTGGTCAAGGCGACCAGGCCCTTCACGGTCAACGGGATCACGATGATCAAGAACAGGCTCCCGGCTCCCGCCGAGCTCGACTTCACCGGCATCTCATTCGTCTACTCGGGCGGCGGGAACAATCCGGCGGTGGGGATCAACAATGCCCGCAACCTCTACATCTACGGCGGCGACCTTTCGACGGCCGGTACGGGGGGCACTTGCCTGAACGACCATGGCTCCCAACACGTCCTCTGGTGGGGGTTCTACATCCACGACTGCGGCGGCAGCGGCTTCGCGGCGTTTACAGCGCCCGGCTCGGGCCCAGTCGATCACGACGATTTCGAGGGCACGATCACCAAGGTCGGTCAGACCCTCAAGTGGGATCCACACTCCGAGAAGGGGACCGGCGTGCACGGCGCGATCCTGTGGGACTCACAGACCAGCTATCCGTTCACGAACAACAGATTCGCCTTCTACGTCCACGACATCCCCACCGGCGCCTGTGTGGAGCTCGGCAACGAGCAACCGGCATCCCAGGCCTCAGGGAATGTCCTCTACGAGAAGTGCGTGAACGAAATGGAGGTTGCGCACCGTCAGACCGGGGGAAACGGCCTTCAGCTTTGGGGCGACACCGACAACCTCGGCCTCGACGTCAAGTACCTAGAAGTCCGCAACGCTGAAGGCCGGGCGCTCGATACTCAGGGCCTCTCGCCGGGCTGCTCGCTCGCCGGCGTCACGGTCGAGTACGGCTTCGCCTCGAGCACGAATCTGAATCCTCGGTTTGCAGGCCAGAGCCCCTGGGATTCGTACGGCGGCGTCGCCTACGAGCGCGTCCGGCCGGCGCGTCGCTGAGGGCCCCGATGTCGAGCGTGTCCGACTCAGGTCGCAGGAGCCACCCGACCGCGTAGCCCGCTGCGCAGATCACGCACGAGGCCGGGGGCTGTCAGCGCCGTCACCGCGAAATACACAACGACGCCGCCGAGGGTTACGACCGCCAGCCTTGCCCCCGCGGGCATGCCCAGATCGACCAGCGCCCTGCGGGCAAGGAACACCGCAGCAGCCATCACGCCTGCGCGCAAGATGACGGCGAGATAGGAGCGGAACGTTCGCCACAGGCCCAGAGAAATCAGGCGCTCCATGTGTAGCGTGTTCGCCACGAGGACGATCGTCCGCGCGACGGCGAAAGAAGCAGCCACGCCGGGAACCCCCCAGTGGAGCCCGACGACAAATGCACTGAACGTTACGGCGGTGGAGAAATACATGAACCGCAGGAAGTACCCCGGCAGACCGAGAGCCTGGTATACCTGCCCGTTGAAGGCCACGAAACTCTGCGCGACGCCCGCCACGCTCAGGAACTGAAGAACGGACACCGCCGCGTGCCACTTCTGCCCGAGCACGACCGGAACGAGGTCCGGCGCCACTACGATCATTCCGAGGAATGCCGGCGCGAGCAAGGAGGCATTGATGCTGTTGATCCGAAGCCAGGCCTCCCCCATCCGCCGGGGTTCGTCCTGCAGCCTGACGAACGCCGAATAGAGAACGTCGCGCACCGGCGCCGTGATTCGGCTCGACGGCAGCAGCAAGAGGTTGTACGCCACGGCATACACCCCGAGCGCTGCGGACCCGAGATAGCGGCCGATGAGCAGGTTGTCGCCGTTCAGGTTCACGTAGAGGAACATCCGGATCATCAGCGTCTTGAACCCGAAGGAGCCCAGTGTCCGAAAGCTGTTCCGCGAGAACGCCCGCGTACTCGGACGCCAGGGTGAGACAGTCCACAGAAGCAGCGTGGAGGCGCCACTCGTACAAATCACCTGTCCGATGATCGCCCAGGCTCCGAACCCGCCGAGGGCGAGGGCTACCGCGGCAGCGGCCCCCACCAGGGTTGCGACGATTGTGCGCAACTCGAGGCTCCTGTAGCTCATCTCGCGTGTAAGCAGAGCTGCCTGCGTCTGCCCGAGCGCCGAGATGAGGAAGCTCGACGAGAGGACGGCAAAGAGGGGCATGACTTGAGAGTTGGAGAAGAACGCCGCGACGAGCGGCGACACCGCTACGCCCACCAGCGTCAAAGCAGCGCCGCCCGACACATTGATCCAGAAGACCGTGGAGCGGTCCTCCTCGGACAAAGTCTTCTTTTGGATCAGCGCCGTACCGAGGCCGAGATCGGCGAAGGTCGCGGCGAGGCTGCTGAACGCAATGGCCATTCCGGCGAGACCGAAATCCCGGGGAACCAGCAGATGTGCGAGCAGAATCGAGACTGCCGACTGAGTGCATTGCCCGAAGAGGAAGGTCATGAGCTTCCAGCTCAGGCCGCTCCGGACCTTCGAGCGCAACCCCTCGGGACGCAGGTCCGACCCGACCGCGTCGGTCGCGATGATCCGCCGGACGCGGCCGGATCTCGACGACGCCGCCCGCTCGGCACTAATGACGGGGACGGACGGCGAGTCGACGGCCTGGTCCAGCTCGTCTCGTCTACTAGATGCCCTGTCCTGAGCGCCCTTCTCGACCATTCGGTCCCTCTTTGTAGCCGTCAGCGGCCTCCTGTGACCCGTACGGAGGGCTACAACTCGACAGCCCTTGAGTCCTGCGGCGCGTCATCCGTTGGCGGCGAGAGGTCCACCGGACCTATTCCTCGGAGAGCGCGCCGAACGTCCTGGTCAGATTCCCTCGTTCGAGGGATGGGGCGTTTGCCACTATGTGCGCGCGGCAAATGCCGCTCTCGTGTTTTGCGGCGGCACGGAGCCGTTGCGCTCAACTATCAGAAGGGGGACTGGAGAGTGGCTAGGAGTCGTATTAAGCCGCACGGCCTGCGCATCTTGATCGCAGGCGTCGCGATCGTGGTGTTGTCGGCTGCACTCTTGAAGTATCCGTCGCACGGTCGGAGCGCCACGGGCGGCCCACAGGCTAGCTCTCAGGTCGCGGTAGTGCCCGGATTCACCGCCCCGAGCTATCAGGGCTCGAGCGTCCCGATATTCCCCGCCGGTGACCCCCAGCTGTCGGCCTATCACTTCACCCAGCTGCCCGCGAGCCAGCTGACCCCGACCGGTCTCCAGCCATACGACACCGTGATTCTGTACGGAGTCCGCTGGAGCGACATCTCCCCGAGCGAACAGGCGGCTCTCAATACGTTCGCCGCCACGCACAAAGTGGTGATCTGGGACTCGGACGGCACGGGAGCACAGAACTTGGCGACGTTCATCCATCCGTTCTCGGATCTAGCCAGCGGCGCAACCGGCAAGCCGAAGGATTCCGTGGTCTCGTTCCCGAGCGGCGTCGACTTTCTCGCCAGCGACCAACCGAGCAGCCCGTACTACCTGGATCCTTCCCAGTTGATCACTAACCCGAGCATGATCAACGACATGAACGCCATGAAGACCGGGGCAGCGAACTGGGTACCGGCGCTCGTGGCCAAGAACGCAGCGATTCCGCAAGGAGGGTGGGTGCTCGCCTGGTCGTACGGCGTCATCGGTGACCACACCGGCCTAACCATCTATTCGGGAATCGATGCCGACGCGTTTGCGAACAAACAGCTCCATCCGAACTACGCGATCAAGGAGCTTGCCCTTCAGCTCGCGGCCCCGTTCCGTACCACTCCGGATCCGTCCTGCGCGCCCCGCTGCGGTCTCCCCTCCTCCGGCTCCGGCGGAGGATCGACGCACGCCGCGTGCGGTTTTGCGAAGCCTATCCCGAAGCATTGGGTCCACGGCCGGATCGTCGTCTGGTTGAAGACCAGCGTCGCGGCCGGCATCACGGGACAAGTGGTCGATCGGACGGGCAAGGTGCTGGCGTCCGGAAGCGAGGCGAGCGGAAGCAGCACGATCCGGCTCGGCGTCCGGACCAAACGCCTACCCTCGAACCACAAGTCTCCGCTACAGGCACGGGTGCTGGTCAACGGACAGCTCGGCTGCACGGAGCCCTTCAAGCTCAAGGTTGACAATACGAAGCCGAGGGTTCTCCTCCTCAAGACGTGGCGGGCGGCGGGGAGCGACCGGCTTCGGATCGTCGTGAGTGAGCTTTCGTCGATGACGTTCAGCGGACGCCACGTCCCCCGACGCCGTACGCGGATTGCGGCTCACCGGACCATCAACCTACGGTTCCCGCTCATGGTTCACACCGTGCGTCTCACACTTCGTGACAGGGCGGGGAACACCGTCGTGCGGAGGCTTGTCTGGCACTGATAGAGCCGATCGGCGGCCACGCGTCAGTCGAGTGATTCGACGGGACGCGGGCAGCACGACCAGGCTATGGATGCTCGCGGCCACATCGCGCCCCCGCGCCCCTGGCGAAGTGCCCGGGCGTCGCGCCGGGCCTAAGGAACGGCCCGTACCCCTTCACGGGCCGTTGCGTGGGTTGAGGCGATCCCGTACCTGCAGGATCCCGACCCCGGACCAACGTCCGGCCACAGCCGACCTCGCCCCGTTCACACTACGGTGGTCCGCGCGAGATGAAGGGGGTGGCCCTGAGTAGACATGGCACTGGGTAGGCGCCACGGACTGACGGATTCAGAGGAACGAGGACCACTCGGCCCACAAGCGCTCGCGATCGGCAGCACCCCGCACGTGCTCTCGCGCAGCAGCTTTTCTTTCTCGACGACCGCAGCAGTAGAAGGAGCCCTGGCTGCAACCGGGTTCGGAGTCTTCGTCGTGTGGGCCTGGCGGGACGGGGGCTTCGCGCCGGAAGAATGGCTTCCGGGCGGCCTCCTTCTTCTCGCGCTCCTCTGCACAGCGGCCGTGTCGAGCGACGTACGGGCGCGCCTCGCGGCTCGGCGGCTACCGCTCGGACTGTTCGCGCTCTACGTCGTATGGAGCTTCCTCTCCATGTCGTGGGCGCACGTGCCCGCCGACGCGCTGGACGGCGCAAATCGGACACTCGTCTACTGGCTCGTCTTCGCGCTGTTCACCGGGCTGGGAATCTCGGAGTGGCTCGGCGGAGTCATTGTCGGCGCATGGGGAGCGGCGCTCGCGGCGCTGGGCCTGATCGTGCTCCTCCAAACCGGGATCAGCACGACGGCCGCTGACCACTTCGTCCAAGGACGACTCGCGGCACCGCTCAGCTATCCGGACGGCGGCGCCGCCCTGTTTCTCTCAGCATGTCTGGCGCTGGTCGTCCTCGCATCGCGGCCGCGTGCCGGCGCCGCGGCCCGGATCGCCGCATGTGCCGCTGCAGCCGTCCTCGCCGACCTCGCGGTCCTCTGCCAGAGTCGCGGGTCGCTCATCTGGTTTCCCTGCGCGGCGGCTCTCTACGTCGTCATCGCCCGTCGGAGGTTGCGCGCCTTCGCCCAGCTCGCGCTCCTAGCAGCTGCCGTCGCTCCGGCTGCTCCGGCGCTGCTGCGTGTGTACTCGCAGGTCGTGTCCGGGCAGGACCGCCGTGCTCCTGTCATGCACGCCGTGACGTGGATCGCGGGTACTGCCGTGCTGGCGGTGGTAGCTATGGCCGCGGTGCTGCTCTTCGAGCGCCACGTGACGGTCTCCAACAGAGCTCGTGTCCTCATCGCGACGAGCCTCACGGTCTGCGCCGGGGCGGCCCTGGTGGCTGCCGCGACCGTGACGGTCGGCTCTCACCCACTGGCCCGTGCGGAGCGAGCCTGGCACAACTTCACCACTGACCATGCGTCACCACCCCCGAGGACTCTGCATTTCGCCTCCGGGCTCGGCACCAGCCGCTACGACGTCTGGCGAATCGCAGTGCGGGAGTTCCTCGCGCACCCGATCACCGGCGTGGGGTCCGACAACTACCTCGTGGGCTATCTCAGACAACGCCGGACTCACGAGACATCCCGCTACCCCATGAGCGTCGAGCTACGGGCGTTCTCGGAGACCGGGATCGTCGGGGCGGCGCTTTTCCTCGGCTTCCTCGGTCTCGCTCTCGCGGATTGCGTGCGCGCTGCTCGCCGCTCGGCGACGCCGAGCCTGGCGCTCGCCTGCTTCGCAGCGTTCAGCTACTGGCTGCTCCATTCGTCGACCGACTGGTTCTGGGAGTTGCCTGCGCTCACAGGGCCTGCACTGGCGCTGTTGGCGATCGCTTCGGCGCCAACGGCGCACGAGATTTCAGGGCGGGGCAGGCGGCAGCTGTCATCCCGCTCGAGCGCCATAGGGGCCGTTGCTGCGTTGATTACCGTAGGAGCCCTCGCGATTCCGTGGGCATCGGCCAGCCTTGTCGATGCCGCGCTCGCTCGCGGGCCGAGCAGAAGCGCATACTCCCTTCTCGGCACTGCCTCGAAGCTGAACCCGTGGAGCGAGCGGCCGGCACTCGTCGAGGCGACACTTGCGGCAAGTGCCGGCGATCTGAGGCGGGAGCGGCAGGCGCTCCATCAGGCGCTGAGACGGAACCCCTTCGATTGGTACCCCCACTTCCTGCTCGGGATCATCGCCGGCCGCGAGCACCGGGACACGGCCGCCCGCAGACAGCTCGCGCTGGCGCGGAGGATGTCGCCGGAGGATCTCGTGATTCTCTGGGCACAGAGACGGCTGCGCTGGGGCCTGCCCCTGACGCAGCGCCAAGTGGGTCGAGTCCTCCGGGGGAGCTGACTTCAACCCTTTGGGGGGTTCGGCAGCCGCGAACCCTGACCAGGATTGGCATAACGTGCCCCCGGGAAAGGTCTGCTACCGATTGCTCAAGGGGAGAGGAACGAGAGGATGGGTGTGAAGAGGATTCTGGTACTAGTCGCGGTAGTGGCTGCCGCCTTTGTGCTCTCGTCGTCGGCGTTCGCCAACAGCGTCACGTGCGCCCACGGCTCGACGACCTGCAGCACGGGCAACCTTGGCGAGCCTCATGGGAAGAGCCAAGGCACGCTTCCCTTCACGGGACTCGACCTGGCCGGAATCGCTGGGGTCGGAGGCCTTCTGCTCGTCGGTGGGCTCGTCCTGCAGCGGGCAAGCCGGCGCCGCAGCTAAGCACCAGTTCGAGCTTGGCGGGGCCTGTTCTGCCGCGCGAGGCGTCTGCACCCGCCGAATCCGAGGGAGTAGTACGGCCCGGACGACTCCTGTGCGTGTACCAGCACGCCCCGACGCCGGACGCGCCCGGCATCTATCGGCATCGGCGCTACTTCGCAGAGCTCGCGAGGCGCGGTTGGCAAGTCGATCTCGTTTCGACGCCCCGGAACTACATGACTGGGCTCGTCCCAGCGGAATATCGCCGACGGCCGTTCCGTAGCGAGACGATCGACGGCATCGCCCACCACTGGGTATGGACGCCGGGCGGCATCCACCGCTCGCGCGCGGCGCGTGTTGCGAACTATGCGGGCTTCGTGACGGCCGCGGGAGCGCGAGCCCTCGGGCTGCCGCGGCCCGATGTCGTGCTCGTGTCCTCTCCTCCGCTTCCGGTGGCCGGACTCGGACCGCTCCTCGCACGCAGGTTCGACCGTCCCTGGCTCCTCGAGGTTCGGGATATCTGGCCGGAGTCTGCGGTCTCGGTGGGCTGGCTGAGTTCCGACGGTCTCGCGTATCGGGCGCTGGCAAATTTCGCGCGCTCAGTCACGCGACGCGCGGCAGTCGTGATCGTCCCCACCCCGGGTCTCGAGCCGCTGGTGCGCAATCATGGCGCGCAGGAGATCGCCGTCCTGCCCGGAATCGTGACAGCGCGAAGCCTTGACCTCGAGCGTCGCCGCAACACACGAATCCGTCTCGGTTTCAGCCACGACGATTGCGTCTTCCTCTACCTCGGAGCGATCGGCGTCGCGAATGGACTCGACCTTCTACTCGAGGCGGTCGGGGCGTTGCCTCCGTCCACGCCAGCGCGCATCGTCGTCGCGGGAGACGGCAGCGCCCGGAGCAAATTTGCAGAAGCCCTGGCATCCCGGCGTTTGGACCGGATCACGCTGCTCCCCCCGGTGACCCAGGACGGCGTCGCCGATCTGCTAGCCGCTGCCGACGTGGGGCTGCACATGCTCCGCCCGGATCCTGTCTTCGGCTCGGCGCTACCGACCAAGGCGCTCGAATATCTCGGCGCGGGACTGCCGTTCGTGACGACCGTGCCTGGATTACCTACAGAGGTAGCTGTGGCGAGCGGAGGGGCAGCGGTGTCGTCAGCCTCCGACCTCGCGGGCGAGTTCGTGACGTGGGCCGCGATGTCCAAGGACGAGCGGCGTGTGCGGGGAGAGCAGGCGTTGACCTACGGCTTGGAAAGATTCGGACTCGAAGCAAGCACCACCCGGCTCGAAGCGCTGCTCGGCCGGGTGATGGCCGGGAGGCCACCCGGCTGAGGCCGTGGCGCGGGCTCAGTCGTATGTGTCAGCGATTGCGGCCGGGAGGGGGGCGCCGCTCGGGGTCGTCGCTCGGTCGCCCTGGAAGACGACAAGCAGCGTTCGGAGCAGGATCGCCAGGTCGACCGTGAGGCTCCGGTGCCGGAGATACCAGAAGTCGTAGGAGAGCTTGGTAGCCGTCTCGTCGGTGCTCGCTGCGTATCCCTGACGGACCTGCGCCCACCCCGTGAGGCCCGGCTTGATCAGGTGTCGCTGCGTCCAGTACGGAAGGTGCTGGCTCAGCTCCGTGAGGAACTCGGGCCGCTCGGGTCGCGGGCCGACGAGTGACATCTCACCGCGCAGCACATTCCAGAGCTGAGGCAGCTCGTCGAGTCGCATGCGGCGCATCGCGCCTCCGGTCCGCGTCAGGCGCGGATCATGTGTAACTGCCCAGACAGCCTGTCCGGAGGCCTCGGCATCCGCGCGCATGGTCCGGAACTTGTAGATCGTGAACAGCTTCCCGTGCTCGCCAAGTCGAACTTGGCGCAAGATCACCGGGCCGTCCGTCTGCTGGACGAACAGCGCCAGCAACGGAAACAGTGGCAAGGTGAGGAGCAAGAGCGCCGACGCGCCGACGAGGTCGAGGGCCCGCTTGACACCTCTGGAATAGCGTCGCTGATAGAGGTGCAGCACGCTCATGAACCACTCGTGAGGAAGGTCCTCGATCGGCACCCGCCCGAAGGCGTACTCGTAGAACTCGGTGAGCTGGACAACCCTGAAGCCGGCCTGAGCGGCGTCCAGAAGCCGGGAGAACGTACCCTGCGGCTGATCGCGACCGGTCAAAACCACGAGATCTGGGCGGTACTCCGCAATCACGGGCCCGAGCTCGGATACGTGGCCGAGCCACGGCACCTCCGAATGTCCCTCAGTCGGAGGATCGGCGTCGGAGACAAGCCCGATGACCTCATAGCCTCCCCCGCGGCCTCGGCGAAGGTCTCGGAGCAACATCGTCGCGTCACAGACCCTTCCGACGAGGAGCAGACGGACGGCGGGTGCGACCTTCCGCAAGGCGAAGGTCTCCCAGCATGCACCGGCGGCGAAGACGATCGCCGCGAGCAGCCAGATCGTGAGGGTCGAGAGCCGCGCCGCCGGTACCCAGGCCGATGCGGTCGCCGAGACCACGACGGCTATCAGCACCCCACGCCCTACTGCGACTCGCGGACCGAGCGCCGTCAGGGCGGGACCACCGAGGCTGTGCCCGGTCGCGATCGCCAAGGCCCAGATGGCCGACTGGATCGCGGCGGCGGCGAGCTTGTCGGCCCAGCCGGCGCCGTCCGACAGGAGAACGACGGCTACGACAGGAACAATCGCCACAGCGATCCGCCCGGTCTCCCGGATCGCCGCTGCGCGGCGTGGGGCCAGCCGACGCGGCGGCGCGCTATCCCCTTCGCGAGCGCGCACGCTACGGCGATTCTAGGCGGGCCGACTCCGCTCGAAACCCGCGCTAGGTACTAACCGGAGCCGTGCCTTCGGATGGGTGCGCGAAACTTCATCGGCACCCGCCTGGGCCCGCGGCGGTAGGAATAGGGACACACCGGATGTGGACACGGCGTGAAATGGATCCCTACTCCTACCACTTCGACCTGCGGACGAAGCCGCTCGGGGCCGGCGCGAACCTCGACGACCGCGTCGCCTACCTACGGCGCATGACGGCCGATCCGGCGCGGTCGAACCCGGTGACGGTCATCCAGCTCGGACTCGGCGCCCTCCAGCTCCGAGACCCCGAGCAGCTGCCGCTCGTCGCCATCGTCGTCGAATGGCTAGAGCGGTCGGCCGACGCTCGCGGACTGCTCCCGTACAACTTCCCGATGCCGCACACGTTTCCGCTCGACCCACCCTGGTATTCATCCTTGGCGCAGGCCGAAGCAGGCAGCTTGCTCGTACGCGCCGCGCAGGTGCTCGACCGCCCCGAGCTCTTTGAGCTGGCCGACAGGGTCGTGAGTCCACTTCTAGGGGCGGACCCCCCGCTGGTCGTGCTCACGCGGGAGGGACCCACGCTGCAGGAATATCCGACCGATCCTCCCGCACATGTGCTGAACGGCTGGATCACTTCCCTCTTCGGCCTCTACGACGTCGCCAGTGCGCCCCGCGGTGACGGCGCGACCAGCGAAAGGGCGGCCGGAGTCTTCCGGACGGGAACAGCAGCACTCGCGGCGCGACTGCACCTCTATCGCGTGCCGTTCGGCTGGTCGCGGTACGACCTGTATCCCCACCCGCTCACGAACGTGGCAAGCGTCGCGTACCACCGCCTTCACGTTGCGCAACTCCGTGCCCTTTACTCGCTCGCGACGATAGAGACCTTCGCGCTCACAGCCGACGAGTGGGAACGCTCGCTCGGGAATCCCGCAGCCGTTGCCGTGGGACTCGGCCGGAAGGTCGCGTTCCGAATGGTCCGGCCCCGCTTTCGGCGCGTCACGGCGCGGGCCTGAATCCGAGTAGCCCTCGGAGCTGACCGACCACACGCTCCACCGCGAACTCCTGCTCGACGCGAGCACGACCCGCGCGCGAAACTTCGTCGCGTAGGGAGGGAGTATGTAGCAACTGACGGATCCCCTGTGCCAGAGCATCCGCGTCGCCCGGCGGCACCAACAGCCCACAACCGCCACCGACCAGCTCCGCGACACCACCGACGTCCGAGGCGACGGCCGGCACACCGTTTGCGAGCGCCTCGATCAGCGACACCGGCACTCCCTCCCATTCCGACGGCAGCGCTACCACATCGATCCGTCCACCCTCGAGCCACTCGAGGATCTCTGCATTCCGAACGTAGCCGAGAAAGCGCACCCTATTCGCGAGTCCGAGGTTGCGTACCTGCTGCCTGACTTCGCGTAGGAGCCGTCCAGTGCCCGCCAGCCAGAGCTCGAGTTGCTCGCCTTCGCGGACGAGCGATGCCACGGCGTCGATCAGTGTCGCGTGCCGCTTCTCCGGATCGAAGCGCGCGGCGAACAGGATCACCGGCGGGGTGTTGGACGGCGGCGGACCCCTCCGGGGCGGCGGTAGCTCTATTCCGAGCCGGAGGACGACCCATCTCGACTCGTCTACCCCAGGCGCGGACTGCCGCATCAGGTCCTGCATCGCGTATGCGATGAAGCGAATGAAGACTGCGGAGGCGCATTTCTCGTAGAGCAGGTTCCGCGCCTGGATGTCCGCGAGATGAGCCGTGAAGCTCCAGGGCACTCCCGAAAGGCGCGACGCGATGAGAGCCACCGTCGACGGTGGACCTGCCCAGTGGGCATGAATGTGGTCAGCTCGTCGTGCGCGCGCAATCTGCGCCAGCCAGAGCGCCTTCGGAAATGCGACCAGGTTCCGCAGCAGCACGTTCGGCGTGGGGGACCGATGCAGGAGCATGAGCGCCGACCACACGGCGATGGGCGATCGAAGCAGCTCCCGGACAGCCGCGCAGGCGATCTCGACGTCGAGCAAGGGTTTGCGGACGGTGAGCCACTCGGCATCCGGGGTCGTAAGAGGCCCGCGGGGGCGCACGGGGATCACCCGCACCTCTACCCCTTGGCGGACGAGCTCCCGCACCTCCGGCCCGAAGAACGTGTCGTTCTGCCCGTAGGGGAACGAGGAGGCAACGTAGAGCAACCTGGGGCGCCCCAACTACGCCGCCAGGCCGAACTGCTCGAGAAGCGACGCGAGCGACAGGGCCCGCCACGCCGAGACGGGGAGCGATCGGCCGGGTTCGACGATTTGGCGTTCCCGCAGCAACTCGACCGCGGCGCCCAGTTGCTCGCGTAGGCGTGGTTGAGCGAGCCACTCCTCCTCGGGGACGTCGTACGCCGTCTTACCCCGGCGCCAGACGACCTCGTCGGGCAGCCGTCTGGCTGCTACTTGCCGCAGAGGCTCTTTCGTCCAACCGGTTTCGAACCCCTTCCTCCAGCCGGATGAGAGCGCGTGGCCGACAACCTGGAGATCCAGGAACGGGAGCCGCAGTTCACGACTCCAGGCCATCGAGTTTCGGTCCGCGTACCGGAGCAGACGCGGCAGGATCACGCGCCCGCCGTCGGCAACGGCAGCCTCACGGAGCAGCGGCCCGCCGAGCTTCGCGCCCTGCGGATCCACTAGCGCGGCATCGCGTAGCGCCGGCCCCGTCCAGCTCCCCAGGCGACGGAGACCAAGCCGTGCGATGTGTCGGGCGGGCGCGGCCAGGGCGAGGCCACCGACCTGGAGCAGGTCAGGGCTCGGCAGATCGTCGGCCGACCGCCACCGTTTGACGATGCACATCGCGCTCGTGAGGTCGCCACGGAGCACTGCCTCGGCCACCGCAAACCAAACGTACTTGCGGTAACCGCCCCACGTCTCGTCTGCTCCTTGACCGTCGAGAAGGACGGTGACCCCCGCGGCTGCGGCCTCCTCCATCACGCACCATTGCGCATAGACCGACGGGGAGTCGAACGGGCCGCCCTGCCTGCGAACGAGGAGCGGGAGAGTGTCGAGAAATCCTTGGAGCGTCGGCTCGACTCGATGCGCGACGGCCCCGAACTGCTCGGCCACGCGGTTCGCGCGATCCCACTCGTCGAGAGCCCGCCCCGGAAAGCTTGCCGTGAAGACATGGATCTCGCGCGATGGGTCGTGGGAACGGATGGAACCGAGGATCGTCGAGCTGTCGATCCCGCCGCTGAGGCTCGAGCCGACGAGCACGTCGCTGCGCAGCCTCAGCCGCACCGAGCGGTCGAGCGTCTCTTCGAGCTCCTCGGGCTCTGCGGGGGAGCTGCCCCATCGCTCCAGCGCGAACTCCGCGAGCCCCCACCACTTTCGTTCCTCGACGATGCCGTCCTCCCCCACGAGGACCCAATGGCCGGGCTTGACCTGCGCGATCCCGTCGAAGAACGAGCCGCTCGGGTCCTCTGCGTCCCCGAAGAGGAGGAAGTTCAGCACGCGGGCCGCGTCGAAGCGGCCGCTGCCTGCGCCGGCCAGGCGAACGGTCGCGGCTTCCGATCCGAACCACGTTGCGCCGTCGCGGGTGCGCCCGAGATACAGCGGCTTCTCGCCGAAGCGATCCCGGCAGAGAAGGGTGCCGCCCCGACGTGGGTCGCGGATCGCGACGGCCCACATTCCGTTGCACCTCGGGAAGATGCCCTCGCCCCACTCCAGATAGCCACGGAGCAGAACCTCGGTATCGCAACTCGTCTCGAACCGTCGCCCCTTGCCCTCGAGCTCTCTGCGAAGCTCGACGAAGTTGTAGATCTCGCCGTTGTAGACGAGCACCACCCCACTGCCGTCGTCGGCCATCGGCTGATTGGCCTCGTCGCGGAGGTCGAGGACCTTCAACCGGCAGGAGCCGAGCCATGTTCCGTCGCGAAAGAGGTGCCCGGACGCGTCGGGACCCCGGTGTCGAATCGACTCCAGCATCCCTTCCACAAGTTCCGGAGCAGGCTCTTGCGCGAGTCCGACCGCTCCTACGATTCCGCACATACGCCGCTTCAGCCCGCCGAGACCCGCCGGTACAGCCGCTCGTACAGGTCTTCGAGGAGAGCAACCGTCCGCTCGAACCTGAACTCCTCGCGCTGGCGGCGCTGGGCCGCCTCCCCAAGCCGGCGCCGCTCGAGAGGATCGTCCAGTAGTTGCGCGATTTCGTCTGCGAACGCAACATGGTCGCGCGGGGGCACGAGCACCCCTTCCCGGCCGTGCTCGAGAATGGCGGGGATTCCGCCCACGCGGCTCGCCACTATCGCCTTCCCCGCAGCCATCCACTCGAGCACCGCGAGCGGCATGCCTTCGAAGCGCGAGGAGAGCACCAGCACGTCCATCGCCGCCAACAGATCCGGCATCTCCTCATTCGGACGATGGCCGAGGAACAGGGTCTCCACCCCGAGCTCGGCCGCGAGCCGCTCGAGCCGCTGCCGCTCGGGGCCATCACCGACCACCACGAACCTGAGGCGTGTCCGGCGAGGGGCCAGCCTGCCGAGCGCCCGAAGTGCGGTCTCGAGCTCCTTCTCCGGCCGCAAGCCGCACACCGTCCCGACGACTTCATCCGTAGCCGAGAGGCCGAGCTCGCGCCGAATCCGTTCGTCATCACCCGGCGGGCGATCCGGGATGCCGTTAGGGATGAAGACAACCTTCTCGGCCGGGATTCGTTCCAGTTCGATCATCCGGGCGCGGTCGGTCGGAGACACCGCCACGATCGCGTCCGACCGGCGCGCAATCAGCTCACGATCGACGATTCGCCGCGCCGCCCCCTCGTACGACCACGAGTGCTCGTGCGTGATCAGGACGGGCACGGGGCGGCGCGGCCTGAGGAGTGCCGCCCACAGGTTCGAGCCGAACTTGTGGGCGTGCACAACGTCGACTCCTCCACTGCGAAGCAGACTCACGAAGGGACGCCAGCGCGCCACATCGACTTTCGACCGCCGGGCCAGCTCGACGACCTCGACGCCTGAGGCTCGGGTCGCCTCGACATGCTGTGGTAGCGAAGGGCGCGTCGAGCAGATGACGCTTCTGAAACGGCTGCGGTCGAGCGCCACCGCAATACGTGTGGCGACGGTCTCGGCGCCCGCGGTCATCAATGCGTCGATGACGGTGACCACGCAGAGGCGATTTTCGAGGCCGCTGTCAGCACATTGGGTGTGATTCGTCACTTGCCGCATTCCGGGTCAGGGAGTCGCTTTCGGAGGCCCGACCATAGCTGCAGACTCGATAGGGGTACTCCGGATGAGGGGTTGAGTCCTCTTCGGCTCGATCCGACCACCGGGAGGTGCGCAAGCAATTCGCCTTGGTGATTTTGCTGATGGTGGGGGTCGCCGGCGCCGGATCCTCGACCATCGTCGCGCGTGCATTTGCGCAGACGAAGGCGCTCTCCATCGTCCAGCAGGAGCGGCGACTCGGCCCGAAGCCGACACCGCGCTGGTACTGGCGGTGGGTCGAGTGGCGCCTCGGAGAGGCATATGCGAAGGGCCGACCCGCACAGCGGAACATCCGGCCGAAGGCCGCCCCCCGACGGATGCCGCAGTGGGCGTGGCAGCGGCTGCACTTCTTCCTTCTCGCACGCAAGGTGCATTTCGGTGAACGGAGCAAGCATCATTGGCCGCCGACCACGACTACGACCCCAACCACGACCACCACGCCTACGACGACGACCACGACTACGACGTCCGCCGGGGGCGAGACCTACGAGCAAGCGATCTCCTACACGCAGAACAAGCCCCCGTTCACGCCGAAGCGCACCATCGATGTGAGCAACGCTTCGCAGCTGCTGTCGGCGCTCTCGAACCTGCAGGCCGGCGATCTCGTACAGGCAACCGGGAGCTTCACCGTCAGCGGCGAGACGGTGATCAAGAACCGGCTCTCCTCCCCGGCCGAGCTCGACCTGAGCGGCGTGAGCTTCGTAAACTCGAGTGGCCAGAACGTCCCCGCGGTCTGGATCGACAACGCGGAGAACCTCTACATCTACGGAGGCGACGCCAGCACGGCCGACACGGGAGGCCAGGGCATCTCCGTCTACGGATCGCAATACGTTTTGTGGTGGGGGTTCACGATCCACGACACGGGGAGCACCGGGTTCGCCGCGCGCGCCCTCGGCGGGCCGGTAGATCACGACGACTTCCAAGGGACGATTTGGAAGGTCGGTCAGAACCTTGCGTGGGACCCGCACAAGGAAAAGGGCACGGGAGAACATGGTGCGAACCTCTGGGACGGGGCCACGGCGGGCAATTTCACGAACAACCGCTTCGCGTTCTACGCACACGACATCCCGACCGGCGCCTGTGTCGAGTTCGGGAACGACGACCCCACGTCTCTGGCGACCGGGAACGTGCTCTATCTGAAGTGCGTGAACGAGACGGACGTTTCCCTAACACAGACGGGCGGAAATGGCTTGCAGTTTTGGGGGGACACCAACAATCTCGGCGTCGACGTGAAATATCTGGAGGTCGAGAATGCCCAGGGACGCGCGCTCGACAACCAGGGTCTCGTCCCCGGGCAGTCGCTCGCGGGCGTCACGGTCGAATACGGGCATGCGTCGAACACGAACCTGAACTCGATGCTGAACGAGCCTAACAACGGGTTGCCGTGGGACTGGCGCGGCAACGTCGCCTATAAAGACGTCCTACCGGGACCCTGACTCGGCGCTCTCGAGACGCTCCCGGAGCTCATCGCACAGCCGGCGGATTTCCGAGTCGAGCGTGAAGGCCTCCGGACGAGGTGTGGGCCGGCGGCGGACGCCACCGGTGATGTCGGGTGCCGGATAGGCCACTCCCAGGAAGCCGTAGAGCAATCGCATCGTCGGTTCCGGCTCCGCCACCAATCGTTCGTACGAGCAAAGGCGCACATCGGGCCGCTCATCGAGTCGAAGATCGAAGAAAAGGGATGTCCGAGCCCACCAAAACAGCGCCGCGGCGTCGTTGGGGTTCATCCCTGGGCGGTAGTGACGCGACACCACGGACCTGGTCTCCTCCGGGACGACTTCCCCTCGCCAATTGGGCGGATCGTTCGAAAGCAGGAGCCGGAGGTTGCGCTCTCCGTTCTGTACCCCGAAATACGAGAGGTCGGAGGCGGCCACGCTCTCTGCCCGCCGGTACATCCAAATTGCGTGCGAGTTCTCGAGTCCGTCGAGCCAATTCGGAGCATGCTGCGACTCGACGAGGGGTTTGAGCACGAGGAGTGGCGCACGGATGCGCTCGAGCCGCCTCTTCACGTCGGGCAACGGCTTGAGCCGCAGGCCGTTTTCGGCGTGCGAGGAAAGCGTGCTGTGCTCCGGAAACGTCACGCTCCGGCGATCGTTGTTGAACAACTCGAGCATCAGCGTGGTCCCGGAGCGTTGGCAACCCATGATCAGAACGATCACCTTCCGGCCGTCGGGCGGGAACGGATGCGTGAGGCGATAGACGCGCTTGCGCAGCAAGAACTGCTCGCGCTGTGCGCGGCGTCGGATTCGCATGTGCAAACTGTCAGGCATGGGCTGCCACGGACGCCTCGCTGCCATGGTTCCCCCGCACGCGAAGGACTCTAGCCCGGCTTTCGGAATCCGGTAGCGGTGGCTGACGCTCGCCTTCTCTTCGTTCTCGGCACGGGCCGCTGCGGCTCGACGCTGCTCGCGGAAATCCTCGCTGCCCACCCTGAGATCGGTTGGATCTCCGCGCTACCGAGACCGCTCGGACGTGTTGCCCGGAGCCTTCGTTTCGAGCCGCGGCCCTCGGAGGCATATGCGTTGCTGCGGGAAGAGGTCTCTCCGATGCTCGTCGACCCGTTTCGAGATCTGACGGCGTCCGACGCGGCGCCCTGGCTCGAGCGACGCCTGCGGCGGTTCTTCGGAGCGCGGGCACAAGCCGAGGGCCGCGCAGTGTTCATGCACAAGTTCACCGGCTGGCCGCGGGCCCGTCTGCTCGCGACGGTCTTCCCGGACGCGAAATTCGTGCACGTCTTCCGGGACGGCCGTAGCGTGGCCAACTCCTACGTGCAGGTCCGGTTCTGGCAGGGCTACCGAGGCATTCCCGGCTGGACGTTCGGCCATCTGCCCGAACAGGAATTGCGAGATTGGCAGGCGACCGACTACTCGTGGCCGTATCTCGCGGGCTTGGAGTGGAGGCTTCTGATGACAGCATTCGAAACCGCGAGAGAGGAAATCGGCTCCGGCCGCTGGCTCGACGTCCGCTACGAGGACCTTGTCGCACGACCCAGCGACGAGACGACGAAGGTGCTCCGATTCGCCGGGCTGGACCGCTGGACGGGCCTGGAACGACGGCTGGAAGCGCTTCGGGTTTCCGAAGGACGGACCGATGCCTACCGCGACGAGCTTCGCCCGCAGGACGTCGCGCTCCTCGAGACGGCACTCGCTCCGGCTCTCGAGCGGTGGGGCTACCCGGTCCCAGGTAGCTAGGTGTGACGACCACACACGTGTGAGACGGGTCTGATCCGTCCGGGCCTCCCGCGAGCTTGCGGTTGTCGACCCAAGCTCGAGAAGGAGGCCCGTGGTGGTGGAGGTTATGGAGCGGCCGCGACGGAAGC
>Ga0209810_1002007_pt1 | contig 26613 bp, 24 predicted proteins | sample Coa_R1_7_FD_187159 | JGI IMG/M metagenome (GOLD analysis project Ga0209810, IMG submission 187159) | Surface soil microbial communities from Centralia Pennsylvania, which are recovering from an underground coalmine fire - Coalmine... | ecosystem: Environmental > Terrestrial > Soil > Unclassified... | reverse complement strand
TCATTTTAGGTTCTCCAGTGTCTGTGGTAAGCACTAGAGTACCCAATGCGGCAACCTCTACGCCCTCCTTCCAAAAAGTGTACGGCAGTGAAGGATTGACAGAAAGCCTCTCCCTATGGTATACTGCCTTTGTCTGGCGACGACGACTCTTACATTGGGAGTCCGGGCGCGAACCGGTCGCGTCTCGCTGCGTGTCGCCGGAGGGGTGATCCATCAACAGAGATTTCCGCGTTAACGAACAGATTTTGCGGGGGCCGCGCGAACAGCGCGTTCGCGACGTGCGCGTCATTGACGAAGAGGGCCAGGCCATCGGGATCATGAACGTGCGCGATGCTCTCGCGCTTGCCCAGGACAAAGGGCTCGACCTGATCGAAGTGGCGCCGCAAGCTCAGCCGCCGGTTTGCCGTATCATGGACTACGGCAAGTACAAGTACGAGCAGGGCAAGCGGGAGCGCGATCAGCACAAGAAGCAGAAGCAGCAGGACGTCAAGGGAATTAAGATGCGTCCTGTCACGGCGGAGCATGACTTCCAGGTGCGCCTGCGCGCTGCGCAGAAGTTCCTGGAAGAGGGCGATAAGGTCAAGGTGACTATCCAGTTCAAGGCGCGGGAGATCACGCACCCGGAGATCGCGCGCCGCCTGATGGACAAGTTGGTCGAAGCCGTAGCCGACCATGCCGTCATCGAAAAGCCGCCGACCATCGAAGGCAGGATGATGACCATGGTGCTCAGCCCCAAACCGGGCGCTTCCTCCGCCAAGGCGTAAGCGTTGTCCGGGACTGCCCTCCTGGAGCGTCTCTTGCCCCGTTGGCTTGTGTAGCCCTACGCGCCTGCGCGCATGGGTTAGGGAAAACCTAGACAAACAGATTGCCGGACGTCGTCTGCGAAGCCGGGTGCTGCTTTCCCGGCTTCTTTTCGCGCGTGGACGATGCGGCTCTTTTACCCTTATCGAAAGCGAGTTGGCTGGTATTATGAAAAACAAGGTCAAGACCCGGAAAACGGTCGCCAAGCGGTTTGCCCTGAGCGCCAGCGGTAAGCTCATGCGCGGCAAGATCGGCCTCAACCACCTGATGCGCAAGAAGGATGGTTCCCGCCGCCGCAATTTGCTGGCCGGCGATTCGCTCTACAAGGGCGACCGCAAGCGTATTTCCCGGATGCTAGGCGAAAGTATTTAACTCAAGTTGCTACCTTGCCTCTTCGAGAAGGCAAACGGTGATGCAAAAGCCGGTTTCCAGAGCGATTCTCTCTCAAACGTGTTCCTAGGTAGCAACTTGGGTTATTTAGCCTTCTCAGGCCCTCATCCCGCATTAAAAACAATGAGATATGGGTATAATGAGTGCACGAGAATCCGAACTCATTGACCTGTTGCCTCATTGAATTAGGAAGGAGCGTTCCCTATGCCGCGCGTCAAACGTGGCACGATGACGCATAAGCGCCACCTGAAGATCCTGCAAGAGACGAAGGGTTACTGGGGTGCCAAGCGTAACCTGTACAAAACGGCCCACGAGCAGTGGATGAAGTCCGGTAACTATGCTTACCGGGACCGCCGCAACAAAAAGCGCGAGTTTCGCCGCCTGTGGATCGTACGTATCAGCGCGGCCTGCCGCGCCCAGGGCGTGCAGTACTGCCGCTTCATCGAGGGACTGACCAAATCCGGCATAACCCTGGATCGCAAGGTGCTGGCGGAGATGGCTGTCAGCGATCCCGAGACGTTTACGCAGCTCGTCGCGCAAGCGACGAGCGCGCTGACCCCGGCGGGAGAGCCTGCGGCTGCCTAGCGCAGTCCCAAACCTGTTGCCTATCCAGCGTTTGTTCCAGACGCCCCATCTTCCCCTCTCCCGCAACGGCAGGAGAGACTCGAAGTGGGGCGTTTTGGCTTGTTTGGAGGATTGTATGGTAACGGACCCTATTGCCCAAATGACACACGAAGCCGAAGCGGCAGTCCAGGCGGCCTCCAGCACCGCCGATCTGGCCGCCGTGGAGGCGCAGTACCTGGGGCGCAAGGGCAGCCTCAACGCGCTGCGCCGCACCATCGGCACGCTGCCCCCGGAGGAGCGCCCGGCCTTCGGCGCGCGCATTAACGAGGCGGCGGATGCCCTGAGTGCCCGCATTGCCGCCCGCCGCGCCGAGCTGGAGGAGGCGGAGCTTGCCCGGCGTCTGGCAGAAGAGACCATAGATGTCACTCTGCCCGGCCGTCCCCTGTTGACCGGCGGTCTGCATCCCCTGACCAAGACCGCGGAGCGGGTCAAGGAGGTGCTTTCGGGCATGGGCTTCGAGTTCGTGGATGGCCCGGAACTGGAAGACTACCGCTATAACTTCGACGCCCTCAACTATCCGGAAGACCATCCCGCCATGGACGAGCAGAACTCGTTCTTCGTGACGGAGCGGAAGCTGCTGCGCACGCAGACGACGGCGCTGCAAGGCCGCATCATGGCCGAGCGCCGCCCGCCCTTCCGCATCGCCACCATTGGCCGCTGCTTCCGCTACGAGGCGATAGATGCCACGCACCACCATACGTTCCATCAGGTGGACGTGTTTATGGTGGATGAGCATATCAGCATGGCCGATCTGAAGGGCACGCTGGGCTCGTTCGCCCGCGCCATGTTCGGCCCGGAGACGCTGGTGCGCTTCCGGCCCGACTTCTTCCCGTTCGTCGAGCCGGGCGTGGATTACGCTATCGCCTGGAAAGGCCGCTGGCTGGAACTGGGCGGCGCGGGCCTGATCCATCCGAACATCCTGCGCGCGCACGGCATAGATACCGAGCGCTACACCGGCTTTGCCTTCGGGCTTGGCATCGAGCGCATCCATTTGATCCAGGCCGACGTGAACGACCTGCGCCTCTATCTGGAAAACGACCTGCGCTTCCTGAGACAGTTCTAGACCTACCTTGCACAAGATTGCCTCGGAAGGAGGTGCCCGATGCGCAGGCATGTGATTCTATCCTGGGAGCCTCGTAACGCTGAGGGAGATGCCGATGAGACGGAAATTTACGGCAGCGGTATGGCAAGAGGGAGAGTGGTTTGTCGCGCAATGTCTGGAAGTGGATGTTGCCAGCCAGGGAGAGACGGAAGAGGAAGCCTTGAAAAATCTACAAGAGGCTCTGCATCTCCATTTCACTCCGCCTTGCGCCACCGCTCTGCCCCAAATGCGTACCATCGAGGTAGAGTTGCATGCCGCTTAAGCCTCTACCTTACCGCGAAGTGGGCCGCAAGTTACTGGCCGCAGGCTTTGCCGAGGTAAGTCAGGAAGGCAGCCATGTCAAATTTGCTAGGCAGGCTGAGGAGGGGCTGCGCACGGCGATTGTGCCGCACCATCGGGAGCTTGCGGTCGGAACCTTGCGTTCTATTCTGCGGCAGGCCGGAATCAGCCCGGAGGCATGGGAGGCGCTCTAAAAGCGGAGGTAATCGCTCCCAACGGTGTTGACGTATCTCCTCAGCAACAGGCTGCGTGAGATTGATCCACACGGCTGGGAGTGTCTACCAAAGCGGAATGGAGAGGGCTTAATCTTTTGATTTGTTTGAAGGGTTCCTTGCGCGAAGCGGGAGCCAGGGGATAAACAGGATGCGAGTACCCTTAGAGTGGTTACAACAGTATGTCCGCATCGAGGCGGGAGCGGAGGAGGTCGCAACGCGCCTGACGATGGGCGGGCTGGAGGTGGAGGGCATCGAAGAGTCGCCGCTGGGGCCGGTGCTGGATGTCTACGTCACGCCCAACCGGGGCGACTGCCTCTCGGTGATCGGGGTGGCGCGGGAAGTGGCCGCGCTCTACGGCCTGCCGCTCCATCCGCCCGTGCCGCCGCCTTCCTCCGAGGGTGGCCCAACCGCCGAGCAGACCTCCGTGACCATCAAAGACCTCGATCTGTGCCCGCGCTACGCGGCGCGGCTGGCGCGCGGCATCCAGATCGGTCCCTCGCCAGCGTGGATGCAGGCGCGGCTGGAGGCGGCGGGCATGCGCCCGATCAACAACGTGGTGGATGTCACCAACTACGTCATGCTGGAACTCGGCCAGCCGCTGCACGCCTTCGATCTGGATAAGCTGGCCGAAGGGCGCATCGTCGTGCGGAGGCCGCATCCCGGCGAGACTATCACGACCCTGGACGGCGAGGAGCGGATACTGACGCCGAACATGCTCATCATTGCGGATGCCGAGAAGCCCGTGGCGGTGGCGGGCGTGATGGGCGGCGCCGAGTCGGAGGTGAGCGAGCAGACGACCAACATACTGCTGGAGTCGGCGCACTTCAATCCGCTCTCGGTGCGCCGCACGGCCCGCGCGCTCGGCCTGCGGACGGAAGCCTCGTACCGGTTCGAGCGCGTGGTAGACCCGGACGGCGTGCGCCGCGCCCTGGACCGCGCCTGTGAGCTATTAGCCGAGATCGGCCAGCCGGAGGCCGTGCCCGGCGTGGTAGACATCTACCCGCATCCGATAGCGCCGCGCACCCTGTTCCTGCGCGTGCGCCGCGCCGCCGAGCTACTGGGCATGGACATCGCCTCCCACGTCGCCGCCGACTGCCTGCGGGCGCTGGGCTTCGAGGTGCTGACCCACGCGCACGGCGAGACGGATACGCTCGAAGTCCATATTCCCACCTTCCGTTCCGATATTACGCTTGAAGAGGACTTAATTGAGGAGGTGGGCCGCATCTACGGCTACGAGAATATCCCGGAGACGCTGCCCGTCGGGAACACCACGCAGGGAGGCGACAGCGCCGAAGGCCGGTTCATCATCCGCATTAAGCGGCTGCTCGCGGCCAGCGGCTTGCAGGAGGTGGTCACGCACAGCCTAGGCGCGCCCTCCTTCTTCGATGCGCCGGACGATGCCGTTCGCCGCGTGGCGATCCGCAACGCGCTCTCGGCGGAGGTTAGCGGGCTGCGGCGCTCGCTCATCCCCTCTCTGTTGGAAGTCGCCAGGCATAACGCGGCGCGCGGGCAGCACGCGCTGTCCATCTTCGAGGTCGGTCGGGTGTTCCAGAACGAGGGCATTGATACCATAGACACCGTCGAATACGTGGCCGTGGCGGGCCTGCTCATCGGGGAGTTGACCGAGCCGGGCTGGCAGCACGATGTGCCGCCCATCCCCGCCGATTATCCCACCCTGCGCGGCATCGTGGAGCGGCTGCTGGGTGGCCTCTTCATCACCAACGCCTCCTTCCGCCCGCTGGGCGAACTGGCCTCGTTCCTGCCGCAATTCCATCCGGGCCGCACCGCCATAATCCACCTGGGCAACGAGCGCCCGGAGGGCGTCCTCGGCGAAGTGCATCCGCGCGTGGTCGCCAAACTGGGACTTCGGGGGCGGGTCTACGCCTTCGAGATTAGCCTGGCCGCGCTGCAACAGGCGACTCCTCCGGAAGGGCCGCGCTACCATCCGCTGTCGCGCTACCCGGCGGTCACGCGCGACCTGGCCCCGCGCGTTGCCGTCAGCCTGCCCTATGCGGCGGTGGAGGCCGCCATCTGCGCTGCCAACGTGCCGCTGCTGGAATCGCTCCATCTGACGGACGTGTTCACCGGGCCGCCGCTGCCGGAAGGGATGAAGAGCTTCACGCTCTCCTTCACCTTCCGAGCGCCCGACCGCACCCTGACGGATGCCGACGTCAACGACTCATTGGCCCGGATCCGCGAGCAACTGGAGGCGCGCTGTGGCGCAACCTTCCCCGCCTGAGCCTACGCCTCCGTCACCTAACCCCCCGGCCCCCTTCCCTCCCAGGGAAGGGGGTGACCCGGCTTCTCCTCTCCCCTCCCCCGTTCTTGGGGGAGGGGAAGGGGGTGGGGGCCTTCCCTCTCCCGCAGCGCCGGGGGGCGCTAGGCAGCAGCGCGAACCGTTGAGCGCCGACCCTAGCAGTGGGCCGGGGGTGGGGGCTGCTCCTCCCCCTTCTCCCTTGGAGGGAGAAGGGTCGGGGATGAGGGTAGATAAAGGAGAACCAAAGAACCTGGAAGTGGAGCCGCTCCCCTCTCCTTACGAAGGAGAGGGGGCGGGGGTGGGGGCCTCCCCTCTCCCGCAGCGTGGGAGAGAAGGTTGGGAGAAGGGCCTCCTCATCCTGATCGTCCTGCTGGGGCTGGGGCTGCGGCTGTGGGGGATCGGCTGGAGCCTGCCAGACGTGCGCCATCCGCTGGCGACCTACCATCCGGACGAGCTGGTCAACCTGAACGCCGCCCGTGCCGCCGACATCCCGCACGGCCAGTTCGATATCGGTTTCTATAACTACGGCGCGCTCTATTTCTACCTGGTCAGCCTGGCGCAGACGGTCGGGCGCGGCTGGGGGCTGATTCCGGCGCCTATGGCCAATGCCTCTGCCGCGCAGATGGCCAACGAACAGGCGGCGCTGTTCCTGGCCGGGCGGCTGGTGACGGCGCTGCTCGGCGCGGCAACTATCCCGGTCGTGTTCGCGCTAGGGAGGCGCTGTTTCGGTCGGCAGGCGGGCCTGATCGCCGCGCTGCTCTATGCCATCGCGCCCTTGGCCACCCTGAACGCCCACTTTCTGACGGTGGACGTCCCGGCGACCTTCTTTGTGGCGCTCGCCCTGCTCTGGGCCGTGCGCCTGCTGGACGCGCCTACCTGGAAAAACTATCTCCTGGCAGGCGTCTGGGCGGGACTCGCCGCCGCCACCAAGTACAATACGGGCCTTGTCTTGATCGCGCCGCTGGCCGCCCACGTCCTGAATAAGCCGCCGGAGACGCGCAGCAAGGATCGCACGCTGCAAGGGGTGGCCCTGATCGGCGTTGCCGCCATCGCTTTCCTGATCGCCTGCCCTGGCCCCTGGCTCAACTGGGAGGCTTTCTGGGAGGGCACCTATCCCGGCTCTGGTGTGCGCTATGAGCTTTTCGAGCACGCGCGGGCCGGGCACGGCGACCTGTTCCTCCAGACCGGCCCTGGCTGGTGGTACCACCTGGCGATCTCGCTGCGGTTCGGCCTGGGCGATGCCCTGTTGACAGCCGCCCTCGTCGGGCTGGCGCTGGCCGTGCGCCGTCATACGCGGCAGGATAAGGTTCTGCTCGCCTTCCTCCTGCTCTACTATCTCATCACGGGCCTTTCGGCGGTGCGCTTTGCCCGCTACATGATTCCGCTCTTCCCGGCGCTGTGCGTGTTGACGGCGCGGCTCGCCGCCGGGCCGTTCCGTCAATCTAGGGTAGCGCAGGTTGGCATGGCCCTCGGCGCGCTAATCGTCGTAGTCACCGGCGCTTACACGTTCAGCCTAGTCCGGCTGATGACCCTGCGCGATCCGCGCGACTCCGCCGCCGATTATCTGGAGAAGACGGCCCCGTCCGGCGCTTCTGTCGCCTTTGCCAAAGTGCCCTGGTTCTTCTCACCGCCGCTGTCGCCCCTGTTCGGCGCACCTTCCGCGCCAATGCGCGCCCGTGCCGCCGAGCAGACCATCCGCTTTCAATTGCGCATCCCGGCAGCCGAGTGGGATACGAGCGTCCTCACGCCCCCGCCGGATTATATCGTCCTCTCCAACATAGAGACGATGCACGCCGTCAAGCGGCTGCATCTGGAGGCCGCCGTGCGCTTCGTGCGGGCCATACCGCCCAACTATCGGCAGGTTGTCTTTCCGCCGCCAGCGCCGGTGTTCGGCCTGCCGCAATACAGCCCTATCCTTCCGGAAGACCTGCTCTACATCCTGCCTACGCTCACCCTCTATCAGAAGCCCTGAGAAAACGAACTTACTTTTCACCGCTTTCACCTCCTGGAAAAAGCCCTGCGAAAAGTAAGTCCGCACGGCAAAAGAAACAGAAAAAGCCCCAAATCGGGGCTTTTGAAGGGTACTGCTCGTCTGTGTCACAAACGAAGGTTTTTTCGGGCGGGCTATGCAATATCCTCCCCGGTTGTGGTCGCTATAAACCTGCCGTGCAGCACACCTTTCGTGCTGATCAGGTGATTCGCAAGGGCGTTGACCTCTGCCTTTGCTCCGCGAAGCACAATGACTTCCAGGCAGTTTTCCGGGGTTAGATGGATATGCAAGGCCGCGTGCGCGACGGCATGATGATGATGCTGCATTTCCGTCAAATGGTCGCTCAGTTGCCGGGTACTGTGCTGATAGACCAGCGTGACAACGCCGACTTTCTCAGCGCAGGAATCTTCCTCCGCCTTCCATTGCTCCTCCACAAGCCTGTCGCGCACCAGATCGCGCACCGCCTCCGAGCGGCTGCTATAGCCCAGCGCGTTGCGCCAGTTATCCAGATCGCGCACAAGATGGGCGGGCATGGAGACGCTGAAGCGGATTAACTCGTCTTCAGTCTCCCCGCCTTCCTGGGATTTGTTCATCGTATCACAAGCCTTTCCCGCGCCATGCAGATTGTTACTGCGGCGGATTGGAAAGCGGGTGGCGAACGATGTGATCCGGGTACTGATCCAGCCGCGCCTTGCTCCATCGCAGAAACTTCACATGGCCGTCATAGTAAATATAGTTCGCCCCCTCGTTATGGCGATTATACCTGATCCACCCCTGGTCGGCGTCCGGGCCGCTTCCCCACCGCACTAAGGCCGCCTCCCCCGCCCAGGTGTCGTAATCATCCTGCGGCACATAGCCGAAGGCGCTGTTGTTGGGGTCGTTGAGAGCGCCGGAGTTGCGCTCCGAGAACATGATGACATTGGGATTTTCCAGGCCGCTGATCACGGCATCGGTGGCAAAGCCGGGCAGTACCCCCTCGACGGCATAGCGGCACGACTTGTGCGTGAAGATGGAGTTCAACAGATAGCTCCACATCACCCAGTTGTTCTTCTCGGCCTGGCACTGCTCGCCATTGGGCGCGGCGTTGCATTCCGTTCCGATCTGAGTAATGCCGCCGTTGTAATCGTTGATATCGGTGGCAAGGTGTTGGGACTTGGTTCCACTGTCGGAGGGGCAGAACATGAGTTGGCGGCTCTTGATGTAGGGCTGAAAGAAGATCGCCCAGGGCTTTTCGGCGTTGCTGTTGCCCTGCCCACCGCCCGCACAGCCGTCAGCATTGGAAGGCAGAGTATCTAGCTGTGTGCCATCATCCAGCACCCACCCTTCATGGTGGTGGTAAAGCGCGCCGTCAAAATCCTCCATGTACATTCGCGCGGCCAAGCCGATTTGCTTCTCATTGGACAGACAGGCCGATTGGCGGGCGGCTTCGCGCGCCCTGGCGAATACAGGAAAGAGGATCGCTGCGAGTATGGCGATGATAGCGATGACGACAAGTAATTCAATCAGGGTGAAACCGACGGCAAAAGTACGTTTCGTAGGCCACATGGACGTCTCCTTTCCTCCGTGTAAGAAGACCGGGCGGGTTTGTGTTACGAATTGTAATTTTCGTGTTACCTTCCCCTAGTATACTTCATTGGTCTGGAAGAAGGTTCGTCGAATCGGAAATTCGGTGAAATTGTAAGGTCAGGTTAAACGGGGCGTAATGAAACTGTAACCATCTGGCTCGCGGAGAAATTTGAAGTAAGATTTTCCATACTGGCGCTTATACGACTACCGCGCTGGATCAGCGTGGGTAGTCGTACTTTCGGAAACGAACGGATACCGTTGGCGAATTCGTAATTGCCGTCTCAACGTGAGATTCGGCTGTTCGATCCGAGGGGAAGCACAAGGTCCAATTCTAGCCGGTTCTGAATTCGCCAACGGTATCCGAACGTTTTTGAGACGGCCAGGAAACCGGCCATTGCGCAGGCGATCCTCTCTGAGGAAAAGACTTAAATCTCGACGAAAACGGCGCCGTCTTCTACCAGGCAGGGATGGGTACGGACGCAGAGGCCGGGCATGTAGAGCACTTCACCCGTGCGCACGTTGACCTGCCAGGCATGCCAGGGACAGATCACAACATCCTCTTCCAGATCGCCCTCGCCCAGCGGGCCGTCCTGATGTGGGCACTCGTTATTCAGGCAGTAGAACTCGCCCCCCACGTTAAACAGCGCCAGTTCCCTGCTGCCGACCGAGACGACCCGGCACTGTCCGGGCGACAACTCCGCCGCCTCCGCCACTTTCACCAACGCCATACTCTGTTGCTTTCCTCCATAGTCTTAACTTATGCGTGGGGCGCGCCTCCTCGCATGAAAACGCCTCTCCCCTCTCCCGCAGCGTGGATCGCCAGGCGGAGGCAAGGGCCGTACCCTTGCCGACCCTGGCAGTGGCGCGAACCATTGTAGGCGCGACCCTTGCAGTCCGTTGTAGGCCCGACCCTGGCAGTAGGGAATGGGGGGGAGGGCGCCCCTACACCCTATACCCTACTGCCTACACCCTGCATGAGGGGCCGGGGGTAAGGGCCATTTTCACTCCATAGAGCGCTTGCCGGTTTGATTTTTGGCTCCTTCATTGTACCAGAAGCGCACGCGCGGTTGTCTAAATATTAGAGAGGAACGGAGGGAAGACCGGTCAAATTAGGGTACGATAGGACGAAACATCCCGCAAACGCAAGGCTAGATAGTCGGTAGTGTACCCATAGAGAGTTGATACTTCGTCGCCGATGACCTTATCAACTCTGTAGAGGGACACTACCAGATAGTCCCCTGCCGGATAACGCAACAAGGAAACAAGGATGCTTGAGATCATTAAAACGGCCTGCCCCCACGATTGCCCGGATACCTGCTCCATGCTCGCCACTGTGCAGGATGGCAGGCTGCTGGGAGTGGCCGGCAACCCGGAAAATCCCTACACACGCGACAACCTCTGCCGCAAAGTCGCCCATTACGAGGAGCGTGTCTACAGCCCGGACCGCGTGCTCACTCCCATGCGGCGCGTCGGGAAAAAGGGGGAAGGAAAGTTCGAGCGCATCTCCTGGGACGAGGCGATTGCCGAGATTGCCGGGCGCTGGAAAGCGATCATCGCCGAGAGCGGCCCGGAAGCCATCCTGCCCTTCTCCTACGCCGGAACGATGGGCGTGGTCAACATGAGCGCCTGTGACTCCCGCCTGTGGCTGCGCATGGGGGCCAGCCAGCTTCTGCGCACCATCTGCTCGTCGGCGGCGGAAGCAGGCTACGGCTATGTCAACGGCTGGACGGGCGGCATAGACCCGGAGGACTTCGTCAACAGCAAATTCATCATTGCCTGGGGCACGAACCTGAGCAGCACCAACGTGCATATGATGCCGATTATCCGGGAGGCGCAGGCCAGAGGCGCGACCTTCGTGGTGATCGATCCCTATAAGACACGCACCGCCAACGCCGCCGACTGGTTTGTCCAGCCCAAGCCGGGGACGGATGCGGCCCTGGCGCTGGGCATGGCGCACGTTATCTTTGCGGATGGGCTGCACGACGAGGCGTTTCTGGAGGCGCATTCGATTGGCTGGCGGCAGTTCCGCGACCGCTGCGCCGAGTATCCGCCGGAGCGCGTCGCCGCCATTACCGGGCTAGACGCAGAGGAGATCGTGCGCCTGGCGCGCGGCTATGCCACACAGCGGCCTTCCGCCATTCGCCTGGGCTATGGTCTCTCCCGCAACGGCAACGGCGGCAGCATGATCCGGGCCATCGTCTGCCTGCCCGCCGTCATCGGCGCGTGGGGCAAGCCCGGCAGCGGCCTGCTGCTCTCCACCAGCGCCCACTTCCCGCTGAATATGCGCAGCGTCAAGCGGCCCGACCTGCTGCACTCCCCGGACGACGAGTCGCCGATCAAGTGGGGCCGGCGCGTCCCTCGCGCCATCAATATGAACGAGATCGGCAGGGCGCTTCTGGAGACCACCGATCCGCCCATTCGCGCGCTTTACGTCTACAACTCCAATCCCGCCGCTGTCGCGCCCAACTCCAACCTGGTGCGGGAAGGCTTGTGCCGCACCGATCTGTTCACCGTCGTTCATGAGCAGATGCTGACGGATACGGCCCGCTACGCCGACATCGTCCTGCCCGCCACCACGCAAATGGAGCATCTCGACTTGCTGCGTGCCTACGGCCATCTCTATCTGAACCTCTGCCAGCCGGCCATTCCGCCGCTGGGCGAGGCCCGCCCCAACCTGGACGTGATGAACGCGCTGGCGAAAGCGATGGGCTACACGGACAGCGTGTTCGACGAGACCGCCGAGGACGTGATTCGGGGCGCGCTGGATATAGATCATCCCTTTATGGAGGGCATTACCTACGAGTACCTGCGGGAGCACGGCTTCGCCAAGCTCAAGACCCCGACCAGCCCCTATGTTCCCTACGCCGAGGGCACGGGCTTTAAGACCGTCTCCGGCAAGATCGAGATTTACTCAGAGCAGGCTGCCAAAGACGGCTACGACCCGCTGCCCAACTACGCGCCGCCCGCCGAAAGCGCGGAGGCCGATCCCGAACTGGCCGCAGAGTTCCCGATCAACCTGCTCTCGCCCGCCGCGCACCACTTCCTGAACTCCTCCTTTGCCAACCTGACTTCGCTGCAGAAGGGCGAGAAGGAGCCGCGCATCTGGATTCATCCGCAGGATGCGGCGGAGCGCGGCGTTCGCGACGGCGATTGGCTGCGCGTCTGGAACCGGCGCGGCCAGGTGCGCCTCAAAGCCGTCCTTAGCGACAAAGTGAAGCCGGGCGTGGCCTGGTCGCCCTCTTTGTGGTGGCATCGGGACAGCCCGGAAGGGGGCAACGTCAACGCCCTGACCTCCGACCGCCTGACCGATATGGGCGGCGGCTCGACCTTTCATACTAACCTCGTCCAGTTCGCCCGCGCTGAGGGTTGAGTCTATGCGACCCTATTCCCCGCAGCCCCTGGAACCGCGTTCCTCTGCTCTCGACGGCCAGGTGGCGTTGTGCCGCCCGCGCCCGCAGGCGGCGGCGTTTACCTACGCGGAGGTCGCCGCAGTACGTCGCCTGATGCGGCGGCTGAGTCCCCGCGACATGATGCGCCAACTGGCCGAAGCCCTGCTGCGCGGCGAGCCGCCCCAGCAGGAGGCGATGGCCGCGATCCATGCTATCCTCGGCGGCCGCTTTGGCTACCGCTGGAGGCAGGCGGAACTGGCTGCCTGGGCAATCGGGCGCATTCCGCTGGATGCGGCCCGCCAGCGCAACGCCGCCAAACTATTACAGCGCGTGCTGCAACTGCGGGACTGGCCCGATACGAACGCGCGCTGGGCGCGCGGCTTTCTGCGCCTTGCGATGACGAGCCTGGGCCTTAATATCGGCGCGGCCCTCCTCAAGCCCGGCGCTGCGTCGGCGGTAGACCGCCTGATGCTGACGGCGCTAACCTGCATCCCGCTGGCAGTGGTCGTTTTGCCAATATCGAGCTTGATGGAGGATCGCCTACTCAATCGGGTGCGGGCCGCGGCAGTCACGGCGCTGGGTCATCTCCGCCTTCCGGAGAGCACGGCAACGCTGGCGGAGACGGCGCTGCGTACCGCCCCGGCCAGCCTGCGCCAGACCGCCGGCTGCCGGCGCGTCCATCAGGCCGCCCTCGCTGTGCTGCCTCCTGTCCTCCTGCAATTAACGCCGGATCATTATGGGCGCCTTCCTGCTTCCACCGTATCGAGCCTCTGTCAACTGCTCAAAACGGCAGAGGAGCCGCTGGCGCTGGACATCCTGGAGGCGCTGGGCAAAGTCGGGGATGGCAGCGCGGTCAGGCTGGTGGAGCGCTTGGCCGTTCGGGGCCGCACAGTACGCCTGCGCGACGCCGCCGCGCGCATTCTGCCCACGCTCCGAGAACGGCAACATCAGGAGAATGCGCCCAAAACCTTGCTGCGCCCCGCCTGCGCGCCGCACCGGCCCGTCGAGATACTGCTGCGCCCCGCCGATAGCGCGCCGGCAACGGAGGCCCATCAGTTGTTACGGGCCAGCGCCCCACAGATGGAGGGAAACTGGCAGCAGATATCGGCACCGTCCGCAGACCTGAACACGTCTTAAAACAATAGAAGCAGCTCTTCACAGCGGAGGCGTCCCGATGGAACATCAGCAGCGCTATTGCGGCGAGTCCGAGGAGAAGCTCCACCCTGTCGGGCCGAACGGCAGCCGGGAGGCCGCAGCACGGGCGCGAATGGAGCAGATGCCGGACCAGGCGAGGCCGGAAGCGGTCGCGCCGCTGCTTGCCGCTTACGAAAAACTGACCCGCAAGTATAAGTGGCAGGATCGTCTCACGCTGGCGGTGGTTCTTACGGTGATGTTCGCGATAATGTTGACGACCGTCTTGCCGGTCATCTCCCTGTCGTCCTTTTCACTGGAAGCGGAAGAGCTTTTTACGCTATATGGCCTCTATTTGCTGATGCTCTGCGGCTGCTTCGCCTATCCTCTCCGAACTTATCTGGCCCGGAAAAAAATAGTGAGGGCGATGGCGGCCTGCAAGGATATGCGCGTTATCGGGCCGCTTGCGGAGATGTGGGAATTCCTGAATAGAAGGGAGCGCCTGAACGCAACCCCCGTCCTCGCCGACCTGCTTCCGCGCCTGCGGGCCAGCGACGCGGCACTGCTGAATGCCCAGCAGCGCGCCTGTCTTTGCAGCATCCTGACCGACCCAGCGCGGGAATTGGCCGAGCTCAGGATCGCCATCCTCAACGCCTTTCAACAGGTGGGAGACAGCCAGGCGCTGCCGGTGGTGGAGCAGTTGGCGGACGGCCAGGCAAAGACTCCCACGCAGAAGCGCGTTCGGGAGGCGGCGCAGGCGTGCCTGCCGTTTCTGCGCCTGCGGGCCGAACAGGAGCAGGTCAGCGGTATGCTCCTGCGCGCCGTGAACGTACCTGGCATGGCCCCGGAAGTGCTGCTGCGCCCGGCAGCCGCCAGCGAGGAGAGCGCCCCGCAGCAACTGTTGCGCGCCAGCAGCAGCCTCATCTATCCTCAGCAAGAGTAATTACCGACAAGGAAACGCTATGAGGAATCTAAACGCTTTCTCCGTCCTTAGAATGGCGGGGATTATCTTCATTGCAGGGATTGTCCTTGCCAGTAACCCTTGGCTCTTCCAGCGTTCCGGGCAACATGGGGGGATTGTCTTCGTTGCAGGGCTTGGCCTGGCCAGTGCATGGCTTGTGTTCTGGGCGTTGCTGGAAGAGGCCTCAGGCTCTACCGGGCGGCCCTGGAAAATGCGGCGCTCCCTGGTGGACGCCAGGCAATCGCGCAGCGTGCGCCGATGCGCCGAACGGCTGACCGCGCGCCGCCGCGCCGACCGGATGGAGGCGGTCACCATTCTCGATGCGCTTCAGGACACGACCGCCGTTCCCGCCCTGATGCGCGTCCTCGAACTCTACCCGGACGACGTGCCGTTTCTCCTGGCCGTTGTCGGCACTTTGGAGCGATTGGGCGATCCGCGCGCCCTGCCCGCCCTGCGCCCGCTGACCTTCAACCACCACTATACGCTGATGCAGGCCGCCCACAAGGCCATTGCTGCCATCGAGCCAAGAAGCGTACTGCTGCGGCCCGGCACGGCCCCTGTCCCCGCCGCCGATACGCTCCTGCGCCCTGCCGCCGCGCATGTGCCTGCCGAGGCCCCGCACACCCTGTTGCGCGCCTCGCAGCAAGCCGAAGGCAGGGACAGCCATGAACCGAATTTTCGGTGAGGGGCCGGGGTTCCTACTGATTTTCAACGCAGGCGGGAGGCCGACCAATCGGTTAAAATGCAGGAGGGTGTTGGAGAGCAGGCCAGACCCCCAACAAAGGAGACAACTCGATGCCCAATACGCTTCAAGAATTCCTCGTCCAGGCTACCCAAAAAGCCGCCGACGACCTCGAAGCCGCGTTGCTGCGTCTTCCTGAAGACAAGCGGAACTGGAGTCCTATGGGGCAAGCCCGCCCGGCTTTGGATCAGGTAGCCGAATGCGCGATCCTCAACGGAACCACCGCAGACCTGATTAAGAGCCGAACGTGGCCGGCGGATCTTGATTTCGGGGAATTTGTGCGCGCAAAAGCAGAGTTGGCGCGGGACTGGAATGCGCTCAAGTCTCTTTTGCAGGAGAATACAGCGAAGGTCATCGCCGTGATCCGTGCGGTTCCCAATGAGGATCTAGGGATTGAAATTTATATACCCCAGGAAATGATCTCAAAGAGTGAGCGTGGACCCACGACTTTAGCGCAAGTCATCTCCTATCCTTATTGGAACATGAGCTACCATGAAGGCCAGATCAACTATATTGCGTCCATGCTGGATTTCCTGCCATGAGGCGGAGATTTACCTGATCAGCGATTCCACCGCAGAGGGGCCTGACTGCGCCCGTTCTTGAGCCACGACCTCCTGAAGACACCTGTCACTACTGTAGAACTTCGCTATGAGACTGCGTATCTGCGGTTCCATCGGCACAGCCTCTTACACGATGTTAGATGTTATTTCAATTCCAATGCCAGGGCCTCCTCTGCGGCCAGGTGCAGCGGGATAGAGAGCGTTGTTCCCTCCTGACGTGCCGGAATGTCGGCATTGGTGAGGAGAGTGACGACGCGCAGGCCGGAAGCTTGCAGGCGGAGGGCGTCGAGGTCAATGGTCAGTACTGTCTCCTGGGGACGGTCGGAGTCGTTGAGGAGGGTGAAGAGGCGGGAGCCGAAGCGTTCCACGTAGACGGCGGGATTTGCGCTGTGGGCGTGCGTGATCGGCTCCCAGCCGGCGGCGGATAGCCTCTTGACGATGGGAATGTACTTCTTAAACAGCGGGCGATCTCGGTTATACCACTTCGGGGCCTCCCAGTAGGGATGGGTGGCCGCGTCGGCGCTGAACATGCTCGGAAACACGCCATAGAACATGCTCCGCTGGAAATACTTCTCCACCAGGGGCGGCGTGAACCGGTCGTAGTTGGTATTCATCAGCAACAGGTAGGGCTTTTGCGCGCTCATGGTACGGCGCAGGTTGAACACCGCGTCGCTATCGGGACGCCAGCGGCCCTCCGCATCCAGCCAGTTGACCTCAATGCCCATGACATCCATCAGCGACGCGTAGATGGAGAAGCGCACCGGCGTCGTGTTGGCCATCAACAGCTTGCCCCGGCGGTGCAGGTCGGCGCTTAAGAAGCGGGCGAAGGCGTGGGTGGAATACCATTGCGGCAGGACGGGACGGCGGCTATCGGTGTCGAAGGGCAGGGGACAGGGACAGGCGGCGAGGTTGGAGGGGCGATAGTCCTGCGTATCGGCCCAGCCTTCCAGCGAGTCCAGGTACTCGCCATCCTGATCCCCGCGTTGGCGCCTGGCCGCCGGGCCGTACATCTGATCCGCTTTGGCCTGTGTGTAGGAGATGGAGGCTTTGGTCGGATGCTCCGACGTGGCGGGCAGTTGCGGGTTCGGATCGAGGGTGAAGACGGCGCCGTTGGCCCAGGGCTGGTTCTGAAACTCCAGGTTAAAGCGCCCATGCTCATCCCAGGTGCCGCTGTTGAGGGTGGCGCGGGAAAAGTCGCGGGCCTCCGCATTGTTCCCGTCCGCGTTCTTATGCAGCAGCGCGATAGCGTTCTCATAGGTGCGCGGCCAGGCGGGCGGCATCGGCATCCAGTAGCTCATCGGCTCCGTGTAGCGGAAGCTCAAAATGCCGTGCGTGTCATCGGATCGGATGCTGTTGTCGCCCTCATGGTAGGCGAAGCCGAAATCCTCGAAATGCTGCACCGTGCTAGGATCGGTGAAGGGCATCCAGATACCGTCGGCTTTGGCCCGCCGCTCAAAGCCCTGTGCGTTCAGCCGATAGAAGCGCTGCGCCGCCGCGCGAAAGCCCCATTCGGCCTGGCCAGGAGGCAGGCGGAACAGCGTGCCGCGGAAGTGGGCCGTGCGCGGCCAGGCGGCGACCTTATCCGTCAGCGCGAAGTCCCAGGCTATCACGAACTGGCGCGTCGTGCCGTTGTAGAACAGGCGGTAGACGCTCGGCCAGCCTATCTGATTGGCGATGCCGACTCCGTTGCGCGGCCCGGCAATGCAGGCGAAGGGGTAGAGGGAGAGCCCTCCCGTCGCCCCAACGTTGACGTGCGCCTGGTTACTGTATTCCCGTCCCGGCTGAATAGTCTCTGCGTGCCGGATGTCCTGTCCCCACTGCCAGCCGTCCGCCTGGATGGGCAGGGCCAGATAGACGGTCACGGCGCGATCGGTTCCAGCGAGGTCGGTGAGCGTTCCCTCCACGGCCAGCGCATCGCCCTGCGGCTCCACGCGCGCCTGGAACCGCAGCCGGGCTGGGCCGGATTCGCCTGTGATCTGAACGCCGCGCCCCGCCGCCGTCACCGCGCCGCGCAAGGGCGCCAGCGGTCCCTCGGCAGCGACATCGCGCACGAAGAAGCCGCCCGCCGCCGGCGACGTCAGGCTCTGTCCGCCCGCGCGCACCGCAACAACTTCACCCCGCGCATTGATGTCGAGGGCCAGGCCATCGCCCGCCGTGACCCGGCGCATCTGTGCGCCATCGGGAGGCAAATGCGCCGGGTGAGGCGGCAGAGAGGACAGCGCCTGGCTGTCGAAAATGCGGTCTCCCGCCATCTCCTGCGCGGCGAAATCGTCGAACCAGGCCGTGCCGGAGTGGTTGCGGAACAGCGCGTACACACTCATCGTGCGGATCGGTTTGGCGGGCAGCACCAATACCTGCCGCCGCTCCCAGTCGTGCGTGCCGACATTGAAGGGAGCGATCTGGCCCCAGAGCGGCGTGCCGTCCGTGTACTCCAGATCAACATAGATCGAGTAATCGCTGTCTTTGACCCCACTCACTCCTTCTGCCTTGCTCCAGCCCGTCACCAGGACAGGAATGGGCCGCGTCTGGTTCAATGTAGTGCGGGCCAGCGCGCCCAATCGCGCCTGCGCACTGCGACTGGTACAGCGTATGCTCTGCGCGCCGCCATGATGCGCCTGGCGATCCGCTTCAAAGCCGCCCTCATACGCCTCCCAACCGGGCACACGACCGCTGCCGCCTCCCTCAAAGCCGCCGTTAGGAATCAGCCTTCGCCCCTGCGTAAAACCCGCAACAGGCAGCAAGCAGAGCATCAGGAGAAGCAGCCCACGCTCAATACGGTTACGAGACGGACGGGCAGGTTTTCGGGCGGTTAAAAAGGAAGTGAAGGCGATCATATCGACTCCAGGATGGATGCTAGGAATGGAGGGCGGCGCGCGCTCTGGCGGCGAGGATGTCCGTCAGGCGTTGGGAGCGGCCCAGATAGTCGCCCAGGCGAAACGCGACGTTGGGATGGCGCGCACGGCCCTCCTCTAAGAGGGCGGGCAGGTCGCCAGCGACGTGCCCACCCGTGTGCAGGAAGTAAGAGACGGCGCGCAGGCACGCGGCGCCCTGCGCCACGCAGGCATCCATCGCTTCCGGGATGGTCGGCGCGTTGCACTCCAGGAAGCCGACCTCGACGATGGGAAACACACCCCGCTGCCGGACGATCTCGACGACGCGGTACATATCCGCGTTGGCGGCAGGATGCGGGCTGCCATGCACCATGACGAGCAGAGCGTCCGGGCCAGGCGCGGGGATCGGAGAGTCGAAATCTGAGAGAGGCTCCTCTTGTTGCCTTTTCCCGCGCGGACAGTCCGGCGTGTCATAGAGCGGGCATCGGGGATCGGCGCGGCAGGAAGCGGCGGCGCGGCGGAGGTCTTCCCGCCACCGCTCCGGCGGCGCGGCGTCCCGCGCGCTTTCGATGAGCGCATCTGCCAGCGCCACGTCAAAGCCAATAGCCTCCGCGACGACAAACCGCACGCCCGGATGGGTTGCTTGCGCCTCTGCTACCGCCTTAGGCAGATCCACCTTCACGAAGTAGCCCGGCACCAGGAAGTAGGGCACGACGATAATGCGATCTGCGCCCGCCGCCACGCACTTAGCGGCCACCTCCCCAAACAGCGGCTCGCTATAGTTCAGGTAGCCGACCTCCACCAGCGGGGCCAGGTTCCGCTCCCGCAGACGCGCCGCGTGCGCCTCCAGTGCGACCCCAGCCCCACAAAGCAGGGAACCATGCGAAAACAGGATGATTGCATCCATTGCCTTTTAGATTCCAACAGGATGAACAGGATTTTGCAGGATTGACAGGATTAAGACTAAAGAGGCAGAAGCCTTGAGCCTAAGAGGAACAGAGGCATAGGGACTCGGTTGATCGGGTTTTAGAAATCCTGTCTAATCCTGTTCATCCTGTTGAGGTTTTTGTCTTTGTTTTTCTCCGTGTGGCTTTTCCTCCGTGTCTCCGTGCCTCTAGCGGAGCGGGTGGTTTTCTTTTAGAAGCAGTTCGAGCTTCGCGCCGCTCTCCTGCTCCACGTCGGCGTGCAGGCTGTTGCCCTGACTGTCCATCGTCACGACGGCGACGAAATCCTTCGCCTGTAGATGCCACATCGCTTCGGGAATGCCGAACTCCTCCAGGAAGTCCACGCCCGTCACGCCCGTGATCTTTTCGGCATAGAATTGGGCCGCGCCCCCGATGGCGTTGAGATAGACCGCGCCGACCTCCTGGAGACCTTGCAGGGTCTTTTTGCCCATGCCGCCCTTGCCGATGACGGCGCGCACGCCGAACTTGCGCAGGATGTCCGCCTGATAAGGCTCCTCACGAATGCTGGTCGTCGGCCCGGCGGCCTTGACGTGCCAGTTGCCATCCTCGTCCTTAAGCATGACGGGGCCGCAGTGATAGAGGACCGCACCGTTTAAGTCTACGGGCGAGTCGTGGGTAGAGAGATACTTATGCAGTGCGTCGCGCCCGGTGTACATCGGGCCGTTCAGGAAGACCACATCGCCAACTTTAAGCTGGCGCACGTCCGCTTCCGTCAAGGGCGTCGTGAAGGTAAACTCGCGGCCTGTCGTCGGGATGCCGCTCTCGGCGGCGAGCTTCTGCGGGTTCTCCGCGCGGAACAGCCAGCGCGTAATCTCGCCGGTGCGCGGGTTCAGCCGCACGCCCAGCCGCCGGAACGCCCAGCAGTTGTAGGCGACGGAGACGAAGAAAGAGGCGGGCAAACGGTTCAGGGCGCCGATCTTGCAGCCCAGGAGCGTCACCGCGCCGCCAAAGCCCATCGTTCCAATGCCCAGACGGTCGGCGTTGGCCATGACGCGCGCCTCCAGCTCGGCCAGCGCAGGATCGGGGTTGGTGTCGTCCAGGTCGCGGAAAAGCTGCTCTTTGGCGCAGGCATAGCCGCTGGTACGGTCGCCGCCGATACAGACGCCCAGGAAGCCGGCGCTGCATCCCTGGCCCTGCGCCTGCCAGATGGCGTGCAGGATACACTTATAGACGCCTTCGAGGTCGCGCCCGGCCCGGCCCAAATGCTCCAGTTCGCTCGGCAGCGAGTACTGGATGTTCTTGTTCTCGCAGCCGCCGCCCTTGAGGATCAGCAGGATCTCGATCTCATCCTCTTCCCACTGCTCGAAGTGGAGGACCGGCGTGCCGGGGCCGAGATTCAGGCCGGAGTTCTTGCCCGTCACGCTGTCCACCGAGTTCGGACGGAGCTTGCCGCGCCGCGTCGCCTCCGCCACGGCCTCCTGGATCGCCTGCTTGATCGCGATTTGATTAACGCCGACCGGCGTATGGATGTGAAAGGTCGGCATCCCGGTATCCTGGCAGATCGGGGAGACGTTAGCGTGGGCCATATCCACGTTCAGGTTAATAATGGAAAGAGCCTGGCTTGCCTGCGTGCCGGCACGCTCCTTGTTCCGAGCGCGCTCCAGGGCGCGGCGCACATCGGCAGGCAGGTTCGTCGCCGTCTCGGTGATCAGTCGCAGCAGGCTCTCGCGAAGTTGTTCCATGCCGATTCTGTCCTCTATGTCTGTATTATCGCTGGACTGCATACTACCTCAAACCGCCGCCAAATGCAAGGTCAGGCAGGAAGCGCACGCAGGGCGGGGGAATACAGAAACCATGAAAGAGACGCTGCCTGCACCTACGCTCACCCTGGAAGCCGTCTTCCAGGAGAAGATTTTTGAGGCCACCCCGCTGCGCCAGCCGCACTGGATGCGCGACGGACGGCGCTTTAGCTATCTGGACCGCGCTCCCGATTCGGAGGTCGAAACCATCTGGATGTACGATATCGCCACCGGCGAGCGCACGGTGGTTGTCGCGCCCGAAAAGCTGCGGCTGCCAAAGGCGGAGCGGCCCGCGCAGAGTGCGGCGCCGGAAGAGGACGATACCGGGGAGGCGAGAGGGGAGGAGGCGCTGCGCATTCACGGCTACCAGTGGTCGCCGGACGAGACGCGGATACTCTTCGCGCGCCCGCCGCACCGCACGTCGGCCCCCGCCGATCAGGCGCTCTACGTCTATACGCTGGCGGCGCGCACGCTGGAGCGCGTGGCGCACGCCGAAACGTCGCTGCGTAACGCCAAGTGGTCGCCGGACGGCAGGCGTCTCGGCTACCTGCGCGGCGATGACCTCTACGTGCTGGACCTGGCGACCGGGAAAGAGGTTCGCCTGACCGATACCGCCCGGCCCGCCGTCTATAACGGGCGCTTCGGCTGGGTCTATGAAGAGGAGCTAGAACTGCTCGACGGCTGGGCCTGGTCGCCCGACGGACGCCGCATCGCCTATTTCCAGGTGGACGAGACGCCGGTTCCCCTGGTCTTCCTGCCGAATTTCGACGACCTGCACATGAAGCCGGTCCTGCAACGGTATCCGAAGGCGGGCGATCCGAACCCCATTGTCCGGATCGGCGTCGTGGAAGTTCCGGCTTCCCCGCCGGAGGCTGGCGGCGTGCCGCCGACCCGCTGGGTAGACCTCGGCCCGGACACGGATATTTATATCTCGCGTATGCAGTGGACGCCGCAGGGCGATCTGCTGCTGCACCGGATGCCGCGCCTGCAAAACCGGATCGAGTTGCTCAAGGCCGACGTTGCGACCGGGCGGACCGCTCTCCTCCTGGCCGAAGAGGATAAAGCCTGGGTGGACGCGCGCCGCGACCTGACTTTCATTAAGGGAACGGATCAGTTCATCTGGCCCTCCGACCGCAGCGGATACAACCACCTGTATCTCTATGACCTCTCCGGGCAACTGCTGCGCCAACTCACGCAAGGGGATTGGGATGTGGATGCGGTGGCGGGCGTGGACGCGACGCACCGCCTGCTCTACTTTACCGCCGCGCGCCCTAGCCCGCTGGAGCGGCAGTTATTCCGCGTCCTGCTCGACGGCGGCGGCGGGATCATGCAGGTGACGGAAGCGTCTGGCACCCATCAGCCGCTTTTTGCGCCGGACGCAGTACACTATCTGGACACGCACTCCAGCCGCGCCGTGCCGCCCCATACGCGCCTCTACCGCGCCAGCGGCGTCCACGTTGCCGACGTCCACGCCAGTCCGATGCCCCGGCTGCGCGAGCATCCGTTAGGAACCTGGGAGTTTACGACCTTTACCACAGGCGACGGCCTCACGCTGAACGCCGCCCTGCTCCGGCCCCCGGACTTCGATCCGGGAAAGCGCTATCCCGTCCTGATGCATACCTACGGCGGCCCCGGCTCTATGCAGACCTACGCGGGATTCAGTTCTCAGGTGGTGATGGACGAGTACGGCAACGGCGGAGGCTGGCACCAGTTGCTGGCGCAGCGCGGCTACCTCATCCTGCTCATGGATGGGCGCGGCACCGGCGCACGCGGGCGCGATTTTGTCAAAGTGATCTATGCGAATCTGGGCCATTGGGAGGTTCACGACCTGATCGAGGGGGCGCGGTGGATGGCCCGGCAGTCGTTTGTGGATGCGCGGCGCATCGGGATCTGGGGCTGGAGCTACGGGGGGTACCTGGCGGCGCTGAGCCTTTTGCGCGGCGCCAACGTATTTAAGACGGCGATTGCGGTGGCGCCCGTGACCCACTGGCAGTTTTACGATACGATTTATACCGAGCGTTACATGCGCCGCCCGCAGGACAATCCGAAAGGCTACGCCGAGTCCGCGCCGCTCACGCACGCGGAGAAGCTGACCGGCAACCTGCTGCTCGTTCAGGGCACGGCAGACGATAACGTACACTTCCAGAACTCCGCGCGCCTGGCCGCCGAGCTTCAGAAGCACAACAAGCCGTTTCGCGCGATGTTCTATCCCGGCAAGCATCACGGGCTGGAAGGCGTCGCGCCGCACCTGTACGCCCTGCTCACCGATTATATTTTAGAGAACTTGTGACGCTGCCGTACTGCTGTGGGAAAGGAGAAAGGCGATGCGTCCACGTCTTTTTGCAGGTATCTGGTTCGCCGTTGCCGGAGCTATCCCCGGCTTCTTATACGGGATCGGGTCCTACCGGGACATATGGTTCCTGTCCCTCTGCCCGGCCCTTATTGCTGGTATCTGGGGCAGCTTCTGGTGGGGCGCGAGTATCCTGACAGACGAGCAAATGACCAACGGACGGGCCGTGTTACGTGGTGTATGGATAGCGTTTCTATCGTGGATTACATTTGCCCTGGTCTGGGCTATAGGATTTGGCTGGCACGATCCGGTGGAGGGTCCGAACTTTATGGGGCTGTTTTGGCTTATCTTCTTGTTTGGCTCGATTTGGATGGGATGGTTGATGGCGCTGGTCGGAGGCGTTGCAGGCTGGCTTCTGTATCGAGTCGCCCGCAGGCTGCGCCCACGCCTGCGCTACGGCGATCTACCCGTGATGGCGGCTGAGTGGGCAAGACCGCAGACGGAGGAGCCGATTAAAACCGAGCGAAGCGAAACTTGAGCAGGGTCCAGATGGCGGCGAGGCCATCGGTCCAGCGAATCTTCTTGCCCTGGGCCATGCTGCGCGCCTCGTAGCGAATGGGAACCTCGACGATGCGGTGACCGCGCCGGATCACTTTGGCCGTCACCTCCGGGCAGAACTCGAAGCGGCGGCAGGTCAGCGGGAGGCTGCTCAGCACGTCCGTGCGGAACGCCTTATAGCAGGTGGCCTCGTCGGTCATGGGAGTACGGAAGAAGATGCGTACCATCCAGGCCAGCAGAATATTGATGAGCTTGTTGGCCGGGCGCATCTTCGGCCAGCCGCGGAGAAAGCGGGAGCCATAGACGACGTCGGCGTTTTGCTCCTGAAAGGCTCGCAGGATCGTCAGATAGTCCTGGGGGTCATACTCCAGGTCCCCATCCTGAACGATGCAATAAGCGCCGGTAGCATGGGGAATGGCGGCGCGGAGGGCGGCGCCCTTGCCCTGGTTGTGGGTCTGATAGAAAACGCGCACCTCAGGGTACTTGCCTTCTACCTCGCTCCGCAACAGCGCGCGCGTGCCGTCGGTGGAGGCGTCATCCACGATCAGTATTTCCTTCTCGACCGGGACGGCGCGGATGCGCTCCAGCAGCGTCAGCAGAGTCGCGCGCTCGTTATAGATGGGCAGAAGCACGCTCAGCGTGCAGGAGGCTGTTGCCTGCGCTAAGGTGGTATCGGCCTGTTCGCTCTCCCGCATCGGGAGCAACGTCGTCGCTGCGCTGGTGGGTGAGCCGGCAGCGTTACATTCCAGGGCCATGCGGCCCATCCTTTCCGCGTCTACCGCTAGAGTCTCTTCAAGGCAGAGGACGATCTGCGCTTACCCCTATTATACAACAACTTTCCATCGGTTGCTAGAAATGATGGACTTGCAATACAGTCCTCAATTTTTAGTGCCCATTGCGACCTTTGGCATGGTTTATGCAGCCCCGTATGGATAACAGGCCCCCGGCCCAGCCTGTATCTGAGTCGAGCGACCCACACTGTAGTTGAGCCGTAAAACACCTTCACTTTGCCGGCCTGGCGCCCGTCTGGAGGCAGCAAACCGCGATTGCCCCTCACGGGGATTGAAACCCGCACGATAACCTGCCGCCAGGGAGCGCCAGCGCGGCCAAGCAGACAAGGAGCCCTGTTTATGGACAAACACAGTAAGAAGTGGAGTATCCCCTTAGCGCCGCGGCGAGCCTGTTGGCGGATCGGCCTGATCACGCTGATTGGGCTGCCGGTGCTACTGACGACCCCGGCATCCGCGCAGAATTTCCTCTTTAATACGGGCGATCCCAATGGCTTGATCGCCACCGCCTCCCGCCCCGGTCCTGGCCCCGGCTCCGGCGCCAACCAGGAAACCGAAACGGGAGACGACTTCCTTTTGACTGCGCGGGAAACCATTATCAACCATGCCAGCTTCATCGGCCTGCTGCCGACGGGCGTCAACCCGACGACCGACGTCAGCCAAGTGCGCGTGGAAATCTACCGCGTTTTTCCCAAGGACTCGGATGTGGGCAGAACAAGCGGCCCGCCCACCTTTTCCACGCCTCAGGTGCCCACGCGCGTCAATTCGCCTTCGGATGTAGAGTTCCGGGATCGCGACTCGGCAGACAGCAATTTAACCTTTACGACGACCCTGCTTAATCCGAGCTTCACGGCGGCCAATTCGGTAGATACGGGGATCCATCCCAAACCCGGCCAGAATACCGGCGGCGATGGCGCGGTCACAGGGCAGGAGGTCCGCTTCGATGTGGACTTTACGACCCCCTTCGACCTGCCGCCCGACCACTACTTCCTGGTGCCGCAGGTGCTTTTGAGCAACCCGGATGACCATTTCCTCTGGCTTTCAGCGGCCAAGCCTATCACCGGACCGGGAACAACACCCTTTGCGCCGGATTTGCAGTCCTGGATACGCAACGCGGATCTGGACCCAGACTGGCTGCGAGTGGGTACCGACATCGTGGGAGCCGGAGCATTCAACGCCTCCTTCTCCCTCTCGGGTACGGCCATTCCCGAGCCGGGCACGCTCGCGCTGCTGATTGGGATGGGCGTCTCTAGCATGGGGCTGATTGGCCCCCGCCTACGCCGCCGCATGAGAGTCGGGCATCGAAACTAGAGCGTGTGATGCACTTGGGTCCTCTTGAGGAGATAGGCCAGCCGCTCATTAGAGGCTTGGTGCTCGCTTTTTAGCGAGAGTGTCGAATCCGTTGCAGGCAAGTTCTTGCCTTGACTGCACAGAA
>Ga0209810_1002005_pt1 | contig 26647 bp, 24 predicted proteins | sample Coa_R1_7_FD_187159 | JGI IMG/M metagenome (GOLD analysis project Ga0209810, IMG submission 187159) | Surface soil microbial communities from Centralia Pennsylvania, which are recovering from an underground coalmine fire - Coalmine... | ecosystem: Environmental > Terrestrial > Soil > Unclassified... | reverse complement strand
CCGTCTCCGGTCCGAGCAGGAGCGATCGCACCGCCGCCTCGGTCGAGGTCTGATGGAAGCGGGCGAAGTCCTCCAGGTCGGCGGCGTAGGCCCGGGCCGTGGTCCGAGGCCGGCCGAAAAGGAAGCGCTCGATCAGTGTCTCGGGGCTGCTGTCCGCCGCCGCGTCACGCTGGCTCGCCTCCATCCGCTCTTCCCCTCCGTCGAGTATGCCCCGGGCGAGCGCTCGACGGACGGGTGGCCCCTGGCTCCCCGATCTCCCGTCTCACCCCTCCTCGATCCGCGCCGGGTCGAGCCCGGGCTCCGGCGGACGCCGGCGATCCCGCCGTTGGGCGAGACCCATCGCCGCTTCGGTCATCGCCGGTGAGCGCTCCTTCCAGGCGAGTTCCGGGAGGACGACCCCGGCGTCGTCGGGCCTGCCGTGACTCCGTTCAGGGTCGCCCGGGACCGCCCGTCGGATGGTGACGGCCGGCCTCGCCTTCGAGGTCCTCCTCCCCCTCTCCCGGCACCAGCTCGATCCCGTCCGGCGTCCTTCGCCCACCGGCGAATCCGGGGAACGAGGGGTCGACCAGGGCGGTGAGGTCGTCGCGCGTCAGCCTGGTCAGGGCCTCCAGCTCGAGCGGGTCCAGGGAGACCGCCCGACCCGTGCGCAGATCGAGCACGCGGAGCAGCGCTCCTCTCGCGTCCGGGTCCCGCTCCAGCACCACGCTGGCGAACTCGTTGCCCACGACCAGCCGTCCATCGAGTGTCGGATCAGGCCCGGCCATCGCTAGATGATGAAGGTCAGGTTGCTCTGGCTCATCTCGCGGTCGATGAGCAGGATCTTCTTGAGCGCGATGCGCAGCTCGCCGTCCACCCGGCGGAGGACGTGCTCGACCCGGGCCACGATCGGCCTGACCTCGCCCAGGCCCACCTGTCGGAAGTCGCCCTGGCGCACCTCGTAGACCACCTGATTGGAGCGGACCGTGAACGCGTCGTCGCCACCGGCCGCCACCTCGACGTTGCTCACGAGGTGCACGGTCCGGGAGCGGGGTGCCTGGGCGGGGAAGGGGACGTGCAGGAGGTGGTAGACGCGCTCCTCCCGGCGCAACGGCGGGTCGTACACCAGCGAGGTGTTCCACTCGACCGGTTTGCTGTCGTCGATCGGGATCCAGTAGATGCCGTCCTCGGTGAAGAGGCGAAGCCACTCCTCGAGTTCCAGGTCGTCGATCAGGCGAGCTTCGCGGTAGACGAAGGCCTCGGCCTCGTCGCGGGTGAGGCCGGCGACCTCGGGGTCGTACGCCCCCATCTCCTCAGCCCTCCGCCATCAGCCGCTTCCATCGGCGCCAGAACGCCCGTTGCGGGGTCTCGCCCGAGGGCAGGCCCTCGTAGTCGCCGACCTCGTCGCGCCGCTCGCTGTCGATGCCCCGCTCCAGGATCAGCCAGTCGACCGCGGAGGCGTCCAGGCCCTGCTGGTTGAGGGCGAAGATCTCGACGTCGTCGGGCATGCCGTGGCCGGCCGGGCCGTAGAAGCGCTCCTGGCTGCGGAGCCACCCCTGGTTGATCTCGTCCGGTGCGCCTCTCAGCTCGTAGGGATAGACGGTGACCTCGGTCAGGTCCGGGGCCAGCGGTCGCCAGACGCGGATCTGGTGGTGGATGATGCCGAGGTTGGGGAAGATGCTCATGGCCCCGCTTCCGGCGATCCAGGCCAGTCGCTCGGGGCCATGTCGCTCCAGCAGCTCCCGGTAGTAGTCGCCCAAGCGCCCGTCGAGCAGGGACTCGATCTGGTCGACCGGCTTGGCGCTCAGCCCGTGGCCCTGCGAGCAGCCCCAGGAGACCCCCCGGGCGCGGATCCTGCGCACCTCCGCCATCGACCGGCCTCTGTGGACCCCGAAGTCGCCGGTGGAGTCACCGTAGCGTTCCTGGAGTTTGATGAATCCCTCGTGCACGAAGGTGAAGTGGTAGCCGTCGACGATGTTCTCGGCCTGAAACTTCCAGTTGCCCCGGTAGGTCACGACGTAGGGATCGGAGCGGAGCGCGATCTCGCCGACCGGCGACTGGTCGATCTTGTTGTCGATGAGAAAGGCCGCCCGGCCCAGGTGCTGCTCGATGGAGGGGACCTCCGGGTTGAAGCTGGCGAAGATCAGCCCCCGGTACGTCGCGACGCTCGGGACGCGCATCAGTCCGGCCGGCGCCGCGAAGTGCTCGGAATATCCGCTGTCCCCCTCGCGCATGGCGATCCCGGCCAGGGAGCCGTCCTTGCCGTACACCCATCCGTGGTACGGACAGCGGAAGTAGTTGGCCGTGCCGCGCGGGCTGCGGCAGACCACCGATCCGCGGTGCACGCACCGGTTGACGAGGACGTGGATCTCGCCACCGTCACCCCGGCTGACGATCACCGGCTGCCGACCGATGTGGGCGGTCTTGTAGTCGCCGGGATGGGGGATCTCGCTCTCGTGGCCGATGTAGACCCAGGTGCGCGAAAAGATGCGCTCCATCTCCGCCTCGAACACGGCCGGGTCGGTGTAGGCTCGGGTGTGGACGCGATAGGTGTGGGGGCCCTCCAGGACCAGATCGTCGGGGTCGAGGTCGCCCCGGGCTGGGGCTCGAGCTGCGAGGCCGGTTACCGCCATCTCCGTTCTCCTCCCTCCTTGGTCTCCCGGGTCGTGAGCCGCCGGTCCGGGCGGTTCGTCGTCCTTGCCTCACGTGAGGCGTGACGCGGAGCAAGCGCGATGCCGCCCCGCGTGAGCCCGGCGGCGCCGGTCAAGGCTGGCCGGCGATGCCGGGGGGCCGTCACCTCGCCCGGACGCGGGCGCTGTCTCGACGGCACGGGCATCTCGGCCTCGTCCGGCCGGACCGCGGCCCGGTCATGGCACCGTCTCGGCGACCCGGCCCTCCGGGACCACGAAGCGCAGCGCCTGCCGGGTGGCCCGGGGCTCGATCTCGGGGTCGAGCCTGCCCACCAGGACCAGTGCCGTGCGCGCCAGGTGGCGGGCGTTGCGCCGGACGGCCTCCTCGACGTCCCGGTGCAGGCAGGCCTCCAGGACGGCGTCGTGCTCCTTGCGGGTCAGGGCCCAGGTCATGGGGTCGGTACGGACGAACAGCCGCCGGTACAGCTCCGCCCGCTCGCCCGCACCCACGATCGACCGGACCAGCGGCCGGCCGGCGTGCTTGACGAGCAGAGCGTGGAAGAGCTTGTGCGGCGCCTCCCACTCGGCCGGGTTCCCCGTCTCCTCGCCTGCGTGCATCGCCTCCAGCGCGTCCTGGATCTCCCGTAGCTCGCCCGGCCTGAGCCGGGGGACGGTGAGCGCGATCCCCATCGACTCGAGCAGGATGCGCTCGGCGTAGAGCACATCGATCTCCTCCGCGTCGACGGCGATCACGCGCATCCGTCGCCGGGGACGGGCCTGGACCAGGCCTTCGGCCTCGAGGATGCGCAGGGCCTCGCGCAGGGGCGTGCGGCTGATACCGAAGCGGCGTGCGAGGTGGACCTGGTTCAGGACCTCGCCGGGCGCGATCGATCCGTTGAGGATCTCCTCGCGAAGCCGCGCGTAGACGTTGCGGACCCCGGGCCGTGCAGCTCCGCCCACGACCGCGCCCTTCTCGGGGAGGGCGGGGGAATCTGTATACATATTGGCCGAATTCGATCGTGGAAGCCTTGACACTGGCGAGGCTAGTGTATACAGTTCTCATCGCACGGTCAACCGGCGGTCCGGGAGGTCGGTGATAGAGGAGAAAGGAGGGAGCGTGAACACGACGGCGGGCGCCTTGCGTGCCAGATGGGCGGCGGGGAAGCCGACCTTCGGCGTCTGGGTGGCCCTCGCCTGCCCGTTCGCCGTCGAGCTGTTGGCCACGCCCGGGGTCGACTACGTCTGCGTCGATCAGCAGCACGGGATCGTCGACGGCCGGGACGTGGTCGGCCTGATGCGGGCGGCCGAGGGCCGCGGCGCGGTGCCCATCACGCGGGTCCCGGCCAACCGGCCCTGGCTGATCGGCAAGGCGCTCGACGTCGGGGCACAGGGCGTGGTGGTGCCGCTCGTGAGCTCACCGGGGGAAGCGGCGGCGGCGGTCGCCGCCTGCCGCTATCCCCCCGCCGGGGTGCGCTCCTTCGGCCCCATCCGCTCCTCGATCACCATGGACGCCCGCGATCCCCGGACCCTCGGCGACGAGGTGCTCTGCTTCGTGATGGTCGAGACCCGCGAGGGGGTGGAGCAGGTGGAGCGGATCGCCGCCACCCCGGGCCTCGACGGCATCTACGTCGGGCCTGCCGACCTGGCCCTGGGCCTGGGCCTCGCCCCCGACCTGGACAAGGCGGAGCCCGAGCACGAGGCGGCGGTGGAGCGCATCCTCCACGCCTGCCGGGCGGCCGGCATCGTGGCCGGCATCCAGTGCGGCTCGGGACGGTCGGCGCGCCGCTACGCGGACATGGGTTTCCAGCTCGTCACCTTCGCCAAGGATTCCTCGGTCCTCCAGGCGGCGATGCGGCGGGAGCTCGAGGCCGCCCTCGGCGAGGCCCGGCCGGCCGCGGCCGGCCGGGACGGGTACACGTAGATGGCGGCGATCGGGAGCCTCGTCGTCGACGAGATGGCCGCCCTCCTGGTCGACTTCACGGCCGCCGTCTCGACCCGGCTTGCCGTCGAGGCGAGGGAGGCGGCGGAACGCGTGCTGCTGGACACCTTCGCGGTGGCGCTGGGGGCGTTGCGCCATCCGGCGGCCCAGGCCGCCCGGCGCTACGCCTACCGGTTCCCTCTGGAACCGGGGGCGCGCCTCTGGGGAACCGGGTTCACCACCTCGCCCGAGACGGCTGCCCTGGCCAACGGGGTCCCGGTCCGGGCCTACGACTACAACGACCTCTACATGGGGCGCCGGAGCGGCGGCCACCCGAGCGACATGGTGGCGGGGATGGTGGCGGCGGCGGAGTGGGCGGACGCGGACGGAGCCCGGCTGCTCGGCGCGCTCGCGCTGGGCTACGAAGTGGCGCTGGGCCTGATGGACACGCTCCCCGTCGGGCTCAAGGGCTGGGATTACGCCAACCTGACCGCGATCGCGGCCACCTGCGGCATCGCCCGGCTCCTCGAGCTCGACCCCGACCGAACCCGCGAGGCGCTCGCCATCACCGTGGTTCCCCATGCGGCCAGCGACGAGATCGAGTCCGGCGAGCTCAATCGTCGCGGTGACCTGACCATGTGGAAGCGGTTCAACGGCTCCGACGCCATGCGGCAATCGGTCTACGCCTGCCTGCTGGCGGCGGCCGGGGTGGAAGGAGCGGTCCGGCCTTTCACCGGGCGGCTCGGCTTCCTGAACCGCATGCAGGTCGACGACGATCCCCTTCCCGAGCTGCGACGCCTGCTCGACCCCGGTCGCCCCTTGCGGCGGATCGGGGAGACCACCTTCAAACGGTGGCCGGTCGGTTCCCGGGCCCAGAGCGCGGTCCAGGCGGCGCTCGCCGCCCGCGCCCAGGTGACCGACGTGCGCTCGATCCGGGCCGTGCGCGTCTTCACCGACGAGGCCGCCTACCGCCACCTGGTGGGGGTGAGGGACGATCCCTGGCACCCGATCTCGCGTGAGACGGCCGACCACTCACTGCCCTACATCGTGGCCGCGGCCGTGCTCGAGGGCCGGCTCCACGCCGACAGCTTCGCCCCCGCCCGGGTGCGCGACCCGGAGCGCCGACGCTTCCTCGAGGAGCGGGTTGTGGTCGAGCCCCGACCGGAGCTGAGTCGGGGCGCGGCCGAGGGGTTCCCGACCCGGGTGGAGATCGAGACCGCCGACGGCCGGGTGGCGATCGGGGAGGCGACGCCCCCGCCGGGCCATCCCCGCAACCCCTTCACCCACCGCGACCTCGAGGCCAAGCTCCACGAGAACGCGGATGCCCTGCTGGGCGAGGAGCGGGTCGAGGCGCTGGTCGCTGCCATCCGCGGGCTGGAGTCGGGCGACGTCCGGTCGTTGACCGCCCTCATGCAGGTGGGGGCGGGGACCGAGATCGACGGAGCGCCGGCGGAGTGAGGCGGGAGGTGCAGGTCGCGTGGCAAGGGTGACGGCCAACGGCAGGGGCGATGCCGCGCCCCGGGCAGCGGTGGTGGAGCTGGTCTCGGTCTACAAAGCCTTCGTCGCCGGGGGGACCCGGCAGGCGAAGCTGGCGCTCGAGGACGTGTCGCTGAGCGTCCCCCGTGGCGAGTTCTGGTCGATCATCGGTCCCAGCGGCTGCGGCAAGTCGACCATCTTGAACCTGATCGCCGGTCTCTCGGCCCCGACCGACGGCACCGTCCTCTACGACGGCCGGGTGGTGCGGGGGGTGAACACCGACGTGGGCTATGTGACCCAGGACGACAACCTGCTCCCGTGGCGGACGCTCCAGGCCAACGTCGAGCTGGCGCTCGAGCTGCGCGGGGTACCCGCCGCCCAGCGCGCCGAGCGTTCGCGTGAGCTGATCGGTCGGGTCGGCCTCAGCGGTTTCGAGCGTCACTACCCGGCCGAGCTGTCCGGAGGCATGCGCAAGCGTGCCTCGATCATCCGAACCCTGATCTACGAGACGCCGGTGATCCTGATGGACGAACCGTTCGGCCCGCTCGACGCCCAGACCCGGCTCGTCCTCCAGGACGATCTGCTCCGGCTCTGGGAGCGTTCGCGCCGGACCATCCTCTTCGTCACCCACGACCTGGTCGAGGCCATCGCCCTCTCCGACCGGGTGGTGGTCATGTCGGCAGCGCCGGGAAGGATCAAGCGCGTCTACGACGTCGGCATCCCGCGTCCGCGGGACGTCTTCCACATCCACGGGGCGCCTGGGTTCTCGCTCGTCTACGACCGGCTCTGGGCGGACATCAGTGACGAGATCGCCGTGTCCAGGCGTCGCCGCGCCGGGGACGCCGTCGAGGCCCCAGAGGCGGTGGAAAGCTAGGCGATGGAGGCCCTCGCCCACCGCGAGCACGTGCTCGAGCGAGCCGTCGACGAGCACCGGCGACGCGGCCGTCGCGACTTCTGGACGCTCTACCTCTCCCGCCTCGCCCTCTTGCTCGTGTTCCTCCTCGCCTGGCAGGTGCTCTCGGGGGTGCTCCTCGACCCCTACTTCTTCTCCAGGCCGAGCCTGATCTGGGACCAGGTCGTGCTCCTGGTTCAGAGCGGCCGCTTCGCGGACAACGTCCTGCTCACCGTCGAGGAGGCGTTCTTCGGTTACCTGCTGGGCGCGGCCACGGCCACGGTCGCGGCCGCCGTCCTGGGGTTGCTGCCCCGCGCCTACGCCATCGTGGAGCCGTTCCTGCTCGCCGTCTATTCGATCCCGAGCGTGGCCATCGGTCCCCTGCTCATCGTGTGGCTCGGGATCGGGATCAACTCCAAGGTGGTGCTGGCCGCGTACTTCGTGTTCTTCGTCGTGTTCATGAACGGGGTCAGCGGGGTCAGGAGCGTGCCCCGTGGCTGGATCGACGTGGCCCGGGTGATGGGGGCCGGTCGCGGTCAGCTGGTGACGAAGATCATCCTGCGGGGGGCGGCCCCCCACCTCATGACCGGCTTGCGCACCTCCGTGCCCCAGGCCGTGATCGGCGCCATCGTGGGCGAGTTCATCTCCTCGCAGCGAGGGATCGGCTTCCTGATCAGCGACGCCTCGGCCCGCTACAACACCGCCGGTGTCTTCGCCGCGATCTCGATCCTCTCCCTCCTCGTGCTGGTGATGGCGATCCTGCTCAACGGGTTGTCGAGGCTGGGGGCGAGGAGGACCGGCTGATGGCGGTGGTGACGCTATCCCGCGCCGATCGTGCGCTCCAGCGGGCCGCCGAGGACGCGCAACGGAGCCGGCGGAGCTGGGCGGTGAGCGTCTGGCTCGGCCGGCTGTGCCTCCTGGTGGTGCTGATCGGTGGCTGGGAGCTGGCCGCCGACCAGCACCTCCTCGACCCCACCTTCACCAGCAAGCCCAGCGCGATCGCGCGGGCCTGGTGGCAACTGGCGGCGAGCGGATCGCTGTGGCACCACACCCAGTACACCCTCACCGAGTTCGCGGTGGGGTTCGCCCTCGGTGCCCTGCTCGGGGTCGTGGCCGCGTGCCTGCTGACCTTGAGTGACCTGCCGTACCGGGTGCTGGAGCCCTACCTGCTCGCGCTGTACGGCATCCCCAAGCTCGCGCTCGGGCCCTTGATCGTGCTCTGGTTCGGCGTCGGCCTGCTTCCCAAGATCGTGCTGGCGGCGATGATGACCTTCTTTCTCGTCTACATGAACACGGTCGTGGGCATTCGCTCGACCAGCGGCGACATGGTCAACGTGATGCGGGTGATGGGAGCGACGCGCTGGGACCTCTACCGTCGCCTGGTCCTGCCTCACGCGTTGCCCTACACGCTCACTGCGCTTCGCCTGACCATCCCCATCGCGATCGTCGGCGCCATCCTGGGAGAGTTCCTGGGGGCCACCGGCGGACTGGGCTACCTGATCTACGAGCAGGTGACCTTCCTCGCCGTCGACAAGATGATGGCGGCGATCGCAACCCTGGCGGCCATCGTCCTCGTGTTCCGATTGCTGCTGCTCCCGCTGGAGCGGTGGGTCAACCGCCACGACAAAGCAATTGGAGGGAACGGCTGATGAGATCCACAGCGAGCAGAAGGCAGGGCGCGTTGATCGTCGTCCTGGCGGCCCTCGTCGCCGCGTGTGGCGGTTCGAGCACCTCCTCGGCCAGCTCCCCGCAGACGCTGACGAAGACGGTCACCGTGCGCACGGTGAAGCAGCCTCTGGCCTACTTCGCGCCCATGTACGTCGCCGCCGACCAGGGGTTCGCCAGGCAGAACAAGCTCGACATCCAGTTCGTCGGTCTGCAGGCGGGCGCCGAGGACGCACCGGCGGTCTTCAACGGCACGCTCGACATCACCGACTGCACCTTCGACAACATTGCCAACCTCCGCGCGCAAGGCAAGAACCTGGTCGCCGTGTACCAGCTCATGGACCACGTGACGCTGGATCTGGTGGTCGCCAACCGCATCCTGCAGGGAACCGGGGTCAGCGCCAGCTCGCCGCTGGCCGATCGCTATCGCGTCCTGAAGGGGCATCGGTTCGGCATCAGCTCCCCCGGCTCCCCCAGCGACATCCTGCTGCGGATCATGCTCAAGGCCCATGGCCTCAACCCCGACCGGGACGTCCAGATCGTGCGCGTGGGCTCGATCGCGGGACTGTTCGCCGCCCTCAAGTCGGGCCAGATCGACGGCTACATCCTCTCCCCGCCCTCGCCCCAACAGGCGGTGGCGGCCGGCGTGGGCACGATCCTGATCTACAACACCAAGGGCGAGGACCCGGCGCTGAACAAGTTCCTCTACGTGAGCCTCTGTGCCTCCGAGGACTACATCAAGAGCAATCCGGCCGTGGTGAGGGCCTACGTGAAGTCGATCCAGGAGGCCAACGACTGGATGCGAACGCACCTGGATCAGACCTACCAGATCCTCCAGAAGGAGTTCCCGGACGTGAACCCGAGCACCTGGTCGACCGGGTTGCCCGCGCTGCTCCCGGCGGTCTCCAGGAACGGCAAGTTCGACCAGGCGCGGGTCGCGGAGACCTATCAGCTCTACAAGGACAACGGCGTCATCCAGACCGTTCCCCCGACCAGGCAGGGAGTGACCTGGACCAACGCCTACCTGCCCGCGCAGTCGTAGCGAGGTGGGGATGGCGATCGAGGTCGACCGGATCGACGGTGAGGTGCTGATCCTGGGGGGCGGCCTGGCCGCCCTCCGGGCCGCCGTCTCGGCGAGCGACGGAGGCGACGGCGTCGTGGTCGCGACCAGGGGCAAGCTGGGCCGGGGTGGCTCGTCGATCGGGTCGGGAGGGGGCTTCGCCGTTGCCCTGGGGCACGCCGACCCCGAGGACAGCGTGGAGTCGCACGTCGACGACACCCTGCGCGGCGGTCACCGCATCAACGATCCCAGGCTGGTCGAGATCCTCTGCTCGGAAGGACCGCAGCGCATCCTGGAGCTGGACCGCATGGGAGGTCAGTTCAAGCGCACGCCGGACGGGCGCCTCCACCAGAGCCCGAGCGGAGAGCACCGCCACGCCCGCGTCTGCCAGACCGAGGTCCACCGGGGCACGACCATGACCCTGCCCATGACCGACGTGGTGCTGGGGCGAGGGGTGAAGGTCCTGGAGAAGGTGGTCTGCCTCGACCTGCTGCGTTCCGGTCGCCGGGTGTGCGGGGCGCTGCTGCTCGACCCCGCGGCGGGCCGGCTGATCGAGGCCCGGGCGACGGCCGTGGTCCTGGCCACGGGCGGGGCGGGCCGCATCTACAAGATCACCTCCAACCCCTCCGACGTCTGCGGCGACGGCTACGCCATGGCCTACCGGGCGGGCGTCGAGCTGCAGGACATGGAGATGGTGCAGTTCTACCCCTGGCGGCTGATCGCCCCCATCGGGAAGGACGGACGGATACCGGTCCAGCCCTCCACCTTCGTCTACGGGGGCAAGCTCTACAACCGTCTCGGTGAGCGCTTCATGGAGCTCTTCGACCCCGAGCGGTTGGAGGCCACCGCCCGGGACGTGGCCGCGCGCGGGATCTACGAGCAGATTCGCCACGGCCGTGACGTCGAGGGAGGGGTCCTGCTCGATCTCAGCGACGTCGACCCTGAGACCTTCCTCGCCGCCAATTCCCGGATCGCGACCGTCGTCAGCTCGAAGGGCCTGGCGCTCGAGGAGATGGAGATGATCGTGACTCCCGAGGTCCACTTCTTCATGGGCGGGGTACGGTTCGGCCCCGAGGGTGAGACCAGCCTACCCGGGCTCTTCGTGGCCGGCGAGGTCGCGGGCGGCGTCCACGGCGCCAATCGCCTCAACGGCAACGCGGTCACCGAGACCCAGGTGTTCGGGGCCCGGGCCGGCGGGGCGGCACGGCGCTTCGCCGCCGACGCCGGGCCGGTCGAGCCCGACCCGACCGTGGGCGAGCGGTGGCGGGCACGGCTGGCGTCGCCGGCGCGCGCCGAGGTCGACCTGGAGGCGGTGCAGGAGCAGCTACGGGAGCGGATGTGGCACGACGGCGGGATCGTCCGCGTCGAGGAGCGCCTGCTCGCCGGCCGGCGCTGGGTGGGCGAGCAGCTGGCCGCGATCGAGGCCCACGTGCCCGCCGATCTCGACGAGCTGGAGCGGTGGGCCAGGGTCCGGAACATGGTCACGGTGGCCGACCTGGTCCTGCTCTCGGCCCTGACCAGGAAGGAGAGCCGCGGCGCCCACTTCCGGGACGACCATCCCGAGATGCGGGACGAGTGGCTGGTCAACGTCGTCATCGGGCGGGGCGAGGACGGGCCGGAGGTGCGGTTGGAACCGGTACCGATGGGGGTGGTGTCGTGACGCTCGCCGAGAGTCGGATGGGGTCGATCACCGCGCACCTGGACCGAGCGCGCACGGCCCGGATCCTGTGCGACCTGGTGCGGATCCGCAGCCAGAACCCCCTCGATGGCGAGGGGGAGGTGGCAGGGTACGTGGCCCGCTTCCTCCGCCGCCTCGGTCTCGAGGTGGAGACGCCGGAGGTCCTTCCCGGGCGGCCGAACGTGATCGCGAGGCTGCGCGGCCTGGACGGCGGGCCGGTCCTGGCCTTCAACACCCACATGGACACGGTCCCGGAGGGCAACGGCTGGACGCGGGCGCCCTTCGGAGGCGAGGTGGTCGACGGCGACCTCTACGGGCGGGGGGCGGTCGACGCCAAGGGGCCGCTGGCCGCCCTGCTGGCCGCGGTGGAGGGGATCGTCCGGTCCGGTGCCCGGCTCCGCGGCGACCTGCTGGTGACCGCGGTCGCCGACGAGGAGACCTGCAGCACCGGCGCCCGGCGGCTCTGCTCCGAGATCGAGGCCGACCTGGCCATCGTCGGCGAGCCGACCCGACTGCAGGTGGGAGTGGCCCACCGCGGCAGCCTGCGCCCGGTGATCGTGGTCACCGGGCGGACGGCGCACTCCTCCCGCCCCCACGAGGGGGTCAACGCCGTCTACCGAGCGGTGCCCGTGATCCAGGCGCTGGAGACCTACGGTCGCGCCCTGGCCTCCCGGCCCCCGCATCCGCTGTGCGGGGCGCCGAGCGCCGCCGTCACTCTCGTCAACGCCGGCATCAAGGAGAACGTGATCCCCGGCCGCTGCGAGATCGTGCTGGACCGGCGCATGGTGCCGGGGGAGGACGAGGAGCGGACGCTGGCCGAGGTCGGTGAGGTCCTCGACCGGATCCGGGCGGAGAACCCCGGCCTGGAGGTGGCGGTGGAGCGGACGATCCCCACCACCGGCGCCCCCTCCGAGCTCGACCCCTCCCATCCCTTGGTCGGCATCGCGCTGGAGGCGGCCTCCCTGGCGCTGGGGGCCCCGGCCCGTCTCCACGGGCTCTCCGGGGCCTGCGACATGACCCACTTCCGGGCCGCCGGCGTCCCCTGCGTGGTGATGGGCCCCGGGGACGAGGCGCAGGCCCACCAGCCGGACGAGCGCATGAGCGTGGAGCAGCTCCACCAGGGGGCGCTCGCCTACGCGCTGGCGGCGATGGCGGCGTGCGGGGTGGTGGCGTGAGCCAGACGATCGAGGTCAAGGATCTCGCTTTCCCCATCGAGGAGTTCCGGCGCCGGCTGGGGATCGTCCAGGAGGAGATCGTGGCCCGTGGTCTCGACGGCGCCCTGGTCTTCGGCCCCGCCAACCTCTTCTACCTGACCGGCTACGAGACCATCGGCTACGCCAACTTCCAGCTCGCCCTGGTGCCGCCGTCGGGCGAGCCTCGCCTGCTCGTGCGCGAGCTGGAGAGTGCCCCGGCCCGGAGGCTGAGCTGGATGGACACCGTCCCGGTCGCCTGGGAGGACGACCAGGACCCCCTGGAGGTGACGGCGGCGATGCTCCGCGAGCACGGCCTCGAGCGGGGACGCATCGGCGTCGACGAGCGCTCCGCGTTCCTCACCGTCCACGCCTACCGGCGGCTGGGGGAGCTGCTCCCCGAGGCCACCCTGGCGGACGGCTCCGGCATCGTGGAGAAGGCGCGCCGGATCAAGTCCCGGTTCGAGATCGACTGCTTCCGCCGGGCGGCGCGCTACACCCACGCCGGCATGCGGGCCGCGATCGACGCCGTGGGCGAGGGCGTCTACGACAACGAGGTGGCTGCGGCCGCGGCCGCGGCCATGTACCGCGCCGGCTCGGAGTACGTCGCCTCCGGGCCCACGGTCACCAGCGGCTACCGCTCCGGGGTCGCCCACACCACCTTCGCCCGCCATCGCATCGCCCGGGGCGAGGCCGTCCTGATCGAGCTGGGCGGGCTCCACCGGCGCTACACCACGGCCCTGATGCGCTCGGCCTTCGTGGGCGAGCCCCCGGACCTGGTGCGGCGGATGTACGACGCCTGCAGCCGGGCGCTGGACGCGGCCATCGCCGCCATCCGCCCGGGGGTGACCGCGGGCAGCGTCCACGCCGCCTGCCAGCGGGTGATCGACGCGGCCGGGTTCGAGCCCAACTTCCGCAAGCGGCTCGGCTACTCGATCGGGGTCGGGTTCGCCCCGGGATGGGGCGAGGGGGCCTTCCTGGAGCTGAAGCGTGGCGATCCCACCGTGCTCGAGCCGGGCATGGTCTTCCATTTGCCCCCGGCGCTCAGGGTCTACTCGGTGGTCGGGGTCGGCTGCTCGGAGACGGTCCTGGTCACCGAGGACGGCGCCGAGCCGCTCACGGATTTCCCCCGCGAGCTGGCGGTCAGGTAGCGGATTCAGGAGGGGAGGAATGAGTCAGGTCGTGGTCGAGAAGGACCTCGCCTTTCCGCTCGCCGAGTACCGGCGTCGCCTGAGCGGCATCCAGGAGGAGATGGATCGGCGGGGGATGGACGCGGCCATCGTCTTCGGCCCCGAGAACCTCTTCTACCTCACCGGCTACCAGACCATCGGCTACTCGGCCTTCCAGCTGGCCGTGGTCCCGGCGGAGGGCGAGCCACGGCTCCTGGTCCGGGAGCTGGAGCGCGGCGCGGCCCGGCGCCTGAGCTGGATGTCGTCCGAGCCGCTGACCGTCCAGGACGGCGCCGATCCGGTCGAGGCCACGGTGGACATGCTGCGGCAGCTCCAGCTCGACCGCGTCCGGCTGGGCGTGGACCGCTCCTCGTGGTTCCTCACCGTCAACCAGTACCTCGACCTGGTCGGCCGGCTCCCGCGGGCGACGATGGTGGACGCCTCGGGGCTGGTCGAGCGCGCCCGGCGGGTCAAGTCGGAGCTGGAGCTGGACTGCATCCGCCGCGCCGCCCGCTACACCGAGGCGGGGATGCGGGCCGCGATCGAGGCCGTCCACGAGGGGGCGTCCGACAACGAGGTCGCGGCCGCCGCCGCCCACGCCATCTTCGCCGCCGGCTCCGAGTACATGTCGATCGCCCCGATCGTGACCACCGGCTACCGCTCCGGGATCGCCCACACCACCTTCGCCCGCCATCGCATCGCCCGGGGCGAGGCCGTCCTGATCGAGCTGGGCGCCGTGCACCACCGCTACGCGGGGCCGCTGATGCGCTCGGCCTTCGTGGGCGAGCCCCCGGATCTGGTGCGGCGGATGTACGACGCCTGCAGCCGGGCGCTGGACGCGGCCATCGCCGCCATCCGCCCGGGGGTGACCGCGGGCAGCGTCCACGCCGCCTGCCAGCGGGTGATCGACGCGGCCGGGTTCGAGCCCAACTTCCGCAAGCGGCTCGGCTACTCGGTCGGCGTCGGCTTCGCCCCCGACTGGGGAGAGGGCCACATCCTCCACCTCTCCCGGGACGATCCGGCGGTGCTCGAGCCGGGCATGGTCTTCCATTTGCCCCCGGCGCTCAGGGTCTACTCGGTGGTCGGGGTCGGCTGCTCGGAGACGGTGGCCGTGACCTCGGACGGGGTCGAGGTGATCACCACCTTCCCTCGCGAGCTGGCCATCCGGTGAGGCGCCCCGCCCGCGTGCTCCTGGCCGGGGTGGGGCGGGTCGGATCGGCCTTCCTCGAGCTCGCCGCCGCCCGGCCCGAGCTGGAGGTGGGGGCGGTGGTGCGCTCCACCGGCCCGACCGTGGACGAGCTGCTCGCCGGGGGCGGCTGGGACGTGGTCGCCGACGCGACCCCCAGCGACCTCACCACCGGCGGGCCGGCCCTGGTCCACGCCCGGGCGGCGCTGGGGGCCGGGGTGCACTTCGCGACCGCGGCCAAGGGACCCCTGGTCCGTGGCCACGGCGAGCTCCGCGAGCTGGCCCGGCGGACCGGGGCCGGCTTCCGCTTCTCGGCCGCCACCGGCGCCGCCCTGCCGACCGTGGACACGGTGGAGTTCGCCCTCGCAGGCGCCCGGGTACTCGCCATGGAGGGGGTGCTGAACGGCACCTCCAACTACGTGCTGGATCGGATGGGGGAATCGGTCGAGCTGGAGACGGCGCTGGCCGAGGCCCGCGAGCGCGGCATCGCCGACGGTGACGGCAGGGCAGACGTCGCCGGCGCCGACACGGCGGCGAAGCTGGTCGCGATCGCGAACGCGGTCTGGGGGGGCGACCTGGCCCTGGAGGACGTGGCCGTGACCGGAATCGAGGGGCTCGATCCCGCACAGGTCCGCGCGGCGGCGCGGGCGGGCGAAGCGGTGCGGCTGATCGGCCGCGCCGTTCTGGAGGAGGGCCGGGTCCGGGCCGAGGTACGACCCGTACGGGTGACCCGCGACCACCCTCTGGCCGGCCTCCGGGGGGCGGACAAGGCGATCACCTTCGAGACCGACACCATGGGCCGGCTCACTCTGAGCGGGGGCCGCTCCGACCCGCGAGCGGCGGGTGCGGCCCTGCTGCGCGACGTCCTCCTGCTGCTCCGGGTGGGGCCGCGGGCGTGAGCCGCGACGCGCCGGTCGGGGTGTTCGACTCGGGGATGGGCGGCCTGGCGGTCGCCGCCTGCATCGCTCGTGACCTGCCCTCCGAGTCGATCCTCTACCTGGGCGACGTGGAGCACCGGCCCTTCGGCCCGCGGACGGCGGCCGAGGTGGCCGAGTACGCCCGGGCGGCGGAGGCCTTCTTTCAGGCCCAGGGCGCCAAGGCGATGGTGATCGCCTGCAACACGGCGAGTGTCGTCGCCGACCGGCTGCGCGGCCTTCTACCCGTGGTGGAGATGGTGGGGCCCGCGGTCGCCGCCGCCGCCGAGCTGCGACCCCGGTCGATCGCCGTCCTCGGCACCAGCGGCACCGTCGCCAGCGGCGTCTACCAGCGCGCCCTGGCGGCCGCGCTGCCGGGGACCCCGGTGGTGGCGCGCGCGTGCGAGTGCGCGCTCCGGCTGGCCGAGCGGGGCGGGGGGGACGACCAGGCCCTCCTCGAGCGCCGGCTGGGTGAGTGCCTGGAGGCGGTCGTGGGCTACGACGTGGCGATCCTGGCCTGTACCGACTTCACCTGCGTCCGGGCCACGCTCGACCGCGTCAACGCGGGCCGGCTGCGGCTCCTCGACCCGGCCGAGGCGGTGGCGGCCCAGCTCCGCCGCCTGCTGGAGGGACGTGGTCTCCTCAGCGCTTCCACCCGCCCGCGCCATCGCTTCTGCGTGACCGCCCCCGAGCCGGCCTTCCCGGCCATCGGGCGCGGACGCTTCCGACTTCCGGTCGAGATGGTCGAACTGGTGCGCACGGAGGTGAGGACATGAGCAGGCGGGGGTTCAGGATCGGGGCCGGCTTCCTCGGTCACATCTCCTCCGAGAACGGATTCGCGAGGCTCCGGGAGGCGGCGCGCATCTGCGAGGACGCGGGCATGGACAGCTTCTGGGTCGCGGATCAACGCTGGATGCGGGACGTCTACGTCAGCCTCACCGACATCGCAGCGCGCACCGAGCGGCTGCTGGTCGGCACCCGGGTCACCGATCCCTACGTCCGTCATCCCGGCCTCACCGCCGTGGCCATCGCCAGCCTGGACGAGGCCTCCGGCGGCCGGGCCGTCATGGGCATCGGCGCCGGCGGCTCCGGCTTCGCCCAGATGGGGCTCGGTCGGCCCCGGCCGGCGATCGCGGTGCGGGAGGCGATCGAGGTCATCCGGAGGCTCTGGTCCGGGGAGGAGTTCGAGTTCCACGGCCGGGTCGTGAACTGGAACCGCGGCCGGCTGGAGTTTCGCTGCCGCCCCGACATCCCGGTCGCGATCGCGGCCCGCGGGCCGATGCTGCTGGAGCTGGCCGGGGAGGTCGCGGAGGCGGCGATCGTCGCCTCCGGCGTCTCCCCCGGCGGCATCGCCTGGGCCCGGGAGCGGATCGCCAGGGGGGAGCGCCGGGCGGGGCGGAGTGCGGGGTCGGTGGAGCTGATGCACATGACCTACATCACCGTCCACGGGGACCGGCGGCGTGCCCGGCAGGTGGTCAAGAAGGGGATCGTGGGCGCCGTCTCGGGCAGCCACCCCAACTACGACTTCCTGGCCGCCAACGGGCTCGAGGTTCCTCCGGACCTCTACCGCTACCTCGACACCGGCGCCCGCGACCCGGCCCGGATTCTGGAGCTGATCCCGGACAGCTTCGTGGACAGGCTCGCCATCGCGGGGACCGTGGACGAGTGCGGAGACCAGCTGGCGGCGCTGATCGAGAACGGGATCGACCACCCGCTGTTGTCCCCGATCCCGGTCGAGCCGGGGGGAGAGCTGGAGATCCTGCGGAACGTCGCGGCCTCGATCCTCCCCGGGCTGCGGCGGGTGAGGACGGCATGAGCCTCACCATCCGGCCGGCGGAGCGGATGGAGCGGATCCCCTTCTCGGGCATCCGCCGGATCTTCGAGGCGGCGGCGGCGCTGGAGCGGGAGGGGCGCGACATCGTCCACCTCACCGTGGGCCGGCCCGACTTCGACACCCCGGAGCACATCAAGCGGGCGGCCCGGGAGGCCCTGGACGCCGGCCTCGTGCACTACACCTCCAACTACGGCCTGGTCGAGCTGCGGCGGGCCATCGTTCGCAAGCTGGCCGCGGACAACGGCCTCGCGTACGACGAGTCCGAGGTCCTGGTCGTGCAGGGCGCCAGCCAGGCGATCGCGGTCGCCATCCAGGGCTTCCTGGGGCCGGGCGACGAGCTGCTCGTCCCCAGCCCCGCCTACCTCAACTACCTCCACTGCGCGACGCTCGCCGGCGCCGTGGCGGTGCCCGTGCCGTTGCGCGACGAGAACGATTTCCAGCTCGACCCCGACGACGTGATCGAGCGCATCACCCCCCGCACCCGGATGTTGGTGGTGAACACCCCACAGAACCCGACCGGGGCGGTCTGTCCCCCGGACGTCCTGCGCCGGATCGCGGAGATCGCCTGCGAACGCGACCTCCTGGTGCTGTCCGACGAGATCTACGAGAAGCTCGTCTACGGCAGCTTCGAGCACGCCTCGATGGCTGCCTTCCCGGGGATGAAGGAGCGCACCTTCACCGTCAACGGATTCGCCAAGGCCTACTCCATGACCGGCTGGCGGATCGGCTACGTGGCCGCGCCGAAACCCCTGATCGACGTCATGGTCCGGATCGTGCAGTACACCACCGTCTGTCCCACGTCCTTCGCCCAGGCCGGGGCCGTGGCCGCCTTGGAGGGACCGCAGGAGCCGGTCGCGCGCATGCGGGCCGAGTTCGATCGCCGGCGCCACCTGGTCCAGCAGCGCCTGGCTGCCGTTCCCGGCCTCACCTGTGCCCGGCTGCAGGGCGCCTTCTACGCCTTCCCGGACGTCACCTCGTACGGCCTCTCCGACGACGACCTCGCCGATCGTCTGCTGGTGGAGGCCGGCGTCGCCGTCGTCCCCGGCTCCGCATTCGGGCCAGGTGGTGCGGGGCACGTGCGCATCTCCTATGCCACCGACTACGATCGGCTCGCGATCGGGCTGGAGCGGCTGGCCGATGGGCTGGAGCGGCTGTCGCGGGGGTGACCGGCCCCCGTCGGGGGCACCGGGCGGGCCGGTGGACGCGAACCGCGGGTGCGACACTCCGTCCCGGGGAAGGTCGTCCGACCGCCGGGGATGCCGGCGCTCTTCGGGGCGCGGTCCCAACGGTGGCTGACGTTGGCCCACGTGCAGACCGTCCTCGGCCCGGTCCACCCCGGCTCGCTGGGGGTCACGCTGCCGCACGAACACCTCTTCATCATCATGGCCGGCGCCTCGCCGCCGGGGTCGGGCGACGGGCTCCAGGGGCGGCCGATCTCCCCCCACGAGCTGGACGACGCCCGTCGGCGCCCGCACCGCTACCGGGCGGCGCTGGCGCTCGAGGACCTGGACGAGCAGTGCCGGGAGCTGATCGCCTTCCGGGAGGTGGGCGGGGGGTGCGTGGTCGACGTGACGCCGCCCGACCTCGGCCGGTCGCCGGCGCGCCTGGTCGAGCTGGCCCGGCGGTCGGGGGTGGCGGTGGTGATGGGCTGCGGTCACTTCGTCCACACCTTCCATCCCCCGGGGCTTGCGGCCATGGACGAGGAGGAGATCCAGGCCGAGATCCTCAGGGATCTGGTCGCGGGCGTGGACGGCGTCCGGGCCGGCATCATCGGGGAGATCGGGCTCGGTTGGCCGCACCACCCCGAGGAGGAACGGGTGCTGCGCGCGGCGGCGCGGGCCAGCGCGGCCACGGGTGTCGCACTGACCGTCCACCCCGGTCACGCAGCCCGCTCCTGCTTTCGTGCCCTGGAGGTGGTGGCCGAGGCCGGCGGTGCGCCGGAGCGAACGGTGATCGGCCATCTCGAGCGCACCCTGTTCGACCTCGAGGACTTCGTGGCCCTGGCCCGCACCGGCTGCTACCTCGAGTTCGACCTCTTCGGTCGCGAGGTGATCCATCATCCGCTCGCGCCCCCGGGCAAGCCCGGCGATGTCGTACGGATCGAGTGGATGGTGCGCCTGGCCGAGCGGGGGTTCGGAGACCAACTCCTTGCCTCACACGATGTGGCCTACCGGACCGACCTCCGTGCCTACGGGGGGCCGGGCTACGCCCATCTCCTCACCAGCGTGGTGCCGGTGATGCGAGGGCGAGGGATGCCGGAGGAGCTGATCCGTGCTCTCCTGGTGGACAACCCGGCCCGGATGCTGGCCGTGGCCGACGGGGAGGGCGACGAGCCTGGCCGGGTGCAGGGCTGACCACCGGAGGCCGGCGCCCGGTCCGTGCTTCAGGCCGGCGGCTTCGCCGACAGCAGTCGGCGCACGGAGAGCCCGTCCACCGAGACCCGCCGCACGCGGTCGAGGGCCACCGGCGGCAGCAGCCTGTGGTCGTCCTCGGTGGGGATGGTCTCGTGCGGGTGGAGCTGGCGCCGGAACGTAGCTCGACTTCGACGATCTGAACCGGGCTCGGGCCTACGGTTCTTTCTCTCGGCCCGGTGGTGGAGACATCGTTGGCGTCCACGGACGCGGTGGACGCCAACGACGCCGACGGGCGCTCGGGCACGGGCAAAGCCCTTGGAGAGCAGACCGTAGCGCAGCCGGAAGCCCTGAACGACGCGGTGAGGTCTGGGAGAGTGAACAGGGGGCTGTGACCGCCGCCCGCGCTTTCACCGTCATCGACCCTGGAACCTGAGGGTGAACGTCGATCACGACTCCTTCCCATCACGACGGCCTCGGGCGACGGTTCTGCTGGACCGCCAGGCCAGCCTCTGCGTTACCGGCTGGTAACTCTTCCTCCCAACCTGAGACAGGGCTGAGGGGATGCGGATCTTGACCGCGACTATCAGGAGATCTAGGATGCTGGAGAGACTCACTTAGTGGTCCGCGGCACAAACCAGTTCAGGTTCATCAGACCTTGGCTGGACTCGACGTGACCATTTACGAACTTCTGCCGCAGTCCACTCGGTGTCCAGGAGGGAGGTCAGCATCATGTCAAGTCGACACATGAGCGATCTGGTCGGAAAGCTCTTCCCATGCTCGTTCGTCGGCTCTTACCCACGCCCCACGTGGTTCGGGTATAACCTGGGGGGGCGAGATATCCTCCAGGCCTTTCGCGATGAGGATTTCGCCCAGGCGTACAGGGATGCCGTTCGGGCGATGATCGGGGATCAGGAGGAAGCGGGCCTCGACGTCCTGGCCGACGGGCATCTCTGGTACGACCGGCATCAGGGCTTCATCGCCTCCTTCCTGCTCTACAACCTGGAGCGGATGGAGGGTGTCGAGATCCGGCCCCAGGTGACCGTCGGGGGCATGTTCGCCCCGGGTACTGCGGCGGCAGCCGGTGAGACCGCCGAGGTGATCGAGCAGGGCGGGATGAACGAGGTCTTCGAGGCGATCATGAGCGCCACCATGGCGGTGACCGGGAAGGTCGGACGGGGCCCGATGCGCCACGCCCTCAACTGGAGCCTGGCCCAACGTTGCACGACCAGGCCGGTCAAGGCGTTCTTCGCCATGGGGCCGGTGGAGCTGTCCGCGACCCTGGTCGACGAGCACTACCGGGATCGCCGCGCCTTGCTTCGCGATCTTGCCGAGATCTACCACGCGGAGATGCGGGAGGCGGTCGAGGCCGGAGCCAGGATCGTCGAGCTCGATGACCTCATCTACCTGGCCCCTCGCGAGGAGTGGGAATTCGACGTCGAGATCCTGAACCGGGTCTTCGAGGGCATCGACGCCTACAAGATCTGGCACTGCTGCCACGGAGGGACACCGGCGCCGGTCGGGCTGGCCCCGTACCAGGCCATGTTCCCGTACGTGAAGGAGCTTCAGGTCGACAGCTTCGACTGGAGTTTCGCTCAGACCGGGTTCCCCGACGAGGAGTTGGCTCTGTTCGCCACCCCAGGGTTCGACAAGGATCTCGGCCTGGGGGTGATCAGCAACAAGAACTACCTGATCGAGACGCCGCAAGAGGTGGCCGAGGGGATCAAAAAGGCGGCTCGCCACGTTGATCCGGCGCGGATTCACCTGACCTCCGATTGCGGCCTGTTCGCCTACTCCCGAGTGGCCGCCAAGGCCAAGCTGAAGGCCATGGCCCAGGGGGCAGAGATCGCTCGCCAAGAGCTGCGTCAGTGATCGAGCCCATGTTGTCGAAGATGCCCCGGAGGTTGTGGAAGCTGGGGGTGTCACACCGCCGGTAGCCCGGTAGCGTTGGAGGTGACTTGACGTGTCACGTCGTGGTTCCGAACGGCTCGGAGGCGAAGGCGATCTCGTCCGCGGCGGGGCAGAGGCTGAGGAATCCGTCCCTCACATATCCCGGTCGATTGGCGAGGTGCGGAGGACCCGGTGATGGGTGCGGTTCCGGCGGAGGCCGTGCGCGACCTCCGCCGGCCCGGCCAGCTCCTGGTTCATGTGCCTGAGCATCGCCACCGTACCCTTGACGACGCCTGCTCCCGGTGCGGGCCGGCCCTGGAGCCGCTCGGAGCAGAGCGCCGTCTGGATCTCCGCCACCTGCTCCTCGAGGTTGCGCTCGCGGCCGTCCACGAGGTGGGGATAGCGCCTGCAGCGCCCTCTGGTCGCGCTGCTTGCGCCACTCGCTGATCAACGAGGCGTACCGGCCCTCGCGTCGCAGCCGGGCGCCTTGCCCTGCCCGTCCAACGGGTCGTGCTGGTTCGGGATGCCGAGCTGTAGCGGGGGCTGGAGGTTCGCATGCACGTCCGCTCCGGCATCCGGGATCCGGCGCCAGCGTGCCGGCGCGCTCGGCTTCGCTTGCGGTGTCGCTGCCAAACGGTCCGGCGCCTGATCCGCGAGGCCTGGATTCGCTACCGCTGGGATGCGCGCCCCAGCCGGTGCCCATGACGCCGCCCTGCCTATCCGCGCACCCTCTGAGACGGAAGCTCGGCCGTGGAGGGCTCCGGTCGGGCGATCAGGCGCACGGTGTGACGGCGCGATGGCTCGGTCTGGATCGTCGACGAACGGGACGGAGTCATCTCCGGGGGCCGCTGACACGCCGTCACCGCCGAGCCCCGATCTCGAGCCGCCCGGGGGACGGTGAGGGGGTGCCGTTTCGACCGACCCGGCGCCCGAGACGAGCGGCGAGCCGGTGTCGCGCCGGTTGGGCGTCGCCGGCCCTTCACCGGCCCACCCCGCTGGCCGGTGGCTCCGCCGACAGCAGTCGGAGCACGGAGAGCCCGTCCACCGAGACCCGCCGCACGCGGTCGAGGGCCACCGGCGGGAGCAGCTTGTGGTCGTCCTCGACGAGGATGGTCTCACGCGGGTGGAGCTGGCGCCAGACGTCGCCGATGGCCTCCCGCCGCAGGTCGCCGGGGACGTAGATGTAGCGCCGGTCCCGCACCCGGCGCCGGGAGGCGCGCTCGGCGCGGGCGAAGGCCACCTGCGCCGCCGGATCGGCGAGGTAGGGGTCCTGAACCTCGAGCAGATGCCGTCCCGGCCGTCGCGTCCGGGCCGGGTCGCCGCGGTAGAGGAAGGCCAGGGGCCCGTCGCCCGCCGCCGTCACCGCCGTGGCGACCACGGCCTCGGCCAGCTCCGGGTCGTGAGGGAGGAGGGCCAGCACGCGGGCGGGGGGGAGGCGCCGGGCCCCGGACACCGCCAGCACGGGTACGTGAGGTCGATGAAGGAGGGGGAACACGACCGGCTGGCGCCCGCGCAGGTAGTTGTAGGTGAGCAGCCCGATCGCCAGGCCGAGCAGCGTGAGCCCACCGCCGAAGCGCGTGGCCAGGGGCTTGGCCGCCAGGTTGGTGATCCAGGCCACCGCCACCAGGAGGGTGGTGGCGACGCCCACCGAGAAGCTCAGGCCCGCCCCTCGCCGCCTCCGCCATTCTCGGTCGTGCCAGCGCACCACGTCGAGGGAGAGGCTGGTGAGGATGAAGGCGCCGAGCAGGCCGAAGGCGTAGAGATCCCCGAGCAGGGTGACGTCTCCCTGGCTGAGAGCTACGAGCAGGACCGGCAATCCTACGGCCAGGAGGATGGCCCAGTGGGGTGTTCCCCGCCAGCGATTGCGCCGCTCCAGCGCCCGGGGGAGAAAGCCCATGCGGCAGAGGGCGACGAACACGTGGTAGGCGCCGATGATGGCGGTGTTGCTGGCGAAGACCAGCAGGAAGGCGGCCGTGATGGCCACGTAGGCGCCCAGGGGTGGGCCGGCCTCGTGGGCGCCCAGGCGCGAGATGAACTGGTTGGGATCGGTGCCCGCCGGCAGCCGGGTGGTCGACCAGAGGGTGAGGAGGGGGCTGGTGACGGCCATGGTCGCCACCACCGCGGCCATGGCCCGGGCCGCGACGCGGCGCCGGACCTCCCGCATGGCCGGGGCCAGCTGGGCGATGGTCTCCAGGCCGGAGAAGGCCAGGAAGGCGGCAGCGTACCCGGTCACCAGCGTGACCGGGGTCAGGTGGGGACCGTGGGCGAGGGCGGCGAAGCTGCCGAGGATCCCCGCCGGCCCGAGCCGGATGGCCGTGGCCAGCACCACCCCGAGCTGACCCACCGCGGCCAGGACGGCGACGGTCGCGCTCACCCGCGCGCTGTCGCGCACCCCGAGCAGGTTCAGGATGCCGAGCGCCACCAGGGCGGCGGTGGTCGCCCCCACCACCAGCGGCGCCAGCCGGGGCACCACCACGCTGAGGTAGATGAGACCGGAGAGCGCGCTCAGCGCCGAGGTCAGGTAGTAGTCGATCAGGATGAAGAGGCCACCGAGCAGGCCGGCGAAGGGATGCAGGGCGCTGGCGGCGACGTTGACCACCCCCCCGCCCTCCGGGTAGCGCCAGGCCACCTCGGCGTACTTCATCGACAGCAGCACGAAGACCACCAGGGTCATGGAGACGAAGAGGGCGGAGCGGTCGCCAAAGCGGGGGAAGAGGATGCCGGGCGTGTAGTAGATCGAGGTGCCGATGTCGGCGAAGACCACCGCCCAGCACAGGAACCAGCCCAGGGTCCCGCCCCGGACCTTGATCCGCCGCCGGGGCCGGGCGGCGCCGGAGGCGATCACCCCGACGGCCGGCGGCGCGGACCCGCGTCGATCGGGCCGGCGGATCGCCCGGCGGACCCGGGCCGCCGGGAGACCGGCCCCATCCTCGCCGGTCCCGGCTCGGTCCCGAGGGCTCGCCGCCCGCCGTTGCCCCTCTGCGCCATCACCTCGACCATAGGCGACGCGCGGTGAGGAATCCGTTTGGGTTCGGGCCCGGACGGTGTGGATTCCGCATGAATCGAGCGGCTCGTCCCCCGGCGGCCGCCCCCGCCCTGGATCGACGGGCCGGGGCCGACCGGGCCGGTCGAGGTCGTCGCCTCGTCACGGTTCGATCCGGGCCCGGACCGTCCGTTCGGCCCGCGTTCGGAGGGTCTCCTGGCCGGTTCGGCGGGACCCAGCGCCGGATAGCGTGATCGCGTCGCAACGCGGATCCGTGACCTCGGCCCGGCCTATCCGCCCTCGGGCCGGCGCCGCACCCCGGGAGGGAGAGACATGGAGAAGTCGTGGATTGCGGCCGCCGCCGCGCTGCTGGTGCTCGCCGCCTGTGGAGATCAGACCGGGACGCGTCCGCCGCCGTCCGCGTCACCGGCGGCCGGCGCGGCGTCCACCCCCGGTCCCTCCGCCCTGCCCGCGCCGACGGCGCTGCCCACGGAGGAACCGAGCGATCAGGCTCCGGCCGGGGTCGGGTACTCGTGCGAGGCGCAGACCGGCGGTCCCGGACGAGCCGGTGCGCCGAGCGTGCTCCGAGACGCCCGGGTGGGGAGGCACGACGGCGGGGGCTTCGATCGCTTCGTCCTCGAGTTCGATACGGCAACCTGGAGGTACGACGTCGTCCCGCAGGGCAATGTGTTCGTCCGCGATCCCAGCGGTCTGCCGGTGACGCTGGACGGTTCCGCCGGCCTGAGGGTGGTCGTGCACAACGCGACCAACCACGACCCTCAAGGCCAGCCGGTGGAGACCGTGCTCAACTCGACCCCGGAGTTCCCGGCCCTCCGGCAGCTGGCGCAGCTCGGGGACTTCGAGGGGGTGTTGACCTGGGGGCTGGGGATCGCAAGCGCGAGCCGCTGCTTCCGGTCATTCGTGCTCACCTCGCCCAGCCGGCTGGTGGTGGACGTGCAGCAGTGATCGCCGTCCTCGTGGCCACGCGCCGGGCGGCGCTGGCGAGGGGGCCGTCGGTTCCGCCGCCGGCCCCGGGGCTCGATCCGGGGCCGGGAGCACGGCCACGGGCGCCCTGGGCCTGATCGTGGGTCGCGATCCCGGTCGCGGCCGAGGTGGATGCGGGACCGCGAGAGACGGTGGGTGAAACCGACCTGTCCCGGGACGTCGAGCACCCCCACCTGGCCCACTCGCCGTCCGGGCCGGCGGGCGACTGGCCGACATCGGAACCCCCCGTTGCCGGAGCACCTCCATGATGGTCGCCCCGAGCGGCTCCGGGACGCCGGCCAGCCCGGGCTGGCCGGAGGTGAGACGCAGCCGCCAATCCATCTGCTACCGGGCGTAGCACACGCTTCTCGGGCCGCGTCGGTCGGCGCCGACGTCTCCGTGGACGCGGCCCACCGCTCGTCAGGAGACCACGGTCGGGACCGGTTTTCGCAACGGGGCGCCGATCTCGTGGAGGAACTGGAGCAGCTCCCGGTACGACCGGAGCAGCGAGGTCTCGTGGTACGACACGCCGATCTCCGCGCAGTACTCCCTGACGATGCGCTGTGCCCTGGGGATGTTGTTCCGGGCCATGGTCGGGAAGAGGTGGTGTTCGATCTGATAGTTCAGCGCCCCGTACCAGAGATCGGTGGTGGGACGAGCGCGGATGTTGCGCGAGGTCAGGACCTGGCCTCGGAGGAAGTCGAGGTCGCTGCTGGCGTCCACCTGGAGCATGCCCTTGTGGTTCGGCGCGAAGACGGTCGCCAGGTAGAAGCCGCTGACCGCCTTCTGGAGGAGGACCACGATCAGGGCCGACCATGGGCCGAGGAAGTACGTGAGCAGGCCCAGGTAGA
>Ga0209810_1002003_pt1 | contig 26690 bp, 26 predicted proteins | sample Coa_R1_7_FD_187159 | JGI IMG/M metagenome (GOLD analysis project Ga0209810, IMG submission 187159) | Surface soil microbial communities from Centralia Pennsylvania, which are recovering from an underground coalmine fire - Coalmine... | ecosystem: Environmental > Terrestrial > Soil > Unclassified... | reverse complement strand
GAACCATTGATGGATGCGCGGCGCTGCGACCTGATGGATTATATCGAGTGCTACCGGGGCAACGTTCCCCGGCTGGAATGCGAGCGCGAAGCGATAGCCACGGCTCTCCTCCAGGCGTGGAGGCAGGAGCGCTATGCCCAGGTTGTGCGCCTGGCGGATGCGCTGGCCTACCTGGCGGGGCGCCGCGACAACGCCAGCGAGGACGAACGCCTGCTGCGCCTGGGCATAGAGGCCAGTCGCTACAGCGGGGAGCGCTACCACCTGGCGCGTTTCCTGAATCGCCTGGCGGGTGTGCTGTGGGCGCGGGGACAGTACCAGCGTGCGGAACAGACGTGGCAGGAAAGCCTGGAGGTTGCCAGCGCGCTTGGCTACGGCGCCTGTGTCTGGGAGCCGTTCAGCAGCTTTGCCCATGTCGCCGATATCATGCATAACTATGCCGTTATCAGGCAATTTGTGGAGACGCTCTTGCAGGCTCCGAAGCTGGACAATCCAGCCGCTCTGATCGCGGCGATTTTCCTGCGCGGCTTTTACACACGCTGGTATGGAGAGCTGGACAGCGCCTATAACGACTTCACTTATTGTCTGAACCTGCTTTCTTCGCTCCCCTCCGATGTAGTTTCTCCCGATGCTGTGCAACTCTTTTCCCTGGAAGTCCAGGCGGAACTCGCCCGCGCGCAGGATGAATATGCCCGCGCGCAGGCGTATGCGGAGGCCGTGCTCTCCCTCGCGCGCTGCTTCTGCGATCCCTATACCGTTACCGCGCTGCTGGTCGATCAGATGTGGTTTGCCTACCACCAGGGACGATTCGATGATGCGCATACCTGCGCGCTGCGTCTACTGGAGGCTGCGCGGCAGGTAGAGGCCCCGCATCACGCACGCTGCGGCGTGCTGATGTTGCAGAAGCTCTCCGTCGCTGGACCTGCAAACTCGGCGCTCGCCGGTCTGCTGAGCAGGCGTGAGCGGGAGATCATTCAACTGGTCGCTGAAGGACTCTCCAATCGGGAGATCGCCGAGCGCCTGGTGATTACTGTTGGCACGGTAAAGAAGCACCTGGAGCATATCTCGATCAGGCTCGATGCATCCAGCCGCACGCATGCCGTGGCGCGGGCACGGGCGTTGCAAATTATCCAATAAACCAGATCAGGCTGGCCTGTAGATGTTTTATTAGATAAAGGCGCCCGCAGGGGGCAAGACGCCCGCAAGGGGGCAAGACGCCCGCAAGGGTCGTCTCTACAGGCCGGCCTGGTCTGTAGAGACGACCCTTGCGGGCGTCTTCATATAAAAAATCTTCCCAACCAAAAATACGTCTTTTGACGAATGACAGTTCCCCCATTGCGCTGCTACGCTGAGCAAAAATCTTCATAGAGAAGGAGGCAAAGGTGCTCTCTGCTCGTATGCTAAGATGGATAATGCTGCCCGGCCTGCTGCTGGCGCTGGCAGCCTGCGGCGCGGGCGCGCAGGGAAAACCGGCGCAGACAAGCTCTGCGCCGCCGCGTGCAACTTCTACGCCATCGGTTCCAACGCTCTCGAAGGATCTGGTAACGTATAAGGGGCATAGCGCCGCAGTCGTTGGCATAGCCTGGTCGCCCGATGGCAAGCGGATCGTCTCGGGTAGCGACGATGGCACGGTGCAGGTCTGGGAGGCCGCGAGCGGGCGCCATATCTGGAGCTATGCCTTTCCCTCTGGTCGCGCCAGCTTCGTCTTCGCGGTGGCCTGGTCGCCCGATGGCAGGCGAATCGCGGCGGGAGGCCAGGCCGGCACTGTGGAGATACTCGATGCGGCCAGCGGCCACCTGCTCACATCGTATCAATCCAACGCGTTCTCTATCCAGGGCATAGCCTGGTCGCCCGATGGCAAGCGGCTTGCCGTGGGCAGTCAGGATCAGGATGTGCGCGTCTGGGATACAATGAGCGGTAAGCTGCTGGCTACTATGGCGCAGAGCGACGCGGTAGAACGCGTGGCCTGGTCGCCTGATGGCAAGGAGATTGCTTCGGCCTGCCACGATGGCACCGTTCAGATCTGGAACGCGACCAGCGGCCAGCCCGTACTGACCTATAGCGGAAACGGCGCTCCCGTCTGGTCGGTGGCCTGGTCGCCCGATGGCAGGTACATCGTCTCCGGCACGGGCGGCGCCGGCCAGGTTCACCAGGTGTACAGTAACAACTCGGTGAAGGTCTGGGACGCCGCGACGGGCCGCACGCTGCTGAGCTACAAGGGGCATTCCGGCCAGGTCTACGCGCTGGCCTGGTCGCCCGATGGCACGCGTATCGCCTCTGGCGGCGACGATAACACCGCGCGTATCTGGAATCCGCAGACCGGGCAGACCTACCTGGTCTACCGTGGGCATCACGATGTCGTCTGGAAGGTGGCCTGGTCGCCCGATGGCAGGCAGATCGCCTCATCCAGCCAGGATGGCACGGTGCAGGTCTGGCAGGCAACGCTATGATGCGTTGCCTGCTTCCTGCTCAACGGCCAGTTGCTTGCGCAGTTCCGCAGCTCGTCTCCGCCCTCGCATACTGTAGAGGAAGGTCCAGAGCATGATGCCACCCAGGAAGCCATAGAAAACGAATGGAGAGACGATCAGGAATTGCGCTGTGCTCAGAACGATCACGAGGTAGGTACGTATCGCGGCCTCAAGCAGAAAGCCGATGCCCCAGACCGCCGTGATCACGCGCATGGTATGGCGAAACTGGGGATATTGCCAGAGTGTGTTAAACCAGGCGACGTTATCCGCGCGATTGCCCGTCGAGAAGTGGCGCGCGAAGTAGAATGCCAGGGGACGGGGGAAGAGCAGCGAGATAAGATATGCTATGGCAAGGGCTACGGTAAAGAATGACTCGCGAATCAGATAGACTTTGGGGCTGCCGCCCAGGGCAATGAGGATGAGCGAGACCGCGATCCCCGTCAGGACGATACCTGCCAGGATATCCATGCGCTTTCTGCGTAGTATCCCCACAATACTATCGATGAGCGATGGTACGCCCGTAAGAACGAGCGCGATATAATTCGAGAGCGAGGTATAGTTTGTTAATGCTGTATAGATGATGAAAGGGAGAACGCCGTTGATCAGAATACTAAAGGCGATGCCGAGCAGAACTGCCGTTCTGCTGCTCTTTTGGGGAGCCGTTGGATTGGCCTGTGCTGCGTTTTCCATAAATTCAACCTCTATTCTCGTTTTTCTACCGGGAATTGCAGTTCGGTAATGGGTTCTTCGCCCTCGGATGAGTTGCGCAAGTTGATATGGCGGAATGGGGCACAGCGCCGGTAGCCATTTATCTCGATCCAGGTGAGCATACAGGTATATGCCTGCCATATCCCGTCGTAGGGGCCAGTATGGACGAGACTCGCGGCTGCCGGTATTCCTGGCAGTTCGCGCACCGCCACTCCGCTTTCCGGCGGGAAGTGTGTGCCCAGCACCGAGCGCTCCACGCCGAAGCCGATTTCGATGTCTATGTTGAGATCCTGACCGGTATAATCCTCCGCGTTATGATAAATAGAGTACATCGGGCCTGTAATCTCCACCTGTGCCTGCTTGCTGAACTGCCAGATCTTGATCGCCAGCACTTTACAGCGCTGATGCATCTCTTCGGTCGAAGGTACAATCTCGCGTGCGCAGACAATAACCTCTGGCGTGACGCTCTTTACAATGATGTCGTAGGCCGGAGAATACCCCTCCGTTTCTATCTGCTTGAGGCGTGCTTCCACACGATTAAGCCGGGCCTGTTCGGCCTGCACCAGTCTCTGTAATTCTGCCCGTTTGAGACGTAACATGCCGCGCAATTCTGCTACGGCGAGCGGCTCGTTGAGCAGTGAGGCGATCTGCTCCAGCGAAAAGCCAAGATCCTTCAAGGCGAGGATGCGATTGAGCCGGGGCAACTGGTCGAGCGTGTAATAGCGATAGCCTGTCGCCACGTCGACGTGTGCCGGCTTCAAGAGTCCGATATCATCATAATGATGTAATGTTTTAACGGAGATCCTGCCGATCCTGGCAAAATCACCAATTTTAAACATCATCTTATACCTCCCACTGCCCATTATGTACCCCTTTGCCACTTGTCGTAAAGTGTAAAACTCTCCTGTAACCGGAGGTCAAGGTTGTTGTGGGGGGTTCTGATTGATCCGAACTGCTCACCGCTGCGCGGTTCGCCAGGAAAGGGAGTCAGCGGGCACAGCGCCGCAGGCGCTGTGCCCGCTGACTCCCTCCATGGGGTGTAGCAGGGTGCGAACGACATGCCAATCGAGTCAAGTAGATACAAGGGAGGCGGCGAACGGCATCGAGGGCTTCTTTTCCGATGGGGTGTAGCAGGGTGCGAACGACATGCCAATCGAGTCAAGTAGCGCCATACGCAAATTGCAGTGCGCCGCAGGCGCACCCGCTGACTCCACAGCAGAAGCGAGCCGCACAGCGGTGAGCCGTCAGGAAAACTTGCCCATCGGGCTAAGTAGATACAAGGGGAGGCCGCGAAACGTTTCGCGACCTCCCCTTTCAGTGAGGTTCACCTATCTATCGATACTGGCCCGGCAGCGATGTCGAGATGTCACAGTCAGGGAATGCACAGATTGGTCTGCCCGGCTCAGGAAGCCGGGCGCACCGCTCATAGGCCAGAGGAATTGCGAATCACCATTTACTGTGGCGATGGTGTCTTCCTGTAGAAGTATTCTGCGGCGTCTGGCCCTGACCGGTCCCCGTCGTCGTGCCCGTACCAGTTGTTGTGCCAGTTGTGCCTGTACCTGTCATGCCTGTTGTGGCAACGGTGCCCAGCGTAGCAGTGCCAGTTGTGCCGTTAGCCGTGACGGATCCGCAGCCGACGACGGCATTGTTCTGCACAGGATCGGTGACGGTGAAGAACCAGTTATTCGGAATAGCCTGGACCCCGCGCAGGTTGTTGATGACCGTATTGGCATCGACCATGCCCTGCCCATCGGTGTCTTCGGGCTGAGTGAAAATGGCTGTACCGGTGCAGCTATTCGTCGCGATATTGACGTTGATCCGCTGGTTGGCATGGTTCGCATAGGTGACGTTCACGGTCATATCAGCGTTGCCAGCATTGGGATCCAGCATGATCTGCGCGGTGCCGGTTGCGGCCTGCGTGACGCCGCCTGCCTGCATCGTCGTGCCGCCAGCCGTGCCGGGCAGATTGATGGTGGCGCCAATGACCACGCCGTTGCCATCCATCTGCAAGGTAACAGGATTGGGTTGATTGAGCAGGTTCTGGCAGTTCAGGTTGGTGTAAGACTGGTTGAAGCGGAACGCCAGGAAGTTAAAGAGATTGTTCGCCGCATCGGCTGCGGGCGTTGTGAAGTTTGCCGTGATGTTCATGTCATCCCGGATGCGCGGCAGCCCGACATTGACAAGATTCTGGCAATAGGTCGTAGGATCGTTTGGCAGGATGCCGCCCGGATTCTGGTCGACGCCCTTACGGTAGAGAATGGTCTTGTCCTGACTCTGAGCGCCGTTGACCATCGTCATAGGATCGCTCAATGGCACCAGGGCGATTGGCTGCTGCTGGAACATCGCGGCCTGTAGCTCGTCGGTTGCCAGGGTCGGAACCGGATTATTGTTGTTTGCCAGATCCGGCACCGTCCACGCCTGGCAGCCCAGCGCCGGGTCAATGAAGCTGCTGAGCAGCGCGTTATCGCTGGGGTTAGCAAGAACCGTCGCGTTCTGGATCTGTGCCTGGTTGGCTGCGCTGAACTGCGCTATCTGACCATTGCCGTTCGCCAGGTATTGTGTCTGCACGTTGTCGCTCTGGTCCTGGTCGACGACGCTGAAATCGCGCGTGGTCGGGCAGGGCTTGCCGTCCTTTGCTGTTCCCAGGGCCGGAACCTGCACTTTGCCCGCCGCGATCCCCTGGTTCACGGCAGCAAAGAAGTTCGGTGCGTTACAATAGGCGAACTGGCCGAACACTGAACCGTTCAGGCCGTTGACGCACTGCCCCTGTGCCAGCGTGTTGCCTCCCCGGGCCCCCTGGAGCGTCAGGTTGGTGCCATTAAAGCCAAACCAGATGCCAACGACGGCGTTGGCCGGTAGATTAGGCATCACCGGCGCCACCGCTGGCTGTGTGCCCTGGTCAATGACCAGCGGATCGTAGGTTGAGATCTGGCCGGTGGCGGGATCATAGATGTCAGCCTGCACGAAGGCCGTCTGGTTGATGTTGGCCTCGTTGCAGGGGCCGTTCTGGGCGGCATCGGGCGCGAACAATTGATAGGGGGTCGCCAGTCCCTGGGCGGATAGCGGGTTCGCCGGTACGATCAGCGTACAGTTCGGATTGGGATTAGCGGCGGCTGCATGTGAGTTCAGGCGCGGCAGCACCACTATTACCCCGACGCCGATGAGCGCCAGCAAAACGGGAACGCTTATGCCTATCAGCATCATCGGTGAGAGTCCACGGCGCCGCCTGCGTGTATGGAGCGGCGTGCCCACTGTTGAGGTACTACGTGGTTTGGTGAGCATCTCTTTATTAAACCTCTTTCTAGAATAGCCAGCGTGAGTGAAACGGTTTCTTCCTGCAACCGGGTGCAATGTTTTTCAAGAGATACCACGCTTTTACCGTTGATCTTTTCCGGGGATAGATGAAAGTCCTATATTCGCGCCTGCGGCGCTCTCCTTATTTAGAGAGTGTCTGATTTTCGACACTCGCGCTTGCTCGCGCCTGCGGCGCTCGTCTTTTAGAGGGTGTTTTGCACATAATGCGCGCAGCGCATTATGTGCAAAACACCCTCTATTTTCGGCGCGGGGCAGCCGCGCGACTATTCCATAGCAAAGGCGAGGATGCTGAATGTCAGATATTCTCTGAGAGCGTTGAGGCAAATACGCTTCGCGCACTTGCCTCAACGCCCTAACTGCGCACGACGGCTCCCCATATCTTCGCTGCCGGCGATATTACCGGGCGTATGATGCTGGTGCAGAGCGCCAGCGGCGAGGGCGCGCTGGCGGCGGAAAATGCCGTTCTTGGCGGCGAGCAAAAGTCCCGGCATAAAATCGTCCCGCATGGCGGCTTCACCGACCCGGAATATGGCAGCGTGGGCCTCACCGAAGAGCAGGCGCGCGCGCACTGTAGTTGTGTCGTTGCGCTGGTGCCCTACACCGCGCTGGACCGCGCCCTCATCGATGGTCACAGGGAGGGCTTCTGCAAGCTTATCGTCTCTGAGGAGACGCACCGCATTCCTGGCGCGCATATCGTGGGCGAGCAGGCGGTGGAAATACTCCAGCTTATTGCAACCTGCATGGCTGCGGATATGTGGGTAGAGCAGCTGGCCGAGATAGAACTGGCCTATCCCACCTTCACCGCCATTGTGGGCCTCGCCGCGCGGCGCATCGTCCGCGAACTCGGCGTCGTCCCCCTGGCGCCGCAGTGGCGCCACCCGCGCCCCGGCATCGCCGAGTGGGAGCGGGGCGAAGCATAGAAATTAGCCGATATGGGCGGGGCATCCTGTGCATCCGCACAGGATGCCCCGCCCATATCGGCGTGTTCCGTTTCTCATCCCACAGCTTTTACGGACATATCGTGAACAGGCCGGTAATCTTCGTCGCTGATGGGAACAAATCTCGCTATTAGCCCTTGCCGCAGCGCCTCCACTGCATCAGCATCGTGGTGCATAGCCAGGAGTATGCGTTTTAGCTCCTGTTTCAGTGAAGCTGGCAGACTTTTCGCCGCGACGATGGGAGGGATCGGCGAAGGCCCGAGGGCGTCGATGATACGCAGGTTTGTGGCGAGTCTGGCATCACGCATCCTCAGAACATCGAGGACGTGGGAGTCGATGGCCGCGGCATCTATGTCACCTTGCAGGACCATCTCTATTGATCGCAGGTGTGAGCCGGTCTTTACCAGCCTGCCAAAGTAATCGAGAGTTTTGCCGCGCATCGCCAGGTTGTAGCTGACGATATTCCAGCCCGAGTGCGATGTTTTCTCGTTGTATCCCCACACGGTTCCTTGAAGATCCTCAAAAGAGGTGAAGGAGCTGCTTGAGCGGACGATGATATCCGAAAAATAGACAGGCTTTCCATGATAGCGCGGCGGATACAGAACGGGAGCTGCCAGCAATTCGATAGCAGGATCATCTCGCCGCGCTGCCTGGCTGTAGGGCAGCCCGCATAAAAATCCAATATGCGCCCGTCCATCGGCAAATTCGTCGAGCGATTGCCCCACCGCCAGTTGCGCAGCGCGGCCTACCTGTTCACCGACATAGCTGCTAATATATGCATACGTTTCATACAATGCTGGAGAGAGAAACGTCGCGAAACGCAGCATGGAAGGCGTTCGCTTAATGATAGATGTGCCCGGCTTCCATTTAGTTGCAGCGAAGGATAACATGCTGATAAGTTCACCTCTGAATTAGCGCGGCGCCATCCTGATCGCGCCGTCGAAGCATTAGTTATGGTCTCACCATGAAGCAATTCACGGGTGGCCTCTGTGCCATCCCCTATACTACTACTCTTATCCGGGAAGAGGAGGCGGATGCCGCTGTCCCCGCCGTCATCCGGGCCGTCCAGCAGGCTCAGGTAGCTGACCTCATCCAGAGGCAGCCACCAGTGGGCGGACAATTGCCCCCGCAACGTCTCTTTCGCAAGCGTGTTGGCGATTTCCTGCATACGCTCTTTCGCTGCCGGTTCTTCTACCAGGCGGGCGACCGCCTCCAAATCCTGCCAGCTTACGGTGCGGTGATAGAGATTAGCCATCCCCCGGCCTGTGGTAAGAGAACGGTTCCGGTAAATGCCGTTCTCTTTGGCATGGTCGCAGATGCGATACCATGAGAACCGGGGAAAAGCTTGCATGAGTTCCACCTGGGCTGCTTCGTGATACATGGCGAACAGGGTTTCTTCTTCTTCCCGGCTCCAGGCTTCGTTGGTATTGGGCATGGTTCCCCGCCAGATGAGCGCCACATCGTCCCGCGCGGCCACACCGTCCTCCCAGATAATATGCAAGAGGAACAGATGCGAGGACACCATGTTAAGTTTAATCGCCTTGACCACTTTCCGTATCATCTTTTTCTGGTGCTCGCTGCTCAGCTTTTTGTACTCCGTGGGCAGGTGCGAGAGCACGTAGTAGAAATTCGGCACCACGCGCTCTGGGTCTTCCTGTCCGCTTTGCGCCTGCTGCTTTTCTAGGAAGCCCTCCAGGGCGATCTCCGCTTCCGCCAGTTGCGTGATGTAACGGGCTTCCGTTTGCTTGCTCAAGGGCCGCGCCGGTTTGGTCAGCAGGTTGTCCAGCCGCGCTATCTGCGCCTGTGCTTTTTCTATTTGCGTCTTGAGCACCTGCGCCTCATCCACCATGCCGCTTTGACGGCTCTCCCAAATCGCCTTGATCCGGTCAGCCATCTCGCCGTCATACTGCGCCAGGTCGCACAGGCGGTCGAGCACAATCGCGTCCAGTTCCTTGCAGGAAACCGTCCATGCCGTCTTTGTCTGGATGATGCCTACCCGGTTGCTTCCGTAGAGCGGCGACCCCTGGTGGCAATCATAGCGGCTTTTCGTATTTTTATTTTCCTGGTTATCAACGGAGAAGCTTACCGCCCCGTCATCGCTTTTGAGGAAGCCGTGCAGGATGGCGTCCGACTCCCATTGCCGGGTGTGCTTCCGCGACCGCCTGCTGTCTTTCCACTTATCAAAGGGTGTGCCATCAGGATAATGTCCGGTGATAGCGCCGTAGCAGGGTGCGAGCAAATCCATCGGCACCGCCGCCTCGAACGCGCCCGCGAGGAGGATTTCATTCCCCAGCTCGTCTTTTCCGATTTTGGCATATCCCCCCAGCGTCATGTTGCTGAGGTAATGCTTGAGCGCGTCCAGGCTGGCGAAGGTGAATCCCTTTTCCACCCTGCTCATAATCGTCGGAAAATTGTATTTCTGGAGGTCTTCGGCGGGAGGGTAAGGGAAGAGGCAGGGAAGGCTCTCGATATAGCGGACGATATAGGCAAGGGAAAAGTCGTTGTCATAGAACCGCTGGAAGAGATCAACCGCTATCTCCTGCCAGGGATGGTATATGATAGGACGCTGCTCGTCTTTCCAGGCATTGCGGTCAATCACATATGGTGCAGGCAAGTGCCCGCCGCCATAGAGTCCGCGCTGCACCTTCTGCTGGCGCGTCTCATTGAGGTACACGATCTGCGTGGCGAGGTAGTTATAGGCGTCCTGCATCTCTTTCTGGAACGCCTGCAAGTCTTTGGTGCGTGTGAAATCATACACCGCGCGCCCCGGCACAATGAGTTTGAGCTTTTTCTTCTCCGCCAGTTCGGTGAACATGCTCACATTGCGAAAATGCTTATCCCTGAAAAGCCGATCCGCCCGCGCGAGCACCAGGCTGCCGACAACATCATTCGCAATGTCAATGTAGAGCCGGGAGAGCTTTGGGCGCTCATCGTACCCTTTGGTGCCGCTGACGCCCGCGCCTTCATCATATAACTCAATGTTACGGTCGTCCTCGTCTCCCCTTATCGCTATGGCGATGGGAACCATCGTTTCCTGTCTCAACCGGCCCTCATAATGGCTCTTGTCAGACTTCTTCCGGGATTGCCGGATGAGTACGCCGGTCTTTCGCGTAAGATCAACTTCGATGCCGGTTAAATCGTATTCGGTTTCCTGCGCAGCGTGTACGATTTTGATACCCACGCATATCACCTCGCTTTGACCTATCAGGCGGAACGCAACAGCGTCCTGTGCCAGAATAACTATACCATAAGAACCCCGGCGGCGGCGGCTCCGGGCTTAGATTTCCCGAAGCGCCTGAATAGAGTGCATCTCTCTATGCCTAACTATACCATACAATGATATAAATTGCCATAGAACGCATTGACATTCCCCTAGTATGATGGCATACTTAGGAGGGACCGAATTTATTTTTGGAGTGCTTAACCTATGACCCTGAACGAGTATAGGATTAAGCTTGGATGGTCGAGAAGGCGGCTTGCACATGAGGCAGGTATTGACGAGAGAACGTTGCGTGATGCTATCTCAGGAAAACCCGTATACTCGGCGACTGCCGGAAAGATTGCAAATGCTATCAGTAAAGGGTTAGGCGTGGAGATTTCCTACAGGGATATTGAAGGGCTGAACCTGGCCGACTGATGACATCCAGGCTTATAAGGAGGTGATGCCAAGAAGCGCCCAGGCAGGAACCCAGGCGCTCCCCGCAGACTTTTAACGACGCTTTGCGCTGTGCGAACTTTCGCAGGGTACTCACAGCGCAAATAGAAACAACCCATCCTGTGTGACTTAACACAGTGGCGGTGAAAGACGCTGTGATAGGCGTCTTTTTGCCTTCAGGACAGGCTAAAAGCCTGATGATAATATACCACGAATGGCCCCGCCTGTCGATAATCCCAGCACCAATTCACGAAGGAGGTGAGCGCAGAGCAGTCAACCATGCTGGCTTCCGTGTGCAAGACGCAAGCCAGCGAGCGGAACCGTCAAAACCCCATTACAGTCCGACCGGCCCCATGAGATTGTAAGCTCATAGGCCGTCACAGTCAAGAACGAGAGGTTCTATGAGTCTCGCCGCCAAAGCCTTAAAGAAGATCGTCAACAGTTGCCGCTCTCAAGGGCACGACTGGCAACCAACGATCATTGTTGGCTATTTCCTGTGTCAACGCTGCAAGAAGTTCGCTGCCTGTCGCGGCTGTGTTCCTGCTCCGCGCGGCAATCCCATTCCAGGCTTGTGCAAGAAGCATCAGGATCTTCAAACCCAGGAAAGCCAGATGGAGGTCCTGAGCCATGAGTAATCAACCGGTTCCCATCCGCCGCGCCAGCTTGCCCCCCGCCGCACGCGCCTTTCCGCAGCGGACAAGCTCATCAGCCATGACCCGCAATACCAGCGAGGACCGCAGCATTACGGGTATTCCTCGCAGTGCGCTGCGGCATCGGCCTGTCGGCCATCTGTATGTCATTCCGCTCACGGACGGCACCGAGATGCATGTCACCGAGCGGGAACTTGACGACCTGCCCGCAGAGTACCAGTATGCCGCTCACCTTCTCGCGCCGCCCCAGGTGCCCACACAGAGGCAGCGTCGCCACCCAAACCCGAAGCGACCCACGCCGAGCGATACCGTCTACGAAATGCCGCCCGCCAGGACGGACCCGGAGAGTTATCTGCCAGAGCGCCGCCGTTTACCCCGCCTGCACTGGTTCGTCTGGGTAGGGGGAGCGCTGTTTTTGATGCTTATCGGATGGATGGCGCTTTCCGCGTTAGGGAATTGGTGGCAGAACACGCGCGACACCTGGCAGTATGGGATGCCGCGCACCGAGCAAGTAGACGCCAATGTTGGGCACGGCACGAAGAGCCATCCCCAGAGCCATTTCATCGCCGAGAACTTGCAGGGACAGATCATCGTCATCGAGTTCCCCGGCGATGACCCAACCCGCGCTAAAGTCTATATCGGCCCATCGCTCATCGGTCCTGGGGATGACCTGGCCCCGGCCACGCTCACCTTTCCCGACGTGAATCACGACGGACGCCCCGATTTAGTCATTCATGTGAACAATAGTCAATTTATCTTTCTCAACCAGCCCAACGGAACGTTTAAAGCCGTCCCACACCCGTAGGAGGAAACCCGATGAACGAGACCCCACACGACCTGGAGCAGCAGGTCGAGAACCTGATCCTTGCCCATTTCTCCGAGAGAGGAGGAGACGAACCGGAAGCCGACCAGGAGGAGGGAACGGCAGAGCCGAGCATCATTGACATAGACCTGTACCGCCTGGAAGGCGGAGCGGTGTTACTGGTGCCGGGCAACGGGACCAGTCCGCTTGACGCCAACGCCGTTGAGAGCGAAGCGCCCATGCAAGAGGACCAGGGAGCACCGCCCGCCGGGACGGCCACGACAGCGCAAGGAGAAGCGGAGCCACAGGAAGAAGCTGTCCCGGAGCCAGCCCCAACCGAGCAGCCGAGAGGCACAAGACACCTTGTGCCTCTCGTGTCGCTTATGCTTCTGTGCATGCTAGCAGCCGGAACCGTCAGTTACCTCTACCTTTTGCCCTTGACGGCAAGCGCTACCGTCATCCTGACCCCGCAGGTAAGACGCTTGCAGACAACGGCCACGTTGACCATTGCCGCCAATCCGCAAGCCGGGCAGGTGCAGGGAAGGGAGCTTGAGCCGGTCAGTTTCACCAGGAGCAAGACCGTCCCCGCGACCGGAGAGGGCCACGTTCAGGCGACGCAGGCAACAGGCGTGATTACCTTTTCCAATGCCGACGCCACCCAAAGCTATACGATCAGCGCAGGGACGAGCTTTACCATACAAAGCGTGACCGTCGTCACCGATCAAACGGTCACAGTTCAGGCGGCGATCCTGCCCTACTCCTTTGGCACAGCGATCACCCCCGCGCATGTGATCCAGGCAGGGAGCGCGGGTAATCTTTCCGCCCGCGCGATCTCCACGCGGTGTTGTGGGAGTCAGTTCCTTACCGCAATCAATACGACCCCGTTTTCAGGGGGACAGGACGAAAGATACTATAGCTACGCTCAAACCAGTGATATTCAAAACGCGGCCAACGATCTGCTCGCTGCTCTTTCGCCACAGGCAACCGCAGCCCTCGCCAAAGAAGCACGGACGGGGGAGCAGCTTGTCACCCCGCTTTGCACGCCACACACCACCAGTAGCCTGCCCGCAGGCAGCGAAGGCGCTAGCGTCACCGTTTCCGTGACAGAGCAGTGTAGGAGCGTGGCCTATCGCACGGCTTCACTTAATCAGGTTGCGACCGCCATGCTTGCGCAGAGCGCCAATCTTGCCAACTACCAGCAGGCAGGAACGGTACAGGTGACAGTGAACGGCTCCACCTACGCCGACTATACGGCCCGCTTGAACGTCTCGCTTGCCGGTCTATGGGTGTACCATTTCACCCAGGAGCAATTAACACAGCTTGCCCACCAGATAGCCGGAGAGAGCCAGGAGCAGGCAAGAGCAACCCTTGAGCGGGGAGACGGGGTAGCCAGCGGGAGTGTCCACCTGCAACGGTTCGACTTCAAGGACCAGCTTCCCACCGATCCGCAGCACATTACGATCCAGGTGTTCTATATCGTCTCATAGCAACCACCCGAAAGAAAGGAAGTGTCTTTCAATGGATAGCAGTGATAGTAAAGCGCGTCGGGATAACGGGGCGTATAAATACTACCCGCTGGATGTGAGCACTATCGCCCTCTTGCCGGACGAGCATGAAGTCGTCATCAATCCGAAAAACGGCCTGGCGCTGCTCGTTGATTGGGGCATGCGCGAAATCCGGGCCGATAGCCAGTTTGAGCGAGAGGCATGCAGAATTGTCATGCAACTGCTCCATGACTGGCCCTCGTTTGTGCGCTACGAGAAGCTGGTAGCGCTTATTAGCGACGAGCCGCCTGCCGGGATTGTCGAGAGGATCGAGGCGGCTCGGTTCACCGATACGCTGGAGCCGGTCATCGCGCCCCTGGTGGCGATCCTCGACAAAAGCAAGCCTGCCCTTGCCAGGCTTGGCCTCCTGGCCTATCCGATGCCAGAGCAAGGCTATCTACTCACCAGCCTGCGCGATCCGTCGCAGCAGGACGGTACAGAACCGCCACAAGCATAAAATCAGCTTTTTATGAGTTCTTGCCACAGGGTGAGGGAGAACATCAAAGCCTTTCCCCATCCGGCGGGCTTTTTATTATGCTGGAGAGAGTAGGAGTCCAGAGTCCATCCTCGACAGAGCCATCACCGGGGTGAGTCGTAACAAAATCTTCATCCCTCTCTGCTATTAAACCGAGTATAATTCCTTGAAACTGGAGATACTATGTTAAATGATAATACCGATAATGCCTTGAAGACTCCAAAGGTCAAACTGGCAAATTTAGTAGGAGGGGTAGGGGCTACAATTTGGATAATAACTCCTGCGGCCATAGGCGCACTCGCAGGAACTTTGACCAAAAGATTTTCTGCTAGTGTAGGCTTCATGTGGGGCGCTCTGCTAGGTGCAACAGGAGTTGCGACCAAAGTTATAACAGGGTTTCCCAAAGTGTGGGACCCTCCAAAGCCGCTTGGCAAAAAAGTCGAAGGTTTACATGATATGGCGTTAGAAACTGGCGAAGCGGGACAGGAAACAGCCGGGAAAGAAGACATTCTTATGACCCATGCCCAAAGAGTTACCAATCGCAAGGAAACTCTTCGGGCAAGGTAACAGGCTACAGCTTGTTAGTTCAGTCCCGCTTTTTACTTGCTTTTACTATGTTAATGCTCTTTTCAATTATGCTCAGGATGGTATCTATCCTCGGCCCCCATTCATCTATGAGCGCCTTAGAAGTAGCATAGGCCGCATTGAACTTTAACTTATTGAGTCCTGGTTTTATGTCATATCTTGTAACAGTAATAATCGCCTCTAACTTGTGCTCTACTTCGCTATCGTATATTCGATAAGATACCATCTTGCGCTGAATATCCCGCGTTTGGTCTTCTATCATTTTTAATTGCCCAACGATTCTAGGTATGCCAGATCCCGGTTGCGCTTTTCCTTCCGGGAGGACTCGTATGTCCTCGCCAGCCTGCGCTCTTTCTATTAGCTCAAGTACATGACCACATTTGGCTAATGTAAGGAATACGAGGTTCTTAACCTCATTCTCAGGAGAATCATTTCGCAACATGAATGATCTCGCTTTCTCCCCATAATGCTGGGGCATGGTGGCGCTATCGCCATTTCAGGCTACTACAGCGATAATCTTTGCTGTTTCATTGCTTTTATGCTTGCTGCCCTCTACAACAAGCTTTGAATGCCCTACCATTATGAATTATACACAAAAAAATAGAATTTTGTAATAGGTTAACCAACGAAAAATTCAAAGTAAATAATCTTGAGGAAAATTCAATATCGAACCACTGAAGATTGATATTTACCCTAATAAACAAGCGGCCAGTATTCCAGGCAGTTCAGGAGGGCCTTTACGATTCAGCAGGCTTTTCTGTTTCCAACTTGGCAGGAGGCAGGCCGAACAAGGCGCGGTCGTCTTCGCGCTCCAGAAATCCGTCAAGCAGGTGTATCAGCCACTTTTTGTATTCCGGCTCGTTCTCCGCTTTGTGAAGGATCGCCGCCCCGACCAGGATTTTCCGCCGCGTGTCTTTCTTGCGTTCTTGTCTGCTGAGGCGGTTCTCCTCACGCCGTATCTGCTCGGCGATGACTTTCCGTTTTTCGCGCAACCTGGCTAATTTATCGCTCGACATTTTTCACCCGCCCTTTTTGTCATCGTATCTTCAATTTACACGCCGCTGCAAGAAATTATATACTATGCCTGCGCCTATTGTCGTGGTTCTGCGGAGCGGCAGTCGCCGAGCAAAAAAGAGGCGGGTATATGCACAGCGCCGGAGTTATCGACAAGCCGGAAAGCCCAAAGGGCGCACTTCTACATCGCAGGCGATGTGTGCGGCAGGGAGTGGCACCCCTGCACCCTGCTTTACGGGGTTTCATGTGCATGAAACCCCGTCACCGCGAAAGCGAGGTAGGGTGATGGCAATCTATCATTTCGATGTCAAGCCGGTACAGCGTAGCAAAGGCCATTCAGCGGTAGCAAAAGCTGCGGAGAGGAGCGGAACGCGGCTTTATGGCTGGCGGACGATGCAGGCCCATAACTTCTGTCGTAAACACAGGGTGGTACTGTCTGCGATCCTTGCCCCTAGCCATGCCCCGGAGTGGGTCTATGACCGCGAGGAGTTATGGAACCGCGCCGAAGCTGCCGAGACACGCAGGAACGCGCAACCCGCCCGTGAAATCCGGCTGGGGCTGCCGCATGAACTCACGGACGAGCAGCGCGCCAGGCTGGTGTTAACCTATGCGCGGGACATCTTTGTCAGTGCGGGCATGGTTGCCGACATTTCCATCCATCCTCCCGCCCCGCGTGGGAATGCCCGCAACCACTACGCCTGTATCTTGCTCACAATGCGCGAACTGGACGGCGGGCGTTTTGCCAGGACGAAGCAACGCGCATGGGGCAGGCGGCACACACTGATGTATTGGCGCGAGCAATGGGCGCACTACCAGAACCGCGCTCTGGAAGCCGCAGGGAGCGATGCGCGGGTGGATCACCGCACGCTCGAAGCGCAAGGGATACGCCGCAGAGCGACCGAGCACCTGGGAAAAGCGGCGACGGACATGGAGCGGAAAGGCAAGCGCACGGAGCGCGGCGATCTCAACCGCGAAATTGCCGCAGGCAACCGCACCCTGGAGCCACTGGTGCAAGCACTGGAAACGATTGACGAGGAAATAGCCGTTCTATCGAAAGCGTAGTCCGTATCAGGGGAAAGTATCCCCGTTAAGCATGAGGCGCGCGATTATGGCGATTTACCATCTCTCGGTGACGCAGGTACAGCGCAGCAAAGGGCATTCGGCAGTCGCGGGCGCTGCGTACCGCAGCGGCAGCGTGTTATATGACCGCATGATAGACCAGACGCACGATTACCAGCGCAAGCGCGGCATTGTGCAATCTGCCATCCTCGCCCCTGACCAAGCCCCGGAGTGGGTCTACGACCGGGAGGAGCTATGGAACCGCGCTGAGCTTGCCGAGAAGCGGAGGGACGCGCAGCCCGCGCGGGAAGTCCGGGTAGCGCTGCCTGCGGAACTCTCGGACGAGCAACGGGCCGATCTGGTCTTCCGCTATGTGCAGGAGGTGTTCGTCGGTGCGGGCATGGTGGCCGACCTCTCCATCCACCGTCCCGACCGGCACGGCGACCAGCGGAACCACCACGCCCATATCTTGCTCACGATGCGCGAACTGGACGGGGATGATTTTGCGGTCAGGAAGAACCGCGACTGGAACAAACCGGCGTTGCTGGAGACATGGCGCGAGCAGTGGGAGGAGTATCAGAACCGCGCTCTGGAAGAAGCTGGAAGCGATGCGCGGGTGGATCACCGTTCGCTCGAAGCGCAGGGTAGCCTGCATAAGCCTACGCGGCATTTAGGGAAAGATGCGACGGCTATGGAGCGCGAGGGGATCGCTACCCGCATCGGGGATGAAAACCGCGAGGTGGAAGCCTACAACCGGAGGATGGATCAGCTTGTAAGTGAGCTTGCGCAGGTGGAGGCGGAAATCGCCCAGGAGCTTGACCGGCAGTACCTTCCGGCTCAGGAGCCGGAGGAAGTCCCGGCATTCTCCTGGGAGGCGACCATTGACGCGGAGGGAACGCTTACCTGGGAGGAGGAGAAGGCGCAATTGCAGCATCCTGCCAATGTTGACGTGACGAACCTGTTTGAAAAACAGATTGCCGAGTATGCCCCGGAAAGCCAAACCGCTTTCCTTGCTGACCGGGAGCCAGACCCGGACGGGCAACCCCCGTCTGGCGAAGAGGAGAAGCAATTCCGGGCGCACGATCCCCTTGAAAGCGCGCTGGTGAAGGAATTTGAGCGCCAGATTAAAACCTATGGGGCAATACAGGAATACGGGCTGGGCAAGACCTGGTTGGAGAGGACAGTAGCTATGTTTGAGGATTTCTATTATGATGCCGCTCAGACCGCGAAGGAGACATGGGAAAAGTATGTGAAGGGCCGGTTCCGGGACAGGGACAACGATCCCGACCGGGAGATCGGGCCGGAGAGATAAAAGCGCTTGCGCGGGCTGCCTGCACATGGTTAACCGGAGAGGCGCGTCATGTTTGAGCCGTCATCATTGCTCCCGAAGCAAAAGAAGCCTTACCGGGCGTTTCTGGCGCGAAGAGGAGAGACGCCGTTCAGCCGGAGCAATGAAGACGAGGAAGAGGCCGAGTTGCTGCGGACGGCCCCCAAAAACAGCTTTGAGATCCTGGACAGGCTGAAGCCCCGTATCGCCCCGAAATACAACCTCTTCCTGTTTCCGGTGTACAACGAGTTCGGAAAGAACGCCGCTCTGGTATTTCATCATCTGGTGGTGAAGATTTACGGGGAGCACTTGCAGGAGATGATCCTCTCCATCCGCAGGGAAACCTGCATCTACATCCAGGTGTTTCATGAGGAAGAGCACCTCCGACCCAAAAAAGGCGAGGCCATGATCACCAGGATTGAGATCGTGAAGGGCAAGGCGTTAGAAGAGTATTTCCTGGAAATGGAAGAGGTGATGAAGGCATACGCCGCCAAATTGAGCAAATGGGTGCAACCAGCGGCGTTGCAGGAGCCGGTTTAGAGCAGCGCCCTCCTTTGGGAGTACCCTTAGTGCGGCCTGCTAACACATGCAGGCAGAAAGAGTACAGGTGTAGGAAACAGGCAGCGCGTAACGCGGAACCGTGACGGCGGACAAAAGCTTACCGGAGATGGAAGGGCAGTAGAATGGAAGGGTATTTCTGCTTCTTCCGGGCTTGGTTGGTAGCCTATGGAGAAGCCGCTCCCCCCAGTACCCCGTATGAGATACTGGGGAGAGGAACCTACAGGTTAATAGTATGGGCACCATTCGGCGTGCCCATTCGTCTCGCCACAGTTCGGGCACTTATAACCGCCGCTGCCAGAGTTGTCGTCGCTGTCACCACCCCCAGTTCCGCCGCCACTACCAGGTTCGTTCTTTTTTGGCTTGAACCCGTGTTGTAATCCCCAAGTATAGGCTTTTGACTTTTGGATGCCCGGCTTCAAATCCTCTAACCTTTTGAGAGCGTCTTGGTCTCCCTGTAGAGCTTTCTTAAGATCACGCGAGATCTTGTCGGTACACCCGTTTGGGCAGCGCCCGCTACTATCAACATAGGCGACACCACATACGATGCATAACTCTCTGGTCATTCTTTTGTCCTTTCTGCCATACGGTCATCCGTATGACATGTAGAGCAAAAAAATCCAAGCCTCAAGGGCCTGGATACTTAACTCCAAAACCGCACTACGAGTCCGATAGCCGAGGAAAAAGCTTTTCTTCGCTCCTTTCTAACAACAGCTTGTACTGTCGCCAGTACAAGCAAGAAACGCACTACACAAACGCTAATTGAGGCTTTAGAATAGATGAAGAGGTTAAAGAGTAAAAGTTAATTTTTGTTAAGATTTTGTGACAGGGGAAGGATAAGGGAGATAGTAAGCAAAACCCCTGCTGAGGGAGTTACTCAGCAGGGGTTTCCGGCATCCTGAGATGCTTAACCCTGTGAAGGGCATATTATCCGCAGACGCATGGCCTGCATAAGAATGTGTAGTTCCAGTGTGCTTTCCCGAAGGAAGCACAGTTTCATTATGCCGGATTTCATCCAGAAGGATAAGCAGAGATTTGTTAAATTTTTATTACAGCCGGAATGCGCTCGCGCAGCCGGATGAAACAAAATGTATCCAATTGTTTAATGTATGGCCGGAGCAGGCATGGAAAACGGCAGTTTCCGGGGCAAGGATAGGGCAGAACTTGAAACAAAAGGATGGAATGCAAGTATATCCGTTGCAGAAATGTGTTGCATGTAACGGGCGCCTATGCTATGTTACATGTAACAGAGTGGGAAGGGGAGTCATGACAACGGTTGGCAAGCGGGTGCAAAAGCATCGAAGCGCGTTACGGAAGGCTGGACTTCGCCCGGTTCAGATTTGGGTTCCTGATACGAGACGCAGCGGTTTTGCAGCGGAGTGCGCGCGGCAATCAGCTATGCTCCGGCACGATGCGCACGAGAAAGAAATAGCCGCTTTCCTTGAAAAAGTTGCCGACTGTGAAGGCTGGGAAGCATGAGGCGCGGCGACCTGGTGAAGATAGCATTGCAAGGCGACCTCGGAAAACCACGCCCCGCGCTTGTCATCCAGGCCGACCATTTTAGCGGCCATCCCACCGTTACCCTTCTGCCGGTTACAAGCGAAATCCGCGACACTCCCCTGTTTCGCATCTCCATTACTCCCACAGAAGAGAATGGACTGAAGGTGGCCTCGCAAATCATGGTGGATAAGGCCCAAACCGTTGCCGCAGGAAAAATAGGCGGCTCCATAGGCCGTGCCGATGATGCCACTATGCTGGCCGTCAATCGTGCGCTGGCAGTTTGGCTGGGTTTTGCATGACAGACCGGAAGCACCTTACTGTCCTTGAAGTCGAGAAGCTGCTGGAAGCCGCAGGCCGCAACCGCAACCCGGAGCGCGACCGGTGCCTGTTGCTGCTGATGTTCCGGCACGGGCTGAGAGTCTCCGAGGCATGCGGGCTGAGGGTATCGCAGGTGGATGTTGAGAGTCGCGTGTTGCATGTCAACCGGCTGAAACAAGGGCTGTCTACCACGCAGCCGCTCCGCACGGACGAGCTACGCGCCATCAAGGTATACCTGGCAACAAGGCGCGCGCGATCCGGAGAACAGGCGTTTTTTCTTAGTGAGCGCGGCACGGCCCTCTCCCGCGTCACGGTCTGGAAGATGATACGCAGAGCCAGCGAGCAAGCCCAGCTATCCATTGCCGCGCATCCCCATATGCTGCGCCATGCCTGCGGCTATGCCCTGGCCGACCAGGGAGCCGCCACGCGCCTCATCCAAGATTACCTCGGACACCGCAACATCCAGCATACCGTCAGGTACACCGCCACTAACCCGGCGCGGTTTGACAGGTTGTGGAGGTAAGAAAAAGAGATGGGAGGCGTTACATGGGTATTCCATTGACAGATATAGCACTATTCGCTATGGGTATACGTAACAGTTACTTGTAACCACAAATATGATAATCAATAACACCATGAGTTACACGTTAGGGGCAGCAGCGAAAGCTACAGGAAAAAGCAAGACGACGATTCACCGTGCTATTAAAAGTGGGAGAATATCAGCTACAAGCGATGAAACTGGTGCGTACCGCATTGATCCAGCCGAGCTACATCGTGTATTCCCTCCAGTATATCGTAACAGTAACGCGGAACCCAAAATGGAACAATCCGTACCATATGGTGAAACACAGGTGTTATGGCGTGAGCTAGAGGTATTACGTGAGGAACGCGAGAGAGAGCGTAATCAGTTGCAAGATACCATTAGCGACTTGCAGAAAGACCGCGACCATTGGCGACAACAAGCGACCTATCTATTGGAAAATAAGCGAGAAAAAGAGGAAGCAGCCCATGCGCAACTTGAAAAAGTACGCAGTTCATGGATTGGAAGATGGCTTCTCAAGGTGTAACATCCTCTGTTTTCCTGTAGGCCAGCCATGAAGAATCCCTCCATTACGAGCCAGCAAAGCAAGCTTCTCGACGCAGCCGAAGCCATACGACTCGATCCTGATAAAATAGAAGCCGCCTTTATGGCACGGCAGCTTGTGCAGGCTACTTTGCCACATAAGAACCCCGGTGACATACCCGCCTGGAGCAGAAAAAACGGCAATCTCAAGTTGGTTATTCGCTCAGGTTGGGATAGCGATAGAGACAAACCCATAGGCTATCCCTACGGCACTATCCCCCGCTTGCTTCTCTTCTGGATAACGACCGAAGCATCCCGGACGAAGAACCCTCGCCTTGAACTTGGCAATAACCTCGCAGCTTTCATGCGTCAGCTAGGGCTTGACCCAAGCAGAAGGGGAAAAGGAAGTGATGCCTGGCGGTTACGTGACCAGATGCAACGCTTATTCAAGGCCACGATCAGTTTTCACCAGAAGCGCGAGGAGAACGGACGCAAGGGGGAGGCATGGCTGGATATGAAAGTCGCGCCGGAGGGCGTTTTATGGTGGAATGAGCGACAACCAGAGCAACCCACGCTATGGGGAAGCTGGATAGAGTTAAGCAAGCAGTTTTTTACTGCTATCACTGCTGCTCCGGTGCCGGTTGACATGCGTGCATTGAAAGCGCTCAAACGTTCGCCGCTTGCCCTCGACCTCTACGCATGGACAACCTACACCGCCTATCAGACGCAAAAAAGTGGACACTCCCGCAGCGTATCCTGGGAATTGTTGCATCAACAGCTAGGAGCGGAATATCGAGACATAAAGAATTTCGGAAAATTTGCCCGCCTCTCGCTCCGCAAGGTACAAACTGTCTATCCTGAACTTGGACTGGAGTTTGAAAAAGGCGGCGTGACAGTGCTGCCATGCAGCCCTGCTGTTACCTTCAAGGCAAAACGCCAAAAATCTGTGGATTAAAGAAGTTATCCCAGCCAAAACACTACACCAGCGACCGCAGAAACACTACACCAGCGACCGCAGAAACACTACACCAACCTATATAGAAGTATATATACCTGTAGTTGGTCAGCCCTTTCCTGTGGAAAGCGTGAATAAACGGCGTTCGCTCACGCTCACATAGTCTTTTTCTCCATGAAGGGGAGATGATTTGCGCATCTCCCCTTCAACCCCTCTGGCAAGTCTAAAATAGCGCGCGGCTCACACCGCCGCGCATAGTATTCATATGGGCGGTTCTGTTCACCAGAATAAGAATAGGGATTGTCGGCTGGGATAGGAAAAGCTACAAACCTCATTAGAGGCGCATACAGAATAAAAAATCTTCTTCTGCCCCCCCTTCAGCAAAAACTTCTTTACCCTATCCAGTGAGCCTAAAAAGCGCCTTAGAAACGATTTCTATGAAGAGGATACAACGGGCGGTAGGAAAAAAGGGAAGCCTACGTGAAAATTGCCTGCTCCAAACTGTTTAGAATTTATTCAGTAAACACAGGGGGGGGTGTATAGAAGTGGTAGAATAACAAAGTAACCGTATTGCGTATCCATGCCAGGGAGGGTGCCATGCTTGATCCGATGTTTTCCTTTGTAGAGCCAATCGTTGAGCCGATTGAAGACGAAGCCAATTTATTCCATTTCATTGCCCAGGTGGAGGCGCTTTTTGACCACCCGGAGCAGTTCCAGTCCGAATATGAGAAGCTGAAAGAAAGCGCCGGGCTTAAACTGAGCGAAGAAGGCCAGAAGCTCCTGGACATGCAAATTGGATTAACCCTTATCGGCCAGCAGGGAAGAGAACGGATGGCGGAGCGCATACGGACAATCTATGCCAAATACAAAACCGCATAAATCCGCCTTTAGAGCATCTCCATAAAAACCGCACTGGAAGTTCTGCCAGCGCGGTTCTTTATTTTCAACAATCCTATGGCACTTTTGCCCCTTTCCTACCCTCTGCTACCTTCTGCCTGCCGCTTTCCGGGGCGGCATGGGAAGGGTGAGGCCAAAAAGCTCGGCCAGTTCTTCGGTAATCTCCCGCATCCGGGTGAGGTTAACGGCGGTTCCATTCCAGACGGATCGCACCATCCAGCCTTATAACTTCCCCGTTGAGCATCTCGTTCTCGATGATGTGCTTCGCCAGCGCCGCGTACTCGTCGGGGCGGCCCAGGCGCGGCGGGAAGGGCACCTGCTGGCCGAGCGAGATGCGCGCCGCTTCCGGCAGGCCGGCCAGCAGCGGCGTGTCGAAGATGCCGGGCGCGATGGTCATCACGCGGATGCCGAAGCGGGCCAGCTCACGCGCAATTGGCAGCGTCATGCCGACGATGCCGCCCTTCGAGGCCGAGTACGCTGCCTGGCCGATCTGGCCCTCGAAGGCCGCAACCGAAGCGGTGTTGATAATCACGCCGCGCTCCCCGCCCGCTGTCGGCTCATTGGCGGCCATCGCTGCCGCGCTCAGGCGAATGACGTTGAAGGTGCCGATCAGGTTGACGTTGATGACTCTGGTGAAGGATTGCAGGCTGCTCGGCCCGTTCTTGCCCAGTACTCTCTCGGCGACGCCGATGCCCGCGCAATTGATGACGACGTGCAGGCCACCGCCGTCAACGGCGGCCCTGACGGCGCTCTCGACGCTGGCCTCGTCTACCACATCCGTCCTGACGAAGCGGGCCGACTCGCCAAGTTCTCCGGCCAGGGCCTCCCCCAGTTCGCTGTTCAGATCGGCGATGATCGCTCGCGCGCCTGCCTGCGTCGCCATGCGCACACAGGCCGCGCCCAGGCCGGACGCGCCGCCTGTCACCAGAACGCCTTTGTTTTCGAGATTCATGAGAAATACCTTTCTACTACTATATTTCTATAGGATATTCTGTTCCCCTGTGCCATTGCTTGCTCGCGCCCTCGGCGCTCGCCTTATCCGGTGTGTTATGGGAAAATGCGCGCAGCGCATTTTCCCATAACACACCGGATCCCTTGCGCGGCGAGGCCGCGCGAAGGAGATCAATTCATTCGCCTCCCCTAAATTATATAATGCAGTAACGACCTATCGAAAAGCAAAGCAGAAAGTCGGGTTGTCAAAGGACCGTTGCTGGTGGATAAAAAACGGGAAAGAATAGCTCTGCTCGAACGGCAGATCGCGCGCGTGCAGAGGCGCAGGGCGCTGCTGGACCGGCGCAGCAACCGCTACTCGTGGGTGCGCGTCGCCATTTTTTTCGGCGGCCTGCTCATCAGCGCCGCCGCCGGATTTCTGGCGGCGTGGTGGATCGGCGTTATCCTGGTATGCGTGACGCTGCTGGCGTTCGCCATCGTCGCGCACTTTCATGGCAAGATCGAGCGCAGTCTCAACCGGCATACGCTCTGGCTGCATATCAAAGCCACGCACGTTGCGCGCATGCGCCTGGACTGGCAGCGCATTCCCGCCGCGCCGGCCTTCGAGCCGCAGGGCAATCATCCCTTCGAGATCGATCTTGATATTACCGGCCCGCGCTCCCTCCATCAATTGCTCAACACCGCCGTCTCACGCGAGGGGAGCCAGCGGCTGCACGCCTGGCTGCTCGCTACGAAACCGGACCTCGCCGCCCTTCGCGAACGGCAGGAACTCGTGCGCGAACTGGCGCCGCTCACGCGCTTTCGTGATCGGCTCACGCTCAACGCGCTGCGAGCATCAGGGCGCATCAGTGAGCAACTGGAAGGGAACCGCCTGCTAAACTGGCTAAACCGGCAATCACCGGCTGCGTCCTTGCTCCCGCTGCTCATCGTCTCGGCGGCTCTGAACGCGCTGACCATCGCGCTTTTCGCGCTCACGCTGGTGGCGCACTTGCCGCAGTACTGGATTCTCTCGCTGCTCGGCGCCATCGTTTTCTTCTACGTAACAGCGGGCAGGCGTGGTGATACGCTGGAGGATGCCGATTACCTGAGCTACGCGCTCACCATGCTCAACGCTGTTTTCAGCTACCTGGAAAAATATCCCTATGGCGAGCATCGCCGGCTGAAGCAGCTCTGCGCGCCATTCTTTCAGGAGCGGGCGCGGCGCCCCTCCGTGCTTCTGCGCGGCACGGCGCGCGTGGCCGGCGTAGCGACGTTGAGCAAGAACGGGCTGCTACAGCTTATGCTCAATGCACTGCTGCCGTGGGATATCTCGTGGGCCTGCCTGCTGAGCCGCTACAAAGGGCGCGTCGCCAGGAGTCTCCCTACCTGGCTCGACAGATGGTTTGAGCTGGAGGCGCTCTGCTCGCTGGCGACTTTCGCCTATCTCAATCCCGAATACACGCTGCCAGAAGTCATGCCGGCCGATGGAGCGGGCCAGGATAGCCGCGCGCTCTTTCAGGCGCGCGAACTGGGCCACCCGTTGATCCCCGTCGAGAAGAAGGTGAGCAACGATTTCACGCTGGAGAAGACCGGCGAGGTCGTCATTATCACCGGCTCGAACATGTCCGGCAAGAGCACCTTCCTGCGCACACTGGGCATCAATCTCTGTCTGGCCTTCGCCGGTGGTCCCGTCAACGCGGGCGCGCTGCGCACCTCGCTCTTCAGGATCTTCACCTGCATCCGCGTGAGCGATTCCGTAACCGATGGCTACTCCTACTTCTATGCGGAGGTGAAGCGCCTGCGCGCCATGCTATCGGCGCTGGAGCAGGGTGATGGGATGCCGCTGTTCTTTCTTATAGATGAAATCTTCAAGGGCACGAACAACCGCGAACGGCTCATTGGCAGCCGGGCTTACGTGCATACGCTGGTGGG
>Ga0209810_1002002_pt1 | contig 26705 bp, 15 predicted proteins | sample Coa_R1_7_FD_187159 | JGI IMG/M metagenome (GOLD analysis project Ga0209810, IMG submission 187159) | Surface soil microbial communities from Centralia Pennsylvania, which are recovering from an underground coalmine fire - Coalmine... | ecosystem: Environmental > Terrestrial > Soil > Unclassified... | reverse complement strand
AGGAATCAGGTCTTTGATACAATCCCACTGACGGTCGGTCAGATCGGTTGGGTACAATTGGTTTGTGTTCATATTCCAAGTGTACCTCCTCCATCTCCCGGCTGTCACCCCTTTTCAAACAGGCTCTTAGAGCAGGCCCGCGAGGAGCAGGCGGCCAGCGCCCGTGAAAATGCCCGGTTGTATCTGGAAGCCAGCAGCCAACAGCAGTATTTTGAGGCTCTGGTGAATATTTGCCCAATTGCTGTGGTCAGGACCGACGATGATATCAAGATTGTGGCCTGTAACCCGGCCTTTGAGCAACTGTTCGGCTACACGCAGGCCGAGATTCTTGGACGAAACCTGGACGAACTTGTGAGTCCTCCCGAGTATCAGGGGGAAGCGATGCGCTACACTTCTCAGGCCAGGGAGGAGAAAATCGCCATTCATGCTATTACCCGGCGGTGGCGCAAGGATCACACGCTGGTCGATGTGGAAGTCCTGGGTGCCCCGGTGGTCGTCGCAGGTCAACGGGTCGGGAATTTTGCCTTCTACCTGGATATCACCGAGCGCAAGCAAGCCATGGAAGCGATCGAGCAGGCCAGAGCCGCTGCTGAGGCCGCCAACGAAGCCAAAAGTGCCTTTCTGGCCATGATGAGCCACGAAATCCGCACACCGATGAACGCCATCATCGGCATGACCGGCTTATTGCTCGACACGGAACTGACCGGCGAGCAGCGCGAGTACGCTGAAACGGTGCGCTCTAGCAGTGAGGCGCTGCTCACCATCATCAACGACATTCTGGACTTTTCCAAGATCGAAGCAGGCAAACTCGAATTAGAACAACAGTCGTTTGAACTGCGCGAGTGCGTGGAATCGGCTCTGGATCTCGTGGCCGCCCGCGCCAGCGAGAAAAACCTCGACCTGGCGTACTTCCTCGATGAATCAGGAAACGATAACGAACAGGTGCCGGCGGCGGTCTACGGCGATGTGACCCGCCTGCGCCAGGTGCTGGTCAACCTGCTCTCCAACGCTGTTAAGTTTACTCCACACGGTGAGGTCGTTCTTTCGGTGCAGGCCCGCCGCGCCGATGATGTGAAGTTGGTGGGCGAAAAGCGGCGTTCCGGGCAACTCCCTGCCCTTTACGAGCTGCATTTTGCGGTGCGAGACACCGGTATCGGTATCTCTGAGGAGGATCAGTCGCGCCTGTTCCGCTCCTTTAGCCAGGTCGATGCTTCTACCACCCGTCGCTATGGTGGAACCGGCCTGGGTCTGGCGATCAGCAAGCGTCTGGTTGAACTGATGGGCGGCACCATGTGGGTCGAGAGCCAGCCGGGTCGCGGCTCGACCTTTCATTTTACTATGCTGGCTCAGGCTGCAACCACCGGCGTGCGTCCCTACCAGGAACCGGAGCAGCCGCATCTCGACGGCAGGCGCGTCCTGGTCGTGGATGACAACGCTACCAACTGCACCATTCTTCTCGCGCAGACCCGGTCATGGGGCATGCTGCCCACCGCGTGTGCCTCCGGGCAGGAGGCGATTGCTCAGGTGCAGGCAGGAGCAACCTTCGATGTGGCGATCCTCGATATGCAGATGCCTGAGATGGATGGCGTGATGCTGGCCGAACACCTGGGCAAGCTGCCTTCGACGCGGAACCTGCCCATCATCCTGTTCACCTCTCTGGGCCGCCGTGAAGTGGAGACGCGGGGTGTGGAGTTCGCGGCCTTGCTGCATAAACCGATCAAACCCTCACAACTCTACAATGTGCTGCTTGCTCTCTTCACTGCACAGGAACAGGAACAGGTGGCGCGCCCGGCGCTCAAGCCAGGCGAGGTTAGAAACATGCACTTTGATGCCAGCCTGGGCCAACGCCTGCCGCTGCGCCTGCTGCTGGCGGAGGACAACACGGTCAATCAGAGGCTGGCGCTGCGCCTCTTAGAGCGCATGGGCTACCGGGCCGATGTGGCCGCCAATGGGCTGGAAGTGCTGGAGGCGGTGCAGCGCCAGCACTATGACGTCATCCTGATGGACGTCCAGATGCCCGAGATGGATGGCCTGGAAGCTACTCGTCTCATCCGCCAGAGCCAGGCCGCTGAGCAGCGACCGCGCATTGTCGCCATGACGGCCAATGCCATGCAGGGCGATCGCGAGGAGTGCCTGGCCGTCGGCATGGACGACTACCTCACCAAGCCAATCCAGATCAATGCCTTACAGGAGGTGTTGGAGCGGGCCGGACGCTTGACACGGGAAAGCCGACGACCAACGAATCCGCTTGCGCCGGTTGAGGCTGCTCCTCCAACTACGCCTGTACAGAGCCAGGATGCGCCCGGCCCCGCCCTCGATGGGCTGGTGCTGAACAGCCTGCGGCAGTTCCAGGTCGATGGGGAGCCGGATATCGTGCAGGAGCTGGCTGCGGCCTTCCAGTTCGAGATACCGCCCCTGCTGGAGCAGATCCGCCAGGCGGTGGCGGCGGATCACGCTCAGCAGCTCAAACAGGCGGCGCACAACATCAAGGGCAGCAGCCAGAACCTGGGCGCGGCTGCTATGGCTGCCCTCAGCGCCGAACTGGAACTACTTGGCAGGCGCGGAACGACGGAAGGAGCGGACGAACTCGTGACCCGCCTGGAGCAGGAATACCGGCGCGTCTGCCAGGCGCTGGCCGCCGGAGGGATAGGTGCAACATGAGACGACAGGCAAACATGACCAACAGCTCTGAAGCTGGTCCAGTATCAGCGCTCCCCGGTCATTCTGAAAGGGCAGTGATGTATGTCAACAGATAATGAGTTCTTCACTCCTTCGGAAGTTCGCGGAGGCTTTTCTGCGAAGCGCGCCCGCCTGCTTCTCTTTCAGATTGAGAGCCGGACGGCCAGTCTGCTCATACAATCGCGGCGCACGGTCGAGCTTTATGTGACCGAAGAGTCCGCCGAACGGCAGGACCTTGCGTTCTTTGAAGCCCTGGCCGCCGGTCGTGAATTACCTGTGCAACCGACGATCCGCGATATCGAACGCTATGCCCCGCAGTGGGAAGAGCTTGTGCCTTCCACTGCGACCTTGCGGGCTGCTCTTGCACACCTGCTGGGGCAAAAATATCGCTTTACGCGGCGCGATATCCCTCACATCAGAAGTGTGCTGGGACTGGAAAGCGAAGAAGTCCAGCAGGCATTCCAGCGTCAGTATCACCGCTCGCTCGACACCATCTATAGCAAGCGAGTGAATCCGCTTGCCTGGGTGGGCTGGCAATGGAACAAACTGAGCGCGTGGCTGGAGCATTTACCTCCTTTCTGGACGGCTTATGCCCTGACATTTACCCAGCTCGTTGGCGCATCGATACTCGCTCTCCCCATTGCCATAGCCAGCATAGGACTACTGCCCGGGCTGGTCATTCTGGTGATCGTTGGCCTGATCAATATGCTCACCATCGCTGCTATGGCCGAGGCGGTCGTTCGCAGCGGCTCGATTCGCTACCAGGGGAACTATCTGGGGCGGCTGGTCCAGGACTACCTGGGAAGAACGGGTTCTACGCTGCTCACGGTCATGGTCATCCTTCACTGTTCTTTAGCACTGATCGTGCTGTATATCGGGTTCTCGCTGACGCTGGCCGGGATGATTCCACTCCAACCCGAGATCTGGGTCGCTATCCTTTTCTTGCCTGGCTTCTATATTGTGCGCCGCAACGCATTGAACGCTACAGTCACAAGCGCCCTGGTGGTCGGGGCTGTGAGCATTGTCCTGATTCTGTTTCTCTCCGGGCTTGCCCTGATCCATCTTCGACCGGTATATCTGCTGCATATCCATATACCATTTCTTCAGGGAGCGCCTTTCGAGCCTGCCCTGCTGGGTTTGATCTTCGGTGTGGTATTTAGTGCCTACTTTGGTCACTTCTCGGCGAGCAGTTGTGCCAGGGCAGTCCTCCAGCGCGACCCTGGTGGACGTTCCCTCATCTGGGGCTGCATGGCCGCGCTGGCGAGTGTCATGTTCCTGTACATGCTCTGGGCCATAGCGGTTAATGGAGCCATCGCCCCACAAACCCTGGCAGGCTTTTCAGGTACGGCTCTCGTGCCACTCGCCAACCTGGTTGGCCCCGTCGCGAGTGTTTGTGGCGCGCTGCTGGCCATCCTCACAATGGGCATGGCTTCTATCCATATGAGCATGACCCTCATCTCCATGGTGCGGGAATGGCTTCCGACCTCTAGCCGCCATACGCTGCTACTTGGACGACGGCGAGGAAGCCTGATCTTTACTCCTCGCCGAACGATGCAGGTTCACCTGGCTTTGACCTATCTCGGCTTGAAAGGGTCACAGGCGCAGTTCAGCCTGGAACTGCGACAGAAGGAGGAAATACGTCACTTTGAGATTGGCGTAGATACGAACTGGGAAGCATCAGCGTTCCTGGCTGAACTCGCGCCGACCCTTCCCTCCAGGAGCATCCATCTGGCGTTGAGCGTTGTGAAGGCCAGCGCCGAGACCGTTCGCGTGCAGTGTACGACTACCATGCGGCTAGCCTACGAGGAAAAATGGGATACTCTGGGATTCGACTTCCTGCTCATGGATGATGCTGTTGATGATGCTCAAACGGAGGTAATCAGGTGGCTGGCCGGCCGAGAGCATGCCAGTCTGGAGGAAATTACAGATTTTCTGCAAAGCGCGTGGAATGCTCAGGCCCTGGTGAATACGCTGGTGGAGCAGGGATCCATAGTAGAGACCAGAGAGAAAGGCCAGTTGTTGTACCGGGCGCATTTTGCGGCCAGGCGCAGGCGGCAGATTCCTTCGACTCTTGAACAGGTTCTGGATAATGCTGAGAAAGCAGCGGCCAGGGAACGAAGCGCGGCCCAACGCATGCAACACTGGATGTGGCTGAGGCGGATGAAGGAACTGGCGCAAGGGGAAGAAGTTCGTTCGTGGCTGGCGATGAGTCCACTCCTCCTCCTTTTTCTGTTCGTTGAATGGCTTCTTGTGAACAGGCTGGATTCATTTTCCCAGTTGCTGAGTTTTAGAGGAGTGGTCACGGTAGCGGTGATAGGTACCGTATTTCCCGTTCTCTTGCTGCTGGCCGGTCGTCGTAAAGGAGAGAACATACCGGGACTGGTATTGCCCTTTCTGGCCCATCCACTGCTTGCAGGCAGCATCTTTTTGATAGCGACAGGCAGCCTTTTTCTGCATGGCCTGTTGATCTGGCAGGACCCATTCCAGAAAGCGATAGCGCTCCTTGTTGGGATCATTGTCTTGATAATAACCTGGTTGATAGTGCGGCAAGGCGCTTTCACCCCGCGCCTGGTGATCGAGGTCCGGCAAGACACAGCCGGGGATGGCATGTTTGCCGTGACAGACAGCGGTCGAGCAGCACAGGCCAGCGCGAAGTTGGCCTATGCCGGTGAGGAGCGTCTGTACCGGGAGAACTCCGGCTCTATTCAGGAATTCCCCGCCCTCTACTCTGCGACATTCCATGTATCCAGCATATCTGCCCGGGAGCTCAAGGTCTGGCTGCATCGCGTAACCCCGCAGGGGTATTCGGAACGGCTACCCGCGCTCGTGACGGTATCCTGGGGGAAGGATATCCGGGAGTTTCATATGGATGGCACTGGTCAATCGATTGTGCTTCCCCTGCAAAAGGGTGTAAGGCAAGAGCAACAGGGAAACCCGATCGAGACGAATCAACTTGTAGTCGCAGTGCAACTTGTAGCTCAACCTACACAGGAAACAGGTTCCAACTTACAGAGCTACAGGACTTCTTCTAACAACTCGCTGAACTGAAAATCCATCCTCTAAAAAGTAGCAAAGCAGGCGTCTACATATCTGGTAAGAATAGCAGAGATACTGTATAATGGCAGAGATTACAGCAAACGCAGAAACTGTGACCGGAAAGGAAAAGCTATCATGCCGGATGGCAACCAGGATCAGACAATTTTTCCCGCCGATGACCAGAGCGGCAGCGCAAGTAGCGATCAGAATCAGGATCAACCCTTGAATGCTGGTAACGATCAGGGCGGCGATGGTGGACAGAGCCAGTCAGCCAGCTCCGGGGAAGGTCAGCCTGCCAGCAATAGTGATAATCAAAATGTAGCATCACAGGTACCCTCTTCGCCCCCGCAACCGCGTAGATTTGGCAATCCACTGGCGACCATAGGACATTTTGTGGCCAATATGCTGCACGGGGGGCACCCGAACCTCGCCTTTCAGCCCCTGCCAAAGCCGACGGGGCCAGCGCCATACCACCTCTCGCTCGATGATGTGTTGAACGCCGATCAGCACGCCGAGCAACTCGCGACCATTCGTGCGAGCGAGCGCATGGTATTTCACACTGTAGGCGATACCGGAGCCATTCAACAACCTCTGATACTACAGGGAGTTGTGGAGGCTATGATAGCGGACTGCGAGGCGAGCGATGCCACAGCGCGCCCGGCTTTCTTCTACCATCTGGGCGATGTCGTCTACTACACCGGTCAGGGAGTTGATTATTACAACCAGTTCTACGACCCGTATGACCACTATCCCTTGCCCATCTTCGCCATTCCAGGCAACCATGATGGGGATGTGGATGCGGGCGGTGATGCCGTACCCTCCCTGAATGCGTTTGTGACCAATTTCTGCTCGCCAACCTATGAGATCACGAAGGATGCCGGGGATACCCACCGCGACGCCATGACGCAGCCCAATGTGTACTGGACGCTGGAAACGCCGCTGGCGACCATCGTTGGCCTGTATACCAACGTTCCCGAAGGCGGCAAGCTTGATGCCGATCAGATTGCGTGGTTCCAATCGGAACTGGCAGGCGCGCCAACCGATAAGGCGCTGCTTGTGGCAATGCACCATCCGATCTTCTCCGTCGATCAGTTTCACGCGGGCAGCCAGTACATGAAGCAGGTACTTGAGCAGGCCATTGAGAAGACGGGGCGCGTGCCGGATGCCATTTTCAGCGGCCACGTCCATAACTACCAGCGATTCACGTGCAACCTCAACGGACGCGAAGTTCCCTTTATCGTCGCGGGCGCGGGCGGCTACTTTAGCCTTCATCGCATGCAGAAAGACTCGGATGGCAGTATCCTGCAGGTTCCCCACGAGTTTCCCGAACCGGGGGCAACGCTGGAAAATTATTGCGCCGATCATCATGGCTTCGTGCGCGTGGAGGTAACGCCTCAGACGCTCAAGGGCATGTACTACGCCGTCCCGGCCCCACACGAAAGCGGCCCTGCTCAACTTGTCGACTCGTTCACACTCGACCTCAAGGCGCATCAACTGGTTCCGGCGGCACCAGGCGCATAATCTCTACCACCATCTGCTCCGGCGTTTTATCGTCGGCGGCGATCTGGATGGTAAAGGCAGGCGACTGGAAAGCGACGACGCAGCGTTCGATGCGCTCGCTGATCCAGCCGTATGCCTGTCGTGAATGCGGGCGGCTCGCAGAGGAATCAGCAGGAACCGGGTACTTTTCCGCCCTCCTGTTTGGGATGGAAACCTAACGCATGGCATTCCTGGGATAGCGTGCGTCGTACTCCGGTGGAGCCAGCACATCCTGTATCTGAATGGTCTTGCCACGCTGCGGGCTGACGGAGATCATGGCAATCGGTGTTTCGAGCAACTCTTCCAGACGCTTGAGATAGTTTTTTGCCTCTACCGGGAGTTGTTCGTAGGTGCAAATGCCGGTTGTGCTGCATTGCCAGCCCGGCATCTCCTCATAGACCGGCTCGCAGGCGGCCAGATCGTTCAGGTTGGCGGGCAGGCTATGAATGGTTTTGCCGTGTAGCTGGTAGGCGGTGCAAATTTTGATGGTAGGAAAACTATCGAGTACATCGAGCTTGGTGATGACGGCGGCGTCCAGGCCATTGAGGTGGGCGACAAAACGTCCTGCCACTGCGTCGAACCAGCCGCAGCGCCGCTCCCTGCCTGTGTTGGTACCAAATTCATGCCCCACCTGGCGCATCTCCTGGCCCGCGCTGTCGAACAGTTCCGTTGGCATGGGGCCGCTGCCGACGCGAGTAATATAGGCTTTGTAGACGCCGATGACGCGATCAATTGAGCGCAGCGGTAGCCCGGCTCCGCTGGCGGCATTGCCGGCCAGCGTGGAGGAGGATGTCACATACGGGTAGGTGCCGAAATCGATGTCGAGCAGCGCCCCCTGCGCGCCCTCAAGCAGGATCGTTTTGTGTTCAAACAGGGCTTCTTGCAGCATGCCGGAGGTATCGGCGATGTACGGGCGCAGCTTCTGCCCGTAGCTGAAGTATTCCCCATGGATTTCTTCGAGCGAGAGCGGGGGATGGCCGTAGATTTGCGTTATCATGCGGTTTTTCTGCTGGAGAATCGTGGAGAGCTTGGCGCGGAAGGTATCGACATCGAGGAGATCGGCCATGCGAATGCCGGTGCGGGCGTGTTTATCAACGTAGGCCGGGGTGATGCCGCGCTGCGTGCTGCCGATCTTGTCGGCTCCCCTGGCCTCTTCTTCCAGCCGGTCGAGTAAGAAATGGTAGGGCATGACCACGTGCGCTCGTTCGCTGATGCGCAGGCGCGAGATGTCCACCCCCTGCTTTTGTAGTTCCGCCATTTCCGCCAGCAGGCCCTTCGGGTCAACCACTACCCCGTTGCCGATGACGCACGTAGTGTTTGGATAGAGAATGCCCGATGGGACAAGACGAAAGGCAAATTCACCCTTCTCATGCACCACCCGATGTCCCGCGTTGCTGCCACCCTGATAACGCACGACGTAATCCGCGCTCATCGCCAGTTCGTCTACAATTTTCCCCTTACCTTCGTCGCCCCATTGTGCGCCGATAACTGCTACTACCACCATAGAAATGTTCCCTTTCCCTGTTCAGGCTGCTTTCGCTCTATTTCTAACCATACACGACAGATTTCCTGTCTGTCAATGGCTATTTCACTTCTTATTGTACACTGTGGCGCAGTGTAATTGTACAGTTTTTTTCACGCGCAACAATGCGTGTCACAGTATGTACTGTAACACGCATTGTTGCGCGCTGTCGCCTTTGCTAAACTCCCCATTGCTGGTAGTTGAGCTTTCGTTGTCCTGATCCTCACGGCTGTGTGAGATAGTTGATCAGCAACTGATCGGTGATTTGTTCGATGGGGGCGCGGTCGTCGGTGAAGACGAGGCCGCCATCGGAATGGGCCTGTGTGACCACAGGCAGGACTTCGCTTGCCACCTGCCCCATGATGCTGGAAGGCGCAAACTGTTCCATGTTCTGACGAAACGTGTTGACAGAGGTACGTTGCACCGTTGCCATGACCTCTGTATTGATCGTCCCCGGTACGTCAAATGTGTAGACGCTGCCGAAGACCGTACTCATCGTGTTCACAAATGCCTGCACCAGCCGGTAATCGTGCGCGGTATGCCCCGTGTTGAGGACGACCACGCCGGTGGGTGAGAGGTGCGAGCGGATAGCCGAGAAAAATTCACGGGTTGTGAGTTGAAATGGAATATATGGCTGCTGATAGGCATCGACGGCGATAACGTCGTATTGCTCATGTGTGGTATCGATAAAGGTGCGTCCATCCTGGACATAGATATGCAGGTTAGGTTCGTTCATATTGAAATATTTTTGCCCCACGCTGATGATGGAGGGGTCGATCTCCACGCCATCGATGGGAACCGGGCCGTAGACTGCCGTGAACTGGTGGGCGATGGTGCCTGCCGCCAGACCGATGATGCCGACGCGGTGCAACTGCTGTGGCTTGAAGCCGGGGTTGAAGTATGGCGCGGAAAGGAAATAATCCCAGTACCAGCCGGTCAACACCCGGTGAGGGTCGGGATAATAGACGGAGTGGATGGCATCGCCCTCGTTGAGCATCAATTCGCGTGTGCCGTCGGGGAGTTGCACGACCTGAATGTAGTTGTAGAGCGATTCCTGTTCGTAGATCAGGCCGGGAATGTCTTTTAGCGGCCCCAGCGGCAGCGCGACCGCGATCAGGACGAGCAGGAAGGCCGGTCGCCAGCGCCAGCGCAGGCCCCAGAGCGAGGCGGCAAAGAGCAACACGCCGAAGATCAGCAGCGTGCGCCGCACCCCGAAGGTGGGGATGAGCCAGAGGACGGGCAAGAACGCGCCCAGAATGCTGCCCAGCGTCGAGATGGCGTAAAGGGAGCCGCTGACACGCCCGCTCTGCTTCACCTCCTTCGTCACCAGTCGGATGGCGAAAGGTGAGACCAGGCCGAGCAGCGTGATAGGAACGGCAAACAGCAGGATTGTGCCGAACAGCGAACTGACGAAGACGCTGACCGAGACCTGCTCGATAGCGGTGATCGACCAGGTGAGAACGCTCTGGCTGATAAACGGCAGCAGCGAGATAGAAAGCGCCGCGACGGCAGTAATGATGCAGAGGAGTTGTGGTGATGGATGACGGTCGGCAATGTATCCTCCCAGGAAATAGCCGACCGTGAGATAGATCAAAATTAAGCCAATAAGACCGGCCCAGATGAAAAGCGAGGTGCCAAAAAAGGCCCCCAGCAGCCGGGAAGCACACATCTCAAGCGCGAGGCTGGTCATCCCACTGATGAAGACCAGTATGACAAGGGAATTTTTCACCGCGCCTCCCTGGCTAGGATGTGGTCGTTGAGGCCGATTCAAACGTGAATCGGGCCAGCATCACCATAAAGTATTGCGTATTGACGGTGCTGTACAGGCTTTGCGGGGCTTGCAGTTCAATGATGTATCCTTTGCCCTGGTGAACGGTGGCGTAGACTTCTACCTGCTCCACCGCATTGTTCTGGTCAGGGTTCTGGTAGGTTGCGATCTCATATGTCCACGTCTCGCCGCCAATCGTGGTGGTGGTGGAAGCCGAGATAGGCGTCGTCACCTGATAGCCTGGCTTACCGGCAAAGTTTGTTTGCAGGTCGTTTTCGATCAACTGTCCAGCCGAACTGCTGGTGACGCCCTGCGTTTTGAAGGCGGCGTATTCGTCGGTCTGCGCGGGATTGGTGAACTGCACCCCGGTTGCGTCTGCCGTTTGCCCCTGCTGCCAGCTCGCCGGATATTCGACAAGGTAGCCGTTGGTGGTGCAGGCGGTATCGCACCAGGCGAAGTTGGGGTCGGGCGCGGGCGTTGGCGCGACCGTTGGTGAGGGCGTCGGCGTTGGCGCGGTTGTCGGCGTCGGGCTGGGGATGGATGTGGGCGAAGGGGCGGTCGTCGCTGCGACGGTAGGCGTGGCCACTGCTCTGGGCGATGAATGGCGTGTCAGGTAGAGCGTGCCGAAAGCAACGGCGGCCAGCAGCGCGATCACCAGAAATACGCAGGCAAGCACGAGTACCATGCTATTCTGTCTTTGTGACGGAGGCGTGAGTTTTGACTGTGCCGTATAGCCCTGGCCGGGCGCGAAACCGGGTACCGGCGAATAGGATACGCCGCCATACGAGGTCGGCTGACCTGGCTGGAATGTTTGCCCTCCCGGCTGTCCCGTTCCCGCATAACCACCCTGCATGGGGGTGCCGGGAAAGTTCTGCTGCGGGTATGCGCCGGGGTAGCTCTGGCCGCTACCGGGCGGCACCATCGGCATTGCTTCGGTCGCATCCTGGTAGAAGTCGCTGGCCTGCTGTGGTGGAACGGGCCATGCCGGAGAGAGCTGCTGGCTCGATCCCACGTTTGGCATCGGTACGGGCGAGCCTGCCGCAGATGGCATGCTCTGATAGGGCTGCGCGGGCGGTATGATTGCGGAACTGGCAGGCGGATACAGGCTGTTTTGCGATGGCCTGCCTGTACCTGCTGTTCCCTGCGTTCCCGCCATATTACGAGTGGAATACGTATTTGCAAAGCCGCTGCGCGGTGAAGGAGTATTCACCATCTCGGTTGGGCGTGCCGGGGGCATATTGGGGGTTCCGCATTGTCCACAGAACGCCTCATCCGGTCCGACCTCATTTCCGCACTTCGGGCATTTCATTGACACATCCTCTTCCTGGTCTATTTATTGCTTGCTGCTCTTCTACGCTCGTGATGCGCTCTCATACAGCTATCCATGCTCTGCTGATTGCATGTTTTATGGAGTGTATGTCCGCGTTTATTATAACCTATCCAGGAACATATGACCAGCCTTTTGCCTGATTGTCTCATCTGGAATCTGGCGTGCTATCCTGCGCGGGCAGAACCCCATCACTTTCTCTCAAAAGAACGTGTAATTGTCGTAATCCAACGGAGGCATAGTGATGATAGGCTATGAGAGAATAGCTGGCAAGCCGGTTGTTCTGTGAGGGATGCCTGCCGGAAAAGGGGCCACAGATGATGAGCCACGCCCAGGGAATCTGCTGCTCAACATTGACGCGCCTCATGTTCTGCCGGTCGGTACTGCTGGCCTCAGGATAACCGGTCGGGTGGCTGTGATAGACGCCGATAGTTTCTCCTGGATGCTCAAGCTCAAAGTTGAGCAGTTCCTCCGGCGCGAACTCAAAGTAGACCGGCGATTGGGAGATGTTATGCAGAGGATGCGCCTGCTCAACCAGCCAGTTCCCCTGCTCGTCCACCTTGCCTGTCAGCAGCCCGCACGCCTCTATCTTTGATCGTTCCAGTACATCCTGTAGCAGCGTCTTCTGTGCGCAGGCGCTCAAAATAAGCTGCGCGCGTCCATTCTTTTCCATAGGTGTGTATCAATACTTTCTCTTTATATGTTTCATGGGGGCGTTGCCACCGTGCAGACAGAACCTGTACGCGCTGGCAAGGCCCGCGCGGCGCGACAGGATTATGATTTGAGCAGGTCAGTCTTCTTCTGCCCGTATCTCAGCAGCTCGCCGCCGTATTCACCGCTTTCATAGAGCAGATTGGCGACGAGGCCGGTCCAGCCGGTCTGGTGGCTCGCGCCGAGGCCCGCGCCGTTGTCGCCATGAAAATACTCATAGAAGAGCAGCAGGTCACGCCAGTCCGGGTCTTGCTGGAATTTCTCTATGCCGCCATGCACGGCGCGGCGTCCCTGTTCGTCGCGCAGGAAAATGTGCGTCAGGCGGTGTGAGAGGTGGCCGGCCACCTCTTCCAGCGTATTGAGATTGCCCGACCCCGTTGGAAACTCCACCTTGAAATCATCGCCATAGAAGTGATAGAAAGTGCGCAGGGAAGTGATGACGAGATAGTTGAGTGGGAACCAGATGGGGCCGCGCCAGTTCGAGTTGCCCCCGAACAGCCCGGTCGTCGACTCTGCCGGTTCGTAATCGATGCTGTGTTCAATGCCCGCAATGCTTATACTGTACGGGTGATCTTTATAGTAGCGCGAGAGGGCGCGCAGGCCGTAATCGGAAAGAAACTCGCTTTCATCGAGCATGATTTTCAGCACGCGCGGCAGCCGTTTATGGTTGACGATGGAGAGCAGCATGTGCTGTTTATTACCGTCTTCCGGCAGGATTTCGATATGCTCGTTGATGTCTGGCCAGTTATCGATAAACCACTGCATGCGCCGTTTGAAGGCCGGTAAACTGTCGAGCAGATCGAATTCGAGGATGGAGACGGCGAAGAGGGGGATGAGGCCAACCATCGAACGCACGCGAATAGGAATGTGTTCCTGACCTCCGTTATGCAGCACATCGTAGTAAAAACCGTCCTGCTCGTCCCAGAGTTCGATGCCTTCTGTGCCGAGATCGTTCATGGCATGGGCGATGTAGACGAAATGCTCGAAGAATTTGCTGGCGATATCGTCGTAGGCTGGCTCGGTACGGGCCAGTTCCAGGGCGATGGTCAGCATATTCAGACAATACATGCCCATCCAGCTGGTGCCGTCCGACTGTTCAAGGTGGCTGCCGTTGGGCAGAATGAGGTTGCGATCAAACACTCCTATATTGTCCAGGCCCAGGAAGCCGCCCTGGAAGACATTCTGCCCCTCGTAGTCCTTGCGGTTCACCCACCAGGTAAAGTTGAGCAGCAACTTGTGGAAGACCTTTTCCAGGAAGTCGCGGTCTCCTTTGCCGGTCATCTGTTTTTCGAGCTGATACACGCGATACGCGGCCATCGCATGCACTGGCGGATTGACATCGTTAAAGGCCCATTCGTAGGCAGGTAACTGCCCGTTGGGATGCATGTACCACTCGCGCAGCACGAGCAGCAACTGCTCTTTGGCGAAATCGGGGTCGATCAGCGCGAAAGTCGTGCAGTGGAAAGCCCAATCCCAGGCGGCATACCAGGGGTATTCCCAGTTATCGGGCATGGAGATGACATCTGAGTTGTAGAGATGTGTCCACTCGTGGTTGCGCCCGTGAAGCCGCTGCGGCGGGGGCGGCGGCTGCGCCGGGTCACCTGCCAGCCAGGTTTTGACATCATAATAATAAAACTGCTTGCTCCACAGCATGCCGGCGAAAGCCTGCCGCTGCACGTTGGCCGCGTCTTCGGAAAGGCTGGGCGGAATGACGGCGGTATAAAACTCATCAGCTTCCTGCCTGCGCTGCTGGAAAATCTCCTCAAATGCTTCGCCAAACGGCAACAGCGTATCCGGCGTGCGGTCGCTCAAACGCAACTGGATACGGCGCGTCTCACCAGCCGCCAGAGTCAGGTGATAATGGGCGGCCACCTTCGTGCCAACCTCCGCCGGGTTTACCGCTTCACGCCTGCCATGCACAATGTAGGCTTCGATGCTGTCTTTGACGTAAGGGCTGGCGTTCGGCACGCCATAGAGCCGCTGCAGGTTGGTCTCGTTCTCTGTGAAGAGCAACGTCGGCGTTCCCTCGCAGTAAAGCCAGCGTTGGCCGTAATAATCTTGCTCGGCCTTGATGACCGTGTAAGCATAGGGAGTAGAGGGCGTTTGCTGCCTGTAGTGGCTGAGGACGGGGCGTGGCGAGTTGGCCTTCCACGACCAGGTATTGCGAAACCAGAGCGTCGGCAGCAGATCAAGCTCCGCCGCGTCCGGCCCGCGATTAATGACGGTCAGGCGGATGAGGATATCTTCGGCGCTGGCTTTGGCGTATTCGATAAAGATGTCAAAGTAGCGATTATCGTTAAAGACGCCGGTATCGATCAATTCATATTCGGGATCATTGCGCGTGCGGCGACGATTTTCCTCCACCAGTTCGCTATAAGGGTACGCGGCCTGCGGATATTTATATAAAGATTTCATATAGCTATGAGTGGGGGTGTTATCAAGATAGTAATAATATTCTTTGACATCCTCGCCGTGATTGCCCTCCTCTCCGTTGAGGCCGAAGAGTCGCTCTTTCAGAATGGGATCGTGTCCGTTCCAGAAGGCCGGAGCGAAGCAGATATACTGGTGGCGGTCACAGAGGCCGGAGATGCCGTCTTCCCCCCAGCGGTAGGCTCTGGAGCGCGCATGGTCGTGCGGAAGGTAATCCCAGGCTGTGCCATCGGGGCTATAGTCCTCACGCACCGTTCCCCACTGCCGCTCGCTCACATACGGCCCCCAGCGTTTCCAGTTGACGATCCTCCGCCGGTTCTCTTCCAGTCGCTCATGCTCAGCAGTCATATGTTTGCTCTCCTCACGACATTGCTCAATGACTCAGCTAATCATACCATATTTGTCTACCGAAATTGTTCCCGGAAATTACTGCTGAGTTATACTTGACCGTGTGTGAATCAGCATCTATACTACATAATAAGCAAAGATATGGAATACGCTTCCATATGAACATTCTATAGAAAGCGATAGAAAAATCTATGCCTCTTACTGTCCAGAAACTCCGGGTACGTCTTGCCGAAATGTCCCGCTTTGTTGAAGATGCGCCCGTTGCGCTCTCCCCGATTTTTGTAGCGCCCGCCGACGGGCCGATGACGCCTGCCCCCGCTCGCGCTGACCGGCTGTGGACGCCGCTTGAGGTGGGCCAGTTGTGGGGGTTGACGCATGGTACGGTCTGGCTGGCCGCGACGGTGCAGGTGCCGCAGCAGATGGTCGGGCAACCGTTCGTTTTGCAACTGCTCTGGGATGTGCTGCCGGAAGACAGCCTGCTGCGCCGGTTGGAAGCCACAGCCTTTCTGGATGGCCGCGCGATTGGCGGCTTCGACTGGGCGCATCGTAAATTGCTACTGCCGCCCAGCGCCTGTGATGGGCGAGCGCACGAGTTAACAATCCAGGTCTATACCCTCACGCCCATGCCTTTCGACGGCCTGACCATGCAGCTACGGCATGAGGCGGTCTGGAAACTCTATCATACGATGCAGACGGTATTAGAAGTCTGCGAAGCCTTGCAGGAGCGCGATATTGCGCATTATGTCCTGCTGGAACGCCTCAACACCGCCTATACTATGCTCGATTTGCGTGAGGGCTGGCAGAGCGAGCGTTTTCGCTGCTCCGCCGCTCAGGCGCTGCAATATTTGCAAACGCACCTGAGCGATGAACTGGTGGGCGGTCGACGCCCGCACGTGCTGGTCAGCGGACATGCCCATCTGGATGTGGCATGGCAATGGCCCTACTGGCGCACGCGGCAGAAAATTGCCCACACCATCTCCAATGTGCTGGCCTTGATGGAACGCTACCCCTTCTACCACTACAGTCAGAGCCAGCCGCAGTTGTTGCAATGGCTGAAGGAAGACGCGCCGGAGATGTATGCGCGGGTCAAAAAGCGCGTGGCCGAGGGCCGCTTTGAGCCGGTTGGAGCCATGTGGGTCGAGGCGGATTGCAACCTGACTTCGGGCGAATCGCTGGTGCGGCAGATTTTGCACGGCACGCGCTTCACCGAGCAAGAATTTGGCATCACGCCGAAGGTGATCTGGCTGCCGGATGTCTTTGGCTACAGCGCCGCCATGCCGCAGATTATGCGCGCCGCCGGTATTCCCACCTTTATGACCACCAAGATTAGCTGGAACCAGTTCAACCGCCTGCCCAATGATACCTTTCGCTGGCGCGGTATCGATGGTAGCGAAGTGCTGACCCACTTCATTACTGCTCCAGACCCTCACCCGGCCTCAACCTATTACACCTACAATGGCCCCATGCGCCCGGAAGGCGTGGCGGGAACATGGACAAATTACCGGCAGAAGCAGATTAACGATCAGCTTATCTACCTCTGTGGCTGGGGCGATGGCGGCGGCGGTCCCGATGAAAGCCAGCTCGAAAGCCTGCCAACAATGGCCGATCTGCCCGATTTTCCAACCGTGAGCATGGGACGTGCTGATACCTACTTTGAAGAACTTTACGAGCGCGTCTGGAATAATCCTCACCTGCCGACATGGGTGGGCGAACTCTACCTGGAATATCACCGGGGAACCTATACCTCACAGGCGCGCAACAAACAGGCCAACCGCCGCTCCGAACTGCTCTACCGGGACGCGGAATTGCTCAACTCATGGGCCAGCCTCTATGGTATGCCCTCACGCCAGCAGCAACTTAACGAGGGCTGGCGACTTATCCTGCTCAACCAGTTCCACGATGTCCTGCCCGGCTCCTCCATCCACGAAGTCTACGAAGATACTGACCGTATCTACGCTCAAATACGCGCCATTGGCGAGGAGGTGCGGGACGAGGCCCTGTCTGCGCTGCGTCGTGAACTGCATGCTGGTCGCGGACAGGTGCTACTACTCAACACATTGCCCTGGCAGCGCAGTGAGCCGCTGACGCTCGCTGCTGACATCGTGTCGGAAACGGGAAAAGGGCAGCAGGTTACAGGCTGGGATGGCGAGAAGCTTGTGCTGGTGGATGGCGTGCGGCTCCCGGCCTGCGGCGCGCTGGTGGTCGATGGCGACGATCTGGTCGGAAGCGGGAACCGTGAGGATGGCTGCTATGCCCTGACGGGCAAGGATGGTCAGATTACCCTGCACAACGATTACTACGAACTCGCCTTTGCCGCTAACGGAGAGATCAGTCGTCTGTATGATAAGCATGCGGAGCGTGATGTACTGGCAGCCGGACAGACAGGCAATCAACTGGTGGCTTTCGAGGATCGCCCGCTGACCTACGATGCCTGGGATATCGATATCTTCTACGAGGAGAAGCCCTACCCCCTGCACGAGGCGACACAGGTGCGGCTGATTGAGCAGGGGCCGGTGCGGGTCACGCTCGAAGTGGTGCGCGCGTTCCTGTCGTCGACCATTCGCCAGCGCATCTCGCTCTGGCGCAGTTCGCCGCGCATCGATTTCGCCACCGAGATTGACTGGCACGAACACCAGATATTGCTGAAATCCGCGTTCCCGCTGGCGATCAACAGCGCCCGCGCTACCTATGAGATTCAGTTCGGCAGTGTTGAACGGCCCACGCATCGCAACACGTCGTGGGATATGGCGCGCTTCGAGGTTCCTGCCCAGCGCTGGGTCGACCTGAGCGAGGGCGGCTACGGCGTAAGCCTGCTCAACGATAGCAAATATGGCTATGACATCCATGATAACGTTATGCGCCTGACGCTGCTCAAATCCGGCATTATGCCCGATCCGCAGGCCGATCAGGGTCTGCATCGTTTTACCTACAGTCTACTGCCCCATCAGGGAGACTGGCGCGAGGCGGAGACGGTGCGCCGCGCCTATGAACTCAACGTGCCGGTACTGGCTCTCAAGGGAGAGGGCGACAGGGAAGATAGGCAGGCGCAGGCGGCCCGGAAAACGCCGGTTTCCTTCGTCAGCGCCGATTGCCAGCATATTGTGGTGGAGACGGTCAAACCCGCCGAGGATGGCGACGGCCTGATTGTGCGGCTCTACGAAGCCCACAACCAGCGCGGCCCTTGCTCCATCTCCTTCGCAACCAGGGTTCTCTCGGCTCAGGAATGCGACCTGCTGGAAGAGCCGATTGGGGATGTCAAGTATAGCGGCAACCGGCTGGATTTCCATGTGCGGCCTTTCGAGATCAAAACGTTCCGTGTCCGGCTGGCTCGGGCTTGATTGAGGCAATATAGATAGCGAATGTTTCGACAGCTACCACCGCTCGTGATGTTCCTTCTTCTCGTGATGCTCTTTGACCATCTCGATGACGATCGCCAGGGCCACGATAAAGGGGGCATCGACGCCAGGGGCTACGTCGACAGCGTAGCTGTCGCGGTAGAGGGAGAACTGGCGACCGATTTGCGCGAGCAGGTTGCCATAGGCATCGGTGACGATGAAGTTCCAGCGCCAGACATCGCCTTTGACGTGGAAGACCATGCCGCCGCCTTCGACCTTAAAACTCTCACCGAAGAGCTTGAACTGTTCATGCATGCTTGCCCAGCGTTGACCATTGCGATAGATCTCATAATGGGGCAGCAACGAGAGGACGCGCTGTTTGATCTCTACCAGCGGCTGCCCGGTATGACGATCAAACATCATGAGATCGTCGCCGACGTGGAAAAATTTGCCGCGTATCTCAAAGACCGGCCTGTTTCTTTCGTCACGCACGACGAACGCTTCCGTCAGGCTCCACGCTCGCTCGCGAATATGATAACGCATTGTAAAAAAACTCCTTTGTCAGTGTTCTTTATCATACGTAAGAGGTTATCCGTGGCAAGTATAGCGAATTTACGCAGAGAACACAATATATGCCATGCGAGATAGAAACCTACTTTCCGCAAAACATTGCCTCTCCATTCTGCATTATAGAATAGTGGGAAACTGATTCAGTAGCTTCTGTATGCGAGAAGCTCTTCGGGTGATATATGAGGAGTATGACCATGCAGGCTGTATATGCTCACTGCAACGCTATCATAGCGCATAGACGCTTTTTCTGGTGTGCCATGCTATTTGTCAGTCTTGTAGTGTTGAGCGGTTGCGGGCAGAACGGCAGTGAAACGGGTGGCTCCGGTACTGCCACTACGACAATAGCTTCTGTGACAACAGGGCCTTCCGGCAAACCGATCCTCTTACAGAAGATTCACATGTTCAATGCCAGCGCGGGCTGGGCCGTGACGTATAACCCATCTAACGCGAGCCGCATCTTGCGTACCACGACGGGCGTTACCCACTGGCAGGATGTTACGCCTGCGATCAGCAAGCAGAATGCCATCATCGGCGGGACAGATTTCTTTGATGCGCTGACGGCCTGGGTGGCTGTAGCTATCAATCAGGATGTTTTTGTCTACCGCACGGTCGATGGGGGAAAGAGCTGGCAGAAGACGAAGCTGCCAGATCAGAGCGTCGCGCCAGGCCAGCTCTTCTTTCTCAATGCGCGGCTGGGCTGGATGCTGGCCGGCAAGGGCGCGGCTATGGGCAGCGAGGCAGTGGATGTGTTGCAAACCGGCGATGGCGGCGCCAGCTGGAAGATCGTTGCTGTCTCCAACAACGGCACCGTGAACAATCCAACGGCGATCCCGTTCGGAGGCGATAAATCAGGGCTGAGCTTTGTGAACGCGACCACCGGCTGGATCGCCGGTTCCACGCCCGCCGACAACTTTGTCTGGCTCTATGTCACGCATGACGCAGGCGCGACCTGGCGGCATCAAACGCTTCCTCTGCCGCCGCAAGCCTTCCAGATTTCGGCCTTCCCGCCCGTCTTTTTCAATGCGACTGATGGCGTGTTACCCGTCATCATTCCCGGCCCGAAACGCCAGAATACCGTCATCTACATCACTCACGATGCGGGCGCAAGCTGGCAGGCCACCACTTCCGTACCCGCGTCAGCTTTTGCGGATACTATCGATTTTATCGACATAATGCACGGCTGGATTGCCGACAACACCTTCGATGCCAGCAGCAATCAATATACCAACAGCACGCTGTATAGCACCGGCGACGGGGGGAGCCACTGGACATCCCACCAGGTAAAACTGGGTACCGGTATAATCATGCTTGATTTTGTCTCGCCCACGCAAGGCTGGGCCATTGACTCATCGCAAATGCTCTATCAGACCACAGATGGCGGCCAGAACTGGATGAAGGTTTTATCATAAAAGAGTATCTCGTCCCGATGTGTTATGCTTCGCTACGCATGCTATGGCTGAGTTCAGGATGGACTGGCCTGAAGAAACTGCTCCCTTGTGTAGTGTAGCAGGTCGGCGATATGGGCGACGGCAATGTCGGGGTGAAAGTTGGGCGGCTTCTGCATGCGAGCATATTTCCCCTGCTCGACGAAGACTGTTGTCAGGCGACCATCCAGAATGGCTTTGGAATCGGCAAGAATATCGGGTTTGTCGTCGATCATGGCGTAGTGATCTGCCGGGTAAAGTTTGAGAACTTCGTCCAGGTGTTGCTGCTTGTGCGTGTAGATCAGCACGCGCCCATCGACGGCATCCGCCAGGCAACTGCGCACGATTTTCTCGGCCTGGAAGAACTTATCGCCATCGGAGACGATGACCGTTGTCCCTAGCTTGCTCAGGTAGCGCAGTGTTTTCAGGGTGCCGGGGTAGAGCGCCCGGTGGAACGGGTAGTTCTCGAAAAGGGAGACAACATGCCGGTAGGTCTGCTCATCCATCGCGGAGAGCGGCGTTGTTTCGCGCAGCCATTTGAGGGCCAGCGGGATATCTACCACGCCTTCCTCTTTGCGCGCCTTCTCATACAGTTCCCAGTAGCGAGCCGTCAATTCTGGCCCCAGTTCCGCTTCCAGGTACTCGTTCAGATTCTCTTTCACCTCATCGTTTGCCAGCAAGGTATTATCGACATCAATCAAAAAGGTTAGTGTTTCCATCGTCATTTCTCTTTTCTGCAAGGCTATTCTGTCATCGCGCCTTTTCCATATTTATACCACGTTCGGCGAAGAGGATGTAGTGGCGCAATGAGACAGATTCAGCGGTTTTCCCTGCTTCTCAGACTGAGGCGAGAGTGATACAATGGCGATATGAGAGTGATCTTTCGCAGTCGGGATTTTGCCCATGTAGAGGGGGCAGGCCTGGGTTTTGTGAACCGGCGTCCGGGCAGCCAGCCCTGGCACTATCAGGGGCGCGTGCTGCACGCAAAGTGGCGCGGGACCTATGAGTGCCACTGGGAAGGGCCAGAGCTGCTCTGGACGGTGCGGGGTGATGCGCGCCTTTTTGGCCTGGCGGCTGCGCTCAAGGCCAGAGGCTTCGCAGTTGAGGTCGAGCAAGATTCATCGAATAAAAATACTGTCTGAATGAATGGTACTATGGAACAGAACAACGAACGCAAACGTGTATTATTCCTGATGTCTCCCGCTACATATCGCGCAGGAGCATTTTTAAGCGCGGCAAAGCGGCTCAATCTGGATGTCGTGGTGGGTATCGATCTGCCGGAGACGCTCAGCGAATACTGGCACGTGCCGCTGGGGCTGGATTTTCTGGATGCCGAAAAATCGGTACAGACTATTGTGGACTACGCGCGGGAGCATCCGCTTCATGCCATTCTCTCTGTTGATGATAGCGCCAGCGAGATCGCGGCCCTTGCCAGCGCTGCGCTGGGCCTTGCGCATAACGCGCCGGATGCGGCAGAAGCGGCTCGCGACAAGTTTCTGATGCGCACACGTATGGCTGCCGGTGGCGCGCCCTGTCCCATCTTTCGCCCTTTCTTGCTGAGCGATGACCCGGCGTGGGTGGCGCGACAGGTGAGCTATCCCTGTGTTGTCAAGCCCTTGCGCCTCTCCGGCAGCCGGGGCGTCATTCGCGCCGATAACGAGGCCGAGTGTGTCGCGGCTATCAGTCGCCTGAAACGGCTGCTGCTCTCCGAGGGTTATTCCGAGCAGGAAACCTCTTTTCTGGTTGAGGATTTCATCCCCGGCTTCGAGGTGGCGCTGGAAGGCATTCTCACGCACGGGCAGTTGAAGGTCCTCACGCTGTTCGACAAGCCCGACCCGCTGGATGGACCGTTTTTTGAAGAGACCATCTATATCACGCCTTCGCGCCTGCCTGAACAGGTGCAGCAGGACATTGCCCGCTGCGTCTCGCTGGCGGCTGCCTCGATTGGCCTGCGCGAGGGGCCGGTACATGCCGAACTGCGCGTCAACGAGCAGGGTCCCTGGATGCTGGAAATCGCAGGTCGCTCAATCGGCGGCCTGTGTTCAACGGTGCTGGAATTTGGTTCCGGTATCTGCCTGGAAGAACTGATTCTGCGCCATGCTATCGGCGAAGAGATCACCGCTATCGAACGCGAGCAGCGCGCCGCCGGGGTGATGATGATTCCCATTCCCGGCGCGGGCCTGCTCAAAGGCGTACACGGCGTTGAAGAGGCGAAACGGGTGCCGCTGATTACCGGCGTGGAGATTACGGCCAGACTGAACTACTCGCTGGTGCCGTTGCCAGAAGGTGCCAGCTACCTCGGCTTCATCTTTGCGCGCGGCGACACGCCCGCCGAAGTTGAGAACGCCATTCGCGAGGCCCACAAACGCCTGCGCTTCGACATCCGGCGCGAACTGCCACTTATCAATGCCTCGTCAGGGCGTGCGGTGCAGAGCAGGTAGCTTTTCTCTATCTGCGTCTGCGCGATGGTATTTTAAGGCGCATTTACATCCAGGTGATGAAAAACGATGATAAAGGAGATAAAAACAGTGTTGCCCTGGTCTACTGATTTCGCTGGACGTTTTGATGAGGTCATTTTCGAGAGCGAGGCTCTCAAGGGTAATCCGCTCGGCGACCCCTATAAGCGCCCGTTGTGGGTCTATTTGCCGCCCGGCTACGATGAGCAGAAGGAGCGACGTTATGCGAGCATTTACCTGATTCAGGGGTTGACGGGCCAGCTTGATATGTGGCGCAATCGTGATGCCTTCAGGAAGAATTTTCCTGAAATGGCCGATGAACTTTTCGCGAAGGGCGAAGCGCCCCCGTGCATCCTCGTCTGGGTCGACTGCTGGACCTCGCTCGGCGGCAGTCAGTTCCTTGATTCGCCCGGCACCGGTCGCTATCATACCTATCTGTGTGACGAGATTGTACCCTGGGTGGATGCGCACTATCGCACGCTACCACAGCGCGAGCATCGCGGCATCGCGGGCAAATCCAGCGGCGGCTACGGCGCGATGGTCACGCCTATGCTGCGACCCGATCTGTGGGGTGGCTTTGCCACGCACGCGGGCGATGCCCTGTTCGAGGTCTGCTATCTCCCCGAATTTCGCGATTCCGTGCGCACGCTGCGCGACCACTACGAAGGCTCATTCGAGAAGTTCTGGCAGGATTTCCGCTCCCGCCCGGCCTTTGACAGGGAAAGCGACGGCTCCCTGCTCAACGACTGGTGCATGGCCGCCTGCTATTCCGCCGATATTGACGGTACCATCCACCTGCCCTACGACACAGCGACGGGTATGCTCATTCCCGAAGTGTGGGAACGCTGGCTCGCCTGGGACCCCGTGCGCATGGTCCCCCTGCACGCTGCTGCACTCACCACGATGAAGGCCATCTACATCGACGCGGGCAAGCATGACCAGTTCTTCCTCGATCTGGGGGCCGAAGCCTTCCGCCGCGCCCTCGCCGACATCGGCGTCACCGATGTCTTCTTTGAACTCTTTGAAGGCACCCACACCGCCATCGAATACCGCTACCCCCTCAGCCTCAAATACCTGGCCGAGCGGCTCTCTCCATCGGAATGAGCGGTATGAAGAAGGCCGCCAGTCTGTCATGTTGACGATGCTCTTTCATGGTCTACATGTCATGTTCTTGTTGCTTTTCAACAGTATGGCAGGGGCAGGCAGGCAGAGCTAACTGCTTGCCTCCTGCTCGCCTTCGTTACTCTCCGTTATTCCCCCAGAGAATTCCGGTAGCGATAGCTGTGGAGGATGTCAGACGCCTCTTCCTGTTTTCGTTCTATGCGTTCCGTCTATTGACAGATAGAACATACGTTCTGTATACTGGAAGCATGCTACTACAAACGCTGCCTGACACGATGACAAAGCTTGCCCTGGTGGGGGAAGCGACCGTTCTGGAGCCTGCTGGCGACCGGCCACAGCAGGAGCGGCAGCGCGTGCCATATCAGTCGCGCAGTCTGGCCGAGTGCATTGCGAATGTGGCGACGCCGACGGGGAAGAAGCCAATTCTGAAGACGATGGTGACGACGGCCTGCGAACGCAATTGTAACTATTGCCCCTTTCGGGCCGGGCGCAGCAAGATGAAGCGGCTCACCTTCAGCCCTGATGAGTTAGCCAGCGGCCTGGATACGTTGCAGCGGGCCGGGCGCGTTGAGGGCATGTTCCTCTCGTCGGGCATCATCAAAGGTAGCGTGACCACGCAGGATAAAATCATTGATACGGCTGAAATTGTGCGCAATCGCTACGGGTATCGGGGATATTTGCATCTTAAGGTGATGCCGGGGATTGAATATGAGCAGTTGTACCGGCTGATGCAACTGGCTGATCGCGTCTCGGTCAATCTGGAAGGGCCGACGCAGGAGCGACTGGACGCGCTGGCGCCGAAGAAGGATTTCCAGCGCGAACTGCTGCGCATGCTACAACTGGCAGAGCAGATACGCCGCGCGCACCCGTATGAAAAGCTCGCGGGAACCGTGACGCAGTTTGTCGTCGGGGCGGTGGGCGACACCGACTACGAACTGCTCTCCCTGAGCGACCGTCTCTACCGCCAGTACGGGCTGACCCGCGCCTACTATTCCGGCTTCAGCCCCATCGAGCAAACTCCCTTTGAAAATTTGCCCGCGACCAACCCTTTGCGCGAGCATCGGCTGTATCAGGCCAGCTTTCTGCTGCGCGACTATGGCTGGTCGGTTGAGGACTTGCCTTTTCTGCCGGATGGCAATATGGAGCTTGCGCTTGACCCCAAACGCGCCTGGGCCGAGCGGCATCTCCGCCAGTCTCCCATCGAAATCATGACGGCCAGTCGCCAGCAACTCTTACGCCTGCCGGGCATTGGCCCTGTAGCGGCAGAGGCTATTCTCAAGGCGCGCCGCCAGGGCAAGCTGACCGCTCTGAGCGATTTGCGGAGACTGGGCATTCGTGCGCCTGAGCTGGCGGCCCCATATATTCTTCTAAATGGGCGAAGACCGGTGGTGCAGCAACGTCTCTTCTAGTCGGCAATGAAAAATGGCCCCACGCAGCATGACACGCCCGGAGTACGATTTCAATCGAGCTATTCTCATGGCATGCCCATACTGGCTTAAAGCTGATAGCGAGCCAGCAGGGGCGCGGCATAATCGCTGTAGAATGCTGGCTGATCCTGCTCAAGCCAGCGCAGAGGAGTCAGCAACACGGGCGGCAGCTTTAAGGCCAGAGCCTTCTCAATCGCTGTTTTTGCCTCTTGCTCCTGACCTGAAGATGCAGCGACCAGACCGGCCCAGAAGTAGCCATCCCAGTTATCCGGCTCGCGCGCGATGGATTGTGCTATTTCTGTTGTCGCCTCGGCAAGGCGCCTGTTCAGATAATTCGCGACTCCCCTGCACAGAAAGGCCATAGGATGATCGGGGTCGACAGCGGCGATGGCTGCCAGCCGCTCTGCTGTCTCTGCTCCAGGCATTTTCTGGCACATGCCAACCCACGCAGCCATCCAGCCAGTATTGATATCGGTTGGCTGGAGCTGCCAGCTATGGGCATAGTCTGCGCCAGCCTGCTCAAGATTGTTCAGGGCGAGTGAGGCGGTGGCGCGGATGGCGAGCAACCAGAGATCGTCTGGCTCCTGTGCAAGCACCCGGTTGACATCATCGAGGGCCTTTTGATATTCATCCTGCTGCACGTAAGCATAGCTGCGATAGGCGTGAGCATTCAGGTTCGCGGGATCGAGTTTCAAGACATCGGTATAATCCTGGATCGCTTTGTCGTACTCGCTCTGTTGCAGGTAGGCCATGCCGCGTCGCAGCTGCGCCTCGATATTGCCCGGTTCTGTTGCCAGCGCACGACTGAAATCTTCGATCGCGTGCTGGTTGTCTTGAAGGTTGAAATAGGCAATCCCCCGCTCGATATACACAAAGTTCGCGCCGGGATTCCAGGAGAGCGCGGTGCTAAAGTCTGCGATGGCGTGTGGATAATCCTGGTTGTCGGCGTAAGCCAGCCCTCTGTCATTATAATAACTCCATGTATTACTGTCCGGCCCTAGCTCAATGGCG
>Ga0209810_1001997_pt1 | contig 26749 bp, 24 predicted proteins | sample Coa_R1_7_FD_187159 | JGI IMG/M metagenome (GOLD analysis project Ga0209810, IMG submission 187159) | Surface soil microbial communities from Centralia Pennsylvania, which are recovering from an underground coalmine fire - Coalmine... | ecosystem: Environmental > Terrestrial > Soil > Unclassified... | reverse complement strand
CGCTCCAGGTATAGCTGCCGAAGCCCGCCAGCGTCTGCTGGAACTGGATGCCGCCGCCGGCCAGCTTCAGGATCGTGGCCGCGGGCCCGGGCACGACGATCGCCCCGTCCCGGAACGGCCGCCAGCCACCATCGACCTTGTACCCGCCGAACGGGATGTCCTGGATGTGCGCCCCGGTCACGGGGTCGACGATCTGGATGTCGTCGTTCGCAAAGACGTAGAGGATCCCCTGGGCGTCGACGTAGATGTCGTGCCCCTCGCCGGTGGTGGCCACCATCCCGAGCGACGTGAACGCGTCGTTGCCGACCCGGTAGAAGCGCACGCCGAAGGCCCAGTAGGAGACGGCAAGGGTCGCTTCATCGGGGGAGAGGGCGACGGCCAGCGGCTGCATGTAGTAGGGCGCGTTGACGGGCCAGGCCTGCTGGGTGAGGGGGCGCGGGGTGGGGCCGCTCGTATCGAAGAGCATGATCCCGGCCGGCCAGTCCAGCACCTGGTTCCCCCCCGGGACCGTGACGGGGTGGAAGGTGATGTAGAGGCGCGTGCCGGCGCGGTTCGCGGCCATGTTGCCGAACCCGTTCTGGACGAGGGTGCCGCCGGGGCCGGAGACCAGGGGGGCGGTCCAGGAGCCAAGCAGCGTGGGGGCGGCGGGGTTGCTCACGTCCCAGGTTTCGAGGGTGGGGCCGCTCTGCCGCCACAGGCGGGTCCCGCGGACCGCGATGTCCCACGACGGCTTGGCGATCTTGCCGAGGTAGACCGGCGTCGGCTGGCTGACATCGAAGATGTAGACGCCGCCGGGGCTGCTGGCGGCGGTGCCGCTGGCGACGTACAGGCGCCTGGTCCCGTCCTCGTAGGCGATCCCGTAGACGTTGGCCCAGCCGTCGGGGGCGGAGACGCTGGCGAGCCGGGCCCCGGAAGCACTGAGGACCGCCAGGGTGCCGGGGCTGCTCTCGACGGGGACGAAGACGCGGGTGCCGTCGGTGGCGATCTCGTGGCTGGGGCCGGTGGAGACCTGCCACACCGTCTGGAAGGTAACGGGGTCGAGGCGGACGGTGCCCGTGCCGAGGGAGGGGTGGAAGACGAGCAGGCCCTGCTTCTGGTCGACGGCCCAGAAGTAGTACTCGACCTTGTTGGTGGCGGTGACGGTGGGGTGGGTCGGGTCGGCGGCGTTGATGCGGGTGGCGGCCATCCACCCCTCCTCGTCGGCGAGGAAGACGGTGCTCCCATCGTCGCTCCACACCAGGTGCGCCGCGTTCCCCTGTGGAATCGTGTAGGCCTTCACCAGGGTGAGGCCCGTCGTCGATGTTGACGTCGTCGATCCTTTCGTGATCCCTTTGCCCGGGTTGTGACCGCGCCCCGGCGAGGGCTTCGTCGGCTTGGCGGCAAGCGTTGGGCCTCCGGCGCCCCAACTCGTGAGCGCGAGCGAGAGGCCAACCAGGACGAAGATCAGCCGGTATCGTGCCAGGATCATCGCTGGATCCCCCCTTGGCCGCCCGCAGGCGCTTAGCGCCCGGCGGCCCCCTGCCCGGGGTTACCCCAGCCATGACCTCGTTGCCAGCAGATGACGATGCCGCGGCCACAGGATTACCGCGTCTCGCTTCGGCAACCCGGCTGGCCCCTCGCTGGGGTCCCGTGGCTTTGCGTCCCTGCATCGCTGCAGGTTTGCCTTGTCGGCGAGAGCCGTAGAGAAGGACGAGCCTACGCCCGGAGAGCAAAATCGTGGAGCCCGCACGAAATCGCGAAATGCTGATCCGCGGATAGCCTCCCTGCTGTCCCCCCCGGTACGGCGTGGCAGCGCACCGCGGCCTGCCCACGCACCTCTATACCCTGATCGGGTTGCGGGTAGACCACCCCGGTGCCCCACGACCGGCTGCGGGCCGGCACCGCGGCTGCCGGCCGCGCACGAGCGCGACGCGACGTGCCGCAGAGGCACAGCCGTGCGCCGTTAGAGCTGCGCCTCGCCTGGGGAAATAGTACGTAAGCAACGTTGCGACCGATCAGCACGCGCGCCCGCCGCCGCGGCGATGTTTCCGTGTGCACACACGGAACCGCGGGAACCTCGTGCAGGCAAGACAGTCAAGACAACAACGACACCAGGTAAGGGAGGGAGACGAGTATGCGCAAGAAGGTGCTCCTCGGTATCGTCGGCGTCGTGGCGCTGTCCACGATGCTCGCCGGCGTGGCGTCGGCTCAGCAGTACCCGACCACCCCGCAGCCGACCCAGCCGGCCCCGAGCCAGACGCCATCTCAGCCGGCCCCGACGCCGGCGCAGCAGCCCACCACGCCCGCGCCGTCGCAGCAGCCGACCACGCCGACGCCCACCACACCGTCCCAGCAGCCGACGACGCCCGGACAGCCGCTTCCGGCCGGTCAGTACCCGAACGTGTCCAACCTGAAGCCCTTCAGCCCCGAGGCCAACTTCATGTCCCTGGCGGGATATCTGAGGTACCTGGTGTACCAGAGCACGAACCAGTGGCTGACCCGCGCGGAAGCGGAGCGCGTGGTGCGGCAGCAGCGCGGGATCTAGACGGTCTCCAGGGACGGCGCGGAGGAGACGCCGCGCCGGGGATCCGGGGGGAGGGCGCGCGCCCTCCCCTTGCCGTTGTGATGACCGGGACGGGTGAGGACCGAGCGTCGTGTGTCGTCTCCGCAGTCGGACGTCCCCTCCGGGGCCGCCGGGCCTCTGAGCTCGTGCTGCGCTGCCCGGTACTGCCGGGGGGAGGCGCCGGTATCATGCGGGCGCTCGTCTCGTGACGAGGCGACGGCCCGCGGAGAAGGAGGTGAAAATCGTTGGGTCTTACCGGATTCAGACGACTACTGCTCGGGGGTCTGCTCGCGATCGCGCTCGCGGCTGCCGCGGCGGTCGGGGCCGGTGCACAGGCGCCGGTGACGCCGGCGCCCTACGTCAAGGTCTTCGTCGATAATCAGCCGGTCTACTTCGACCAGCCGGCGGTGATCGTCGCGGGTCGCGTGCTGGTTCCTCTGCGGGGCGTGTTCGAGCGCCTCGGCGCCATCGTGGCATGGGATCCGACCACCGAGACCGTGCTCGCCCAACGTGGCGACACCCGCATCGCGCTGCGGATCGGCGCGCCGCAGGCCACGATCAACGGGCAGGCGGCCCTCATGGACGTGCCGGCCCTGCTGGTCGGCGGCCGAACGATGGTACCGCTGCGGTTCCTCAGCCAGGCCCTCGGCGCCCAGGTGTCGTGGGACGCCGCCGCCGCGACCGTGACGGTCACGAGTCAGCAGGCGGCCCTCCCGCCGTCCCAGACCTTCCCGGCGGCCCCGCCGCCGGTCGCGCAGGTCCCGGTGGCGCCCGCTCCGTCGGCCACCACCACAAGCGGCACCGTGCTCCACGTGAACGCGACCACCTATCCGGCGCAGCTCACCGTGCAGGCCGGGAACGCGGTGTACACCTACCAGGTTGTGTCCACGACCTCGATCATCCGCACGAATGCGATGACGGGGGCCGGCGGATCGGTGGCCCTCAGCGCGCTGCGGCCGGGTGACCAAGTGCAGGTCACGGCCGACCCGCAGGGCGTCGCCCAGTCGATCCGGGCGACCTACGCCGCGGTGTCCGGGCGGATCGCCGCGGTGACCCGGAGCGTGATCGTGCTGGACAATGGGGCGAGCTACCGGCTGAGCCCCTCTGTGCAGGTGGTCCGGGGCGGCGCGGCGGTGGACCGCAGCACGCTGCAGCCGGGCGAGCAGGTGACGCTGCGGCTCAACCCGCAGACGAACGACGTGTGGGCCGTGACGATCCGGCAACCGGCCGCCTCCTCGGAGGCCGGCATCGCCAGGGTGACCGTGACGCCGGCCAACCGTCCGCTCGTCGCGGGCGACGTCCTCACCGTGACGGCGACCGGTCCTGCGGCCGGCACCGCCAGGTTTGCGATCGCCGGCTTCCGAAGCGGCCTGCCGATGCTCGAGCAGCCCGGCCAGCCGGGCACCTACGTCGGCACCTATACGGTGCAGCCGGGCGACTTCGTGCAGGGTGCGGTCGTAACGGTACGGATCACGACGCCGGGCGGCGCGCTCCTCACGGCGCAGGCCCCGGTCGCGGTGTCTATCAACGCGGCCGCCGCGGCCGAGGCGGCGCCGACGATCACCAGCCCGGTCAGCGGGACGACGGTCGGCATCCCGTTCATCGTGCAGGGCCACGCGGCCCCGGGCACCCGGGTGCGGGTCACGGCGAACTACTCAGGCACCGTGCTGCTCTTCACCGTGAACGGCACGCTGGGCACCCAGACCGTGACCGCCGACCGTACCGGGACCTGGCAGGCCACGTTCTCCGGCGAGCCGACGGTCCGCGGGGGTGTCGCGCTGACGATCACCGCCGTGGCGGTCGATGCCGCCGGCAACGTGATCTCGCCGCAGTCGAGCGTGTCGGCAACCCTGCAGTAGCGCGCATCCCGATCCACGCGGACAGCGTGTCGGTCCCGCGCCGCGGTCCGCCCCGGGGCGCGCCCGGCGTCCCGATGACCGCAGCCACGAGCCCCGGGGCGATCGCCCCGGGGCTCGCGCGTTGCGGCGCGGCCGGAACTCGCCTCCGCACAACCGCCGGACGATCGACTATACTGATCCCCGGAGGTGAGGACGCGTGGCGGCTGGCCTGGCTGCGGCCCGTGACCGCGGGGCACGGCGGTGGCGGTGAGGGTCATCCCCCGCCGGACCGGCGTCCCCTGGCCGCTCAATGCCGCCGGTCTGTTGCTGGTCGGCTACCTCGTCACGCCGTTCCTGTTCGGCCTCGTGGGGCTGGACGCGCGGGGGCTCGTCGCGGCGCTGCGGGAGGCGGCGTCCGCGGGAGCGATCATGACCTCGCTGGAGACGGCGACGCTCTCGACGCTGCTCGTCATCGTGCTCGGCGTGCCGCTGGCGTATCTGCTGGCGCGCGGTGAGTTCGTCGGAAAGGCCGTGCTGGGCGCGCTCGTATACTTGCCGCTCGTGATTCCGCCGCTGGTGGGCGGCGTGCTCCTGCTCGCGATGTACGGTCCCTACGCGCCCGTCGGGCGATGGCTGGGGGATCGGGGCATCCAGATCACCGATGCCTGGCCGGGGATCGTGCTGGCCCAGATGTTCGTCTCCGCGCCGTACCTCGTGGTGGCCGCCCGCGTGGCGTTCGAATCGGTGGATCCGGCGCTCGAGCAGGTATCCTACGCGCTCGGCAAGCCCCCGCTCGTGACGTTCTTCCGGGTCTCGCTGCCGCTCGCCTGGCCGGGTATCCTGGCCGGCGTGCCCCTGGCGTGGCTGCGGGCCCTGGGGGAGTTCGGGGCGACGGTGATGGTGGCGTACCATCCGTACACGCTGCCGGTCTACCTGTTCGTCCGCTTCGGCGCGCGGGGGGTCGGGGCCGCGCTTCCCGTCGCGGCGATCTTGCTCGCGGCCGGCATCGCGGTGCTGGCCGTCGTGCAAGGCGTCCTCCGCCGGAGCGCCGGGCGGATCGTGCCGTAGGGCAGGGCGGATGCTGCAGGTCGACGTCTCCCGTCGGCAGGGGGCCTTCCTCCTGGACGTCGCGTTTGCCACCGAGCACCAGCGCGTGGTCCTCTTCGGCCCGTCTGGAGCGGGGAAGAGCCTGACGCTGCAGTGTCTGGCCGGGTTCGTCACGCCGGACCGCGGCCGGATCGAGGTGGACGAGACGGTGTTGTTCGACAGCGCGCGCCGCATTGACGTGCCTCCGTGGCGACGCCGGGTCGGCGTCGTGCTGCAGACCTACACGCTGCTGCCGCACCTGACCGTCGGAGCAAACGTCGCCTACGGCCTCGCGCCGGTCTGGCGCGGGCATGAGCGGGTGCGCGTGGACACGCTGCTGGCCGCCGTCGGGCTCGGCGGCTACGCGGACCGCATGCCGGCGCAGCTCTCCGGGGGCCAGCGGCAGCGGGTCGCGCTCGCGCAGGCGCTGGCGAGCGATCCCCGGCTGCTGCTGCTCGACGAGCCGTTCTCCGCGGTGGATGCGCCCGTGCGCGAACGCCTGCGCCGCGACCTGCTCGCGCTCCTCGACGCGTTCCGGGTGCCTCTCGTGTTCGTGACGCACGACTTCGGGGAGGCGTACCTGCTCGGCCAGACGATCGTGATCCTGGCGGCTGGCCGCGTCGTGCAGGTCGGCTCCCCGGCCGACGTCGCGGCGCGTCCGCGCACGGCCACGGTGGCCCGGCTGGTCGGCGCGACCAACATCCTGGAAGGGCGGGTCTCGGACGTCTCGCCGGAGGGCATGACGATCGATGCGGGTGTCATCGTCGTGCGCGCGCCCGGCTCGCCGCGGCCGCGCGGCGACCTGGTCACCTTCTGCATCAGGCCGGAGGACATCCATCTCACCGCCCCGCGCGATGGGGCCACCCCGGCGACGGTCACGCGCCTCCTGCCACGCAACGGAATGACGACGGTGCTCGTGAGCGTCGGGGGCCTCAGCCTCGAGGCCAGCCTCGCCGGCGCGCCTCCGCCGCTCGGCAGCCGGGTCGCGGTGGAGGTGACCGAGGGAGCCGCGCAGGTGCTCGAGGGTGGCCCCGCGGAAGGACTGGAGTGATCCGCGTCCGCGCGCCAGCGCCTCCCCGCGTGCTCGCCGGCCTGCTGGCCGCGCTCGTCGCCGCTGTCCCGTGCGCCGGGGGAGCCGCTCCCGTGCGGGTGCTGTACGCCGGATCGCTGGTCGGCCTCTTCGAGGACGGCCTCGCGCCGGCATTCACGCGCGCGACCGGGCTCCAGGTCCTTGGGCGCCCGGGCGGATCGGTCGCGCTGGCCCACCTGATCCGCGACCGCCTGGAGAGGGCGGACGTGTTCGTGAGTGCGGATCCCGGGGTCAACCGGCTGCTTCGACCCTCCGGCTCCGCCCCGGCGGCCGCGTGGTTTCTGACCCTCGCCCGCTCCACCGTGGTGATCGCGTACAGCCCGCACAGCCGGTTCGCGGCGGCACTCCGGGACGCCGCCGCCGGACGCGTCCCCTGGTACCGCGTTCTCGCCTCGCCCGGGCTGCGCGTGGGGCGCACCGATCCCGCGCTCGACCCCAAGGGATACCGCACGGTGCTGGTGCTCAAGCTCGCCGAGGCGTACTATCGCCGGCCGGGGCTGCTTGGCCGCCTTCTCGGAGACCCGGCGAACCCCCGGCAGGTGTTCCCGGAGGAGGAGCTCGTGGGCCGGCTCGCCTCCGGGCAGCTCGACGCCGGCTTCTTCTACCTCACCGAGGCCCTCGAGCAGCACCTGCCGTACATCGCCCTGCCGGACGCGATCAACCTCGGGAACCCGGCCTTCGCGCGCGCGTACGCGCAGGCGACCTACACCGATCCCGCCGGCGTCGTCCACCGCGGCGCGCCGATCCTGTACACGGTCACGATCTCGTCGACGGCCCGCAACCCGTCCGGGGCGGTCCGCTTCGTGCAGTTTCTCTACAGCGCGTCCGGGCGCGCGCTGCTGGCCGCCCATGGCCTCCTGCCCGTGCCCCCGCGCGTCGGCGGCGATGCGCGGGCGGTACCGCGTCCGCTGCGGGTGCTCGCCGCGAGCGGGCCGGAATGAGGTGTCGGGCACGAGGGAGGGGCGCGCGCGAAGGGCGAACCTCCTCCCCGATGCGGGAGACGCGCGGGAGGTTCGGAACGCGCCGGCTGGTCTCGTCCCTGGTCGTCGCAGCGGTTGCAGGCGGCGTGCTGGCATCCGGCGTCTCCCGCGCCACGACGGCGGGTGCGGGAGCGACGGTGCCTCCGGCGGAGCCCGCCGAGAGCCTGCCGCCGCCGCTGCCGTACCACCCGGTCCCGGGGGATCGCGTCGTCGTCTTTGCTGCCCACCCGGACGACGAGACGCTCGGTGCCGGCGGGTTCATCCACGCCGCCGTCACGGCCGGAGCGCGCGTCACCATCGTCTTCTTCACAAACGGGGACGGCTACATCGAGGGGGTCGACGTCGGCTTCCACACGCTGTTCAGCACCCCGGCGCGGTTCGTGCAGTACGGTCGCGCGCGCCAGCAGGAGGCGCTCGCCGCGGCGGCACAGCTCGGCGTCTCCGCCGCGAACGTCGTCTTCCTCGGATATCCGGACCGCGGTCTGGCGGTCCTCTGGGGGCCGGCGTGGGACTGCCGTCGTCCGTACCTCTCGCCGTACACGCACCGCGACCGGTCCCCGTACCCGCTGACGCTCGACCCCAGCCGCCGGTACTGTGGGGACGATGTGCTGGCGGACGTGATCGCGCTGCTGCGCCGCGAGCGCCCCGCGGCGGTCGTGGTGCACCATCCCGAGGATACGCACCGCGACCACTGGGCCGCCGACGCCTTCGTGACGGCGGCGCTCGAGCGCCTGGCGCTCGAGGGGGAGCCCTGGACGCGCACGGTCCGCGTCTACCATTACCTGGTGCACCACGGGGCGTGGCCGGCGCCCCGCACGTACGCGCCGGATCTGTACCTGTGGCCGCCGCGGGACCTGCCGGCGGGCGATCCCGCGTGGTGGGTGGAGGCGCCGCTCGCCCAGCCGGACGAGGACGCGAAGCGGCGGGCGGTGCTGGAGTACCGCAGCCAGGTGCGGCTGCTGCGCGCGTACCTGCTGAGCTTCGTGCGGCGGAACGACCTCTTCGACCTGTCCCCTCCCGTCCATCCGTCTGCGGTCGACACCGACCTTCCGCTCGCCGCTCAGGAGGTGTGGGACCGCCTGCCGCCGACGGTCCACGCGGCGCGGCACGCATCGCTGCTCGGGACCGCGGAGGGCAGCGCGATCCTCGATGCGGTGGCGGTCGCGCGATCGCCGCACCAGCTCCTCCTGGCCGTCCGGCTGCGCCGGCCGGCGATCCGCGAGGTCGAGTACCGGGTCGAGATGCGGCTGTTCTACCCGGCCGGCCGCGCCGCCCGTTTGCTCCTGCGGTTTCGCGCGCCACGCGCGCTGGCCGCCGATCGGCACCGGCCCGGCGACCTCCCACTGCCGCAGGGCGTCGCCGCCCGGAGCATCGGTCCGCGGATCGACATCGTAGTCCCGATGGCGGCGCTCGACGACCCGGCCAGCCTCTACCTGCGAGTCCTCACGGTGGGGCCGCTGCGCGCGGTCGTCGACTACACGCCGTGGACGCTCGTCCGCCTCTCCCGCGGGCGCGGGGCGGCTGGGGCGCGACGAGCAAGCGGGGCGCTCAGCGGCGGCGACGCGCAGAGGGCGCGCGCGCCGTGGACGTTATGGAAGTAGGGGACGGACGGCGTGTAGCGGGCCCGGCAAGTGTGGTAAATGTAGGATGTCGAGCCGTGCGGTAGGAGTCCGCGGCGCCCGTCGATAAGTACCCCCATCAGGCGCTGCCAGCGAGGTGAGGTCGTGGCCGACCAGGGATCCCCGGAGCGGATGCGCGTCCTGCGCTACCCCGTCGAGACGTTCCAGCAAGCCGCGAGCACCATGCGCAAGGTGCTCTACGAGATCAAGAAGGTCATCGTCGGCCAAGATCTCATGCTCGAGCGGATCCTGGTGGCGCTGCTCTCGCGTGGCCACATCTTGATCGAGGGCGTGCCCGGGCTCGCCAAGACGCTCGCGATCAAGACCACGGCGCAGGTCCTGGACTGCCAGTTTCGGCGGATTCAGTTCACGCCCGATCTCGTGCCCGCCGACCTGATCGGTACCCGCATCTACAACCAGAAGTCGGGGACGTTCGAGGTCGAGCTCGGCCCGGTGTTCGCGAACCTCGTGCTCGCCGATGAGATCAACCGGGCACCGGCCAAGGTGCAGTCCGCGCTGCTCGAGGCGATGCAGGAGCGCCAGGTGACGATCGGCAAGGAGACGTTCGCGCTGCCCGACCCGTTCCTCGTCCTTGCCACGCAGAACCCGATCGAGAGCGAGGGGACGTACCCGCTTCCCGAGGCGCAGGTAGACCGGTTCATGTTCAAGGTCGTCATCTCGTACCCGTCCTTCCACGAGGAGATGACGGTCGTGGACCGGGTCACGGAGCAGGCGCCCTCGGTCGAGCGGGTCATCACCGCGACGGAGCTGCTGGGGCTGCAGAAGATCGCCGAGGCGGTGTACGTGGATCCGAAGCTGCACGAGTACGCGGTCAACGTCGTCGCCGCGACGCGCCGGCCCCAGGACTTCGGCCTCCAGGACCTCGGGAAGTACGTGGCGTACGGCGCCAGCCCCCGGGGCTCGCTCAACCTCATCATCGGTGCGAAGGCGCTCGCGCTGCTGCGCGGCCGGGAGTACGCGATGCCCGAGGACATCCGCGACCTCGCGCCGGAGGTTCTCCGCCACCGCTTCGTCCTGTCCTACGAGGCCCTGGCCCAGGACATCGTCCCGGATCACCTGCTCGGGCGCGTGCTGGAAGCGGTGGCCCCGCCCAGGGTCCACATCGGAGACCCGTATGGAGACTCCCGAGCGAATCTTGAGGCGCCTCGAGTTTAAGGTCGTCCGCCGGCTCGACGGCTTCCTCTTCGGCGACTACCGCGGAGTCTTCTACGGCCCGAGTCTGGACCTCGCCGAAGTCCGCGCGTACCAACCCGGGGACGAGGTTCGCCGGATCGACTGGAACGTCACGGCGCGGATGAACCGGCTGTTCGTCCGGCAGTACCGCGAGGAGAAGGAGCTGACCGCGTGGCTCCTCGTCGACCTGTCCCCGTCGATGGAGTTCGGAACGATCCGGCAGTTCAAGCGCCAGCTCGCGATCGAGTTCGCCGGCGTCGCCGCCTACATCGTCACCCGGCACGGGGACAAGGTGGCGGCGATCGCGTTTCCCGCCGACGGCGGCGGCGCGTTCATCCCGCCGCGCGCCGGCCGGCTGCAGGCGCTCCGCGTGGTCCGGGACCTCATGGCCCTCCCACCCCAGACGGGCGGCGGCCGGACCGACCTCGGCGCGTTCCTCCATCAGTTGGGCCGGATCGTGCGGCGGCGATCGCTCGTCTTCCTCGTGTCGGATTTCCACGCGCCGACCGGGTGGGAGGGGCCCCTCGGCGAGCTGGCACGCCGGCATGATGTGATCGCCGTGCGCGTGGAGGACCCGCGCGAGCGGGAGTTGCCGGACGTCGGCGGCGTGCACCTGCAGGACCCCGAGACCGGGCAGCAGCTCTGGATCGATACGTCGGACCGGCGTGTGCGCCAGGCCTACCGCGAGCTGGTGGCCGCGCGCGACGCGCATCTCGTGGACACGCTGCGACGGAGCGGCGTCGATCTGCTGACGCTGTCCACCGGCGCGTCCCTCGTGGATCCGCTCCTGCAGTTCATCACGTTCCGGAGGCGGCGGCGGTGGAATTTACCTGGCCGGTGATGCTGTGGGGCCTGCTGCTCTTGCCGGTCTTCGTCGGCTGGTACATGGTCGGAGTCCGCCGGGCGCAACGGTCCGCGGCCCAGCGGTTTGCCGAAGGCCCGCTCTTCGCGCAGATCGCGGTCCGGCTGCCCCGGATCCGCCGGCACGTGACGATGGCGCTGTACTTCCTCGCGCTCGGGCTGCTCCTGGCCGCGGCCAGCCGGCCGGTGATGGCGATCCCGATGCCGGTGAACAAGGCGACCGTGATCCTCGTGATCGATACGAGCGGCAGCATGGCCGCGCCGGATGTCTCGCCGAGCCGCCTCGACGCCGCCAGGATGGCGGCGAGGGTCTTCCTGGACAACTTCCCGCAGGGGCCCAAGGTCGGCCTGGTCACGCTCAGCACGTACGCGACGCTGAACGTGCCGCCCACGCCCGATCACGACGCGGTGAAGCAGGCGCTCGCGACCCTCAAGCCGCAAGAGGCCACCGCGATCGGCGACGGCATCGCGGTCGCGCTCAAGGCCATCCCGGGCCGCACCGTGGATGTCCCGGAGGCGCGCCCGGGTCCATTCGGCCAGGTCCCGCAGGCCGCGCCGTCCCCGTCGCCGTCCCCGCCCCCCGCGAAGCCCGAGGACCTTCCCCCCGCGGCGATCGTCCTGCTGAGCGATGGCGGACAGAACGCCGGCACCGCCGACCCGCTCCGGATGGCCATCCTCGCGCGGCAGCAGAAGGTGAAGATCTACACGATCGGGCTCGGCACGCCCGGGGGCGGCGTGTTCATGTACCAGGGCCAGATGGTGCTCGTTCCCTTCGATCCCACCCTCCTGCAGCAGATCGCCTCGGTGACGGACGGCAAGTTCTTCTTCTCGCCGTCGGCGAAGGATCTCGCGCAGATCTACCGGGACCTCGGGCGGACGATCGGCTGGGAGACGCGGAAGACCGAGGTGTCCGCGCTGTTCGTGGGCGGCGCGGGCGCGTTGATGCTGGGCGGGGGACTCCTGTCCCTCGTCTGGAGGGGCCGGCTGCCGTGAGCTTCCTCTGGTCGTGGGCGCTGCTGCTGTACCTGCTCGTGCCGCTCCTCGTGGCGGCCTACCTATGGATGCTGCGGCGGCCGCCGCGCGAGCGGGTACGCTACTCCAGCCTCGAGCTGGCGGCCCGCGCGGCGGCCGCCGGGGGGCGGTGGCGCCGTCACGTCCCCGCGGCGCTGTACCTGCTCACGTTGTCCGGGGTCGTCTTTACCGTGGCTCGGCCCGTGGCGCCGGTGCCGGTGCCGGACAACCGCACCGCGGTGATGCTCAGCATCGACGTCAGCCGCAGCATGATGGCGCACGATGTCGTGCCGACCCGCCTCGATGCTGCGAAGAAGGCGGCCATCGAGTTCGTGCGCAACCTGCCGCGGGGGGCCAAGGTGGGGCTCGTCTCGTTCAGCAGCTACGCGACCCTCGTGACCCCTCCGATCGAGGACCACGAACGGGTCATCCAGGCGATCAGCAGCCTCAACCTGGAGTTCGCGACCGCGATCGGCGACGGGCTGCTCGAGGCCGTCTACGCGTTGCCAGGCCGGCAGCGGCCGGATTCCGCGGCGGTGCCCGGGGAGCCGGGGGTCGCGCCGGCGCCGCCCGCCAGCGTGGTGGAGCACCTCCCGCCCGCGACGGTCGTCCTCCTCAGCGACGGGCAGAGCAACCGGGGGACGCCGCCCGAGGACGCCGCGACCGTCGCACGCCAGTGGCGCGTCAAGGTCTACACGGTCGGGCTCGGTTCGCCGGACGGCACGTTCCTGGAGCTCGGCGGCCGGAGCATCTTCGTCCGCCTCGACGAGGAGACGCTCAAGGAGATCGCGGAGGTAACGGGCGGCGCGTACTGGCGGGTCGCCTCGGCCGGCGAGCTCAGCCGCGTGTACACGCGGCTCGGCCGGTCGATCGGATGGGAGCGCCGGCCGGTCGAGGTGAGCGGCCTCAGTGCCGTGGCCGTGGCCGCGCTCTTCGTCGGCACCCTCGGAGTCTCGCTCCTCTGGATGCACCGGCTGGGGTGAGGCGGCCGCCCGCTCCGACCCATCCGGAGCACATCCCGACGCCCTCGCGCAGGCCCCACGCATCACCGTATCGACACGCGGCGGCGCATTCACCGAAGCCACAGCAGCTCCACCTCCGCTGTCGCATCCCAGGACGCGGGATTCGCGCTGCCCTCCCTGCCGTACCGGTTGGCGGTGCCCGACGCGTCTCTCAAACAGCGCCGGGCCGCCGCCTCACCCCGCGCGGCGCCGGGCCTCGTCCAAGGCTGAACCAGACGCCGTAGGTGAGGTTGGCTCCAAGCGCGGCGATCCGACCGGTCCGTCGATGATGCCGCACGCCAGCTCAGCCGCGCTGCGGATGAGCGCCAGCGCCATCCGCACCGGGCGTCCCATGGCCGGCGTCAGGTTGCGGCGTCGTCCTCCAGGTCGTCCGTCTCCTGCCGCGGCACCACGAGGCGGTCGCGCGCCGCCATGCGACTTCCGACGGCGCGAGCAGATCGACGTAGAGCCCGGATCCTATCGGATCGCGCTGGCCTCCCGCGTCGCGTACAGGTCCCCGCGTCGATGGCGCAGGGTCGGGAGCTTTTCCCGCACGCGGGTCACACGCTCGAGATCGACGTCCCCGACGATCACGCCGGGGTCTTCTCCGCCTTCGGCGAGCGTAACGCCCATCGGGTCCACCAGCCGGCTCCGGCCCACGAAGACGTTCCCGGCCTGGTCCGCGCCGGCGACGAAGATCGTGTTCTCGATCGCCCGTGCCGCGAGCAGGGTGGTCCAGTGGTACTCCTTGAGCGCGCCGGCCACCCATGCCGCGGGGAGCGACAGGACGTCGGCGCCCGCCAGCGCGACCATGCGCGCCAGTTCGGGGAACCGAAGCTCATAGCATACCAGGAGCCCGAATGCGCCGAGCGGCGTGCGGGCGACACCGGGCGCCTCGTCGCCGGGAACGATCCGATCGGACTCCCGATACCCGAACGCGTCGTAGAGGTGCGTCTTGCGGTACCGAAGCAGGAGACCGCCGTCCGGACCAAGGAGCACGGCGGTGTTGAAGGCGCGCGCCCGCTCCCCGGGTGCCTTCTCCCAGATCCCGCAGCCGACGTACAGCCGCTGGGCGCGTGCCTCCGCGGCGAGGCCGGCCACGAACGGCCCGTCCACCGGCTCGGCCACCTCCGCCGCGGTGACGGGGTCGCGTGGCCCGATGTAGGCCATGAACACCTCGGGCAACAGGGCGACGTCGGCGCCGCGCGACCTGGCCCCCTGGATCGCGAGGCGGGCGGCCTCGAGGTTCTCCGCCTTGCGCGGGGAGGATACGAGCTGACACAGGGCGATGCGCATGCGAACCCCCTCCCGGCCCCGGGGTCTCCGTCCCGCCACCGTCTTCGGTGTCGCCGCATCCGGCGGGTCGCCCCCGGGCGGCCTCATCGGTCGTGCGGTGGCTACCTCATGCGGTACCGCGAGATCACCTCTTCGTCGAGCTCGACCCCGAGGCCTGGCGCCTGCGGCACCGCCACCGTCCCGTCGCCGTCGATCGCAAACGGCGGCCGGACCAGGTGCAGGTTGAGCGGGCTATCCCACACGCAGAACTCGAGGAACAGCGCGTTGGGGATCGCCGCGAGCAGGTGAAGCGAGGCCGCCTTCACGATGCCGGTGCTCCAGGCGTGCGGGACGCACGGCCGGCCGCGGTCCGCGGCCATCCGGGCGATGCGGAGGCACTCGGTCAGCCCGCCGGCGCGCGTCACGTCCGGCTGGATGACATCCACGTGGCCCCGGTCGATGAGCTCCTGGAACTCCCACCGCGTGGTGTTCTCCTCGCCGGCGGCGACGCGCACGTCCGTCGCGTCTGCCAGCCTGGCATACTGCTCCAGGGAGTCGGGGAGAAACGGCTCCTCGATCCAGAAGGGGCGCGACTCCTCGAGCCGGCGCACGCCCTCCACCGCGTGCCGCCCTTCCCAACGGAAGCCAAGATCCAGTAGCAGATCGACATGCGGTCCGACGGCGCGCCGGGCTGCCGCGACGAGCGCCGCGTCGTGTTCGAAGTCGCCGCCGAACCCGCCCCATCCCAGCTTGACGGCGCGGAAGCCCTGCGACGCCCACCGCCCCGCCTCGCGGCCCGCTTCGTCCGGCGTTGCGGGCATCAGCGTACTGGCGTAGGCGGGGACCCGCTCCCGGTATCCGCCGCCGAGCAGGCGGTAGACCGGCTGCCCGGTCGCCTTGCCGGCGATGTCCCACAGCGCGATGTCCACGCCGCTCATCGCCATGATGACCGCGCCCCGCCGTCCGAAGAACATGGCGCCCTCGTACATGCGGTCCCATAGGCGGGCCGGCTCCAGCGGATTCTGCCCCACGAGCAGCGCGCGCAGCCCGTTAGAGATCAGATGCGACTTGGGCGCGTCGATGATCGCCTTGATCACGAGGGGGGAGGCGTCCACCTCGCCGATGCCGGCGAGCCCCTCGTCCGTGCGGACGCGGACGACGAGCGCATCCTGGGTGCTGTCGGCCGCGTCGGTCACGACGGGAAGGCGGAGCGGGATGGCTTCGACATCGGTGATCTTCACGGCAGACCTCCTTCCCGGCCTGCGGCGTCGGTGGCCGGGCAAGTCATCGACGTCCACGGCATCGCGCCTGCAACTCCGCGCCCGGGGTCATTTGAGGCGGCCCCACGCGGCGCCCACGCGGAGGCGCCGGCGGGCGGCGGCGCGGGCACGGCCGATCTTCATCCGGCGTTCCAGCCAGGTCACCCCCAGGGCCCCCGGGTAGCAGATCGCGAGGTAGATGAGCGCGATCACGGTGAAGATCTCGAAGTCCTTGAACGTGCTCGCCGCGAGGATCTCACCGGAGAACATGAGATCACGGAGGGTGATGATGGAGACGAGGGACGTATCCTTGAACGACGAGATGAAGTAGTTCCCGATCGGCGGCAGGATAATCCGGATGGCCTGCGGCAAGATGATCCTCCGCATGAGCAGATGCGCGGGATTCTCGGCTCGGCGGTGATCGTCCCCGGCCTCGTGATGGCGATGGCAGTGCCCGGGGTCGCCCAGGCACCGCCCATGATCCGGATCACGGCCCCCGAACGGCACGGTGGTCCGGTCCGATCATGTCGTCGTGCGAATGGAGGTCCGCAACGTCAGGCTGGACCGCGCCGCTTGGCAGCTCGGCATCGGCCCGTGGTCTCGCGTGCGGATGAGCCGCTCCAGGGCATCGGCGCCGGCGGCGGGCGTCGCAGCCCACGATCGGAGCGATACTGTCGAGACCAAGAGCGGGAACCGGGTGCCATAGAGATGGAAGCACAGGAGGAGCCGCGGGAGGCAGCGGGGCGGACCCCGGTTTCTGGCGCGCGTGCGACGAGGAGGGAGCGAACCGTGAAGACCGCATATGGGTTTGGCACGAGACTCGGGACGCCGTATGACGAGGCCGTGCGGCGCGTGCGGGCGGCCCTGCAGGAAGAAGGCTTCGGCGTGCTGACCGAGATCGACGTGCGGGCGACCATGAAGCAGAAGCTGAGCCTCGAGTTCCGGAAGTACGTGATCCTCGGCGCGTGCAACCCGCAACTTGCGCACCGGGCGTTCGAGATCGAGCCGGAGATCGGCCTGCTTCTGCCGTGCAACGTCATCGTCTACGAGGAGGACGGCGGCTCGGTGGTGTCCATCCTGGACCCCGCCGCCGCGCTCGGGATCGTGGGCAACGAACGGCTCGAGCCGGTCGCGGCCGAAGCCCGCGCGCGCCTCGAGCGCGTGCTGGCCAGACTGGCGCACTGACCGCGTCCGTGTGCGCGGGGCCGGGGCGAGAGGCGACGGCGATGGGCGTCGTGGTGCGCACCTCGCCCCATGACGGCCTACCCCCCTGCGCCGCCCATGAGACGGACCTTGTACTTCCTCTCCAGCTCGGGAACCCAGTCCATGACAAAAGTTGTGTCGTACTTCACCGCGTGTTCCGAAAGTGTCCGGCGGTCGGGTGATCCTCCGCCCGAGAGTATCCCGGTAATCCCTTCCACGAATGCCTCGAGTCCCCCGGGCGTGGTGATCTCCATGACTCGAGCCGGGTCGGGGCCGGCGTTCCACATCGTGTGCGGAACGCCGCGAGGTTTGTTCAGGTAGGCTCCAGGACCGGCGGTGAATTCGTCGTCACCGATGCGGGCGCCCACCACGCCCTCGATGACGAACATGACTTGATCGTGCGCGGCGTGAGTGTGAGGAGGAACGAGAACCCCCGGCGGATAGAGGTGCTCCCAAATCGAAAGCGTGCCCCGGGTATCCTCCTTAGACACCTTGAAGATCGTTCCAGGTATCTTCCTGCCTTCTCCCGAGTCGATCAAGGTGCGAAGGTCGCTGCCCTTAGTCATTTCCTATCCCTCCGGTTGGCCGATGTGTGTCGGGACAACCGTCTCGTCACTCCGGCGCGAAGGTATGGCAGAATCTCGACCGTCAGAAGGCGATCGATGGCAAGAATGCGCCGGCCGGCTCCTGATAGTCTCCGACCGTCATGAGGTTTGCCGGCCAGGCCATCCGAAGACCGGCGTCAAGCAACCACCGGAGCAGATCGCCGTTGCGGGTCGGCGTAAAGAAGCCCGGCCCGAGGATCCTCGGAGCTGCGCCGATCAGCGCACACAGATCCCCCGTTGTCTGGGCGACCGCGTGACCGCGGAAGACGCGCCCACGGGCGCAGGCTCCGGTCAGGAAGCCCCGGGGCGAGCGTCCTGGACGACGCGTCGCAATCCGGGATCGGCGGGCACCAACCCTGCCTCGGCCATGCGGATCAGCCACTCCGCCAAGCCGGGCTTGCGCGCGAAGATCTCCTGGAAGAGGTCGCGGGCGTCCTGGAGCCGGCCTCGGTGGTAGAGACCGACGGCCGCGGAGAGGCGTGGCTCGTCCAGCTCCGGGGCGAGGTCGAGCGCCTCCTGCAGCGCGGGTGCAGCCTCGTCCATGCGCCCGGCCTGTACCGCGTGGAGGAATCGATCGTGCGCTCGGTAGGCCCTCCGCAGGCGCACGAGCCTCGCGAGCTCCTTCACGGGCTCGGGGTGATCCTCGACGCGGAGGTCAAACACCCGGCCGTGCCAGGGTTTCTCCGGCCGCTCGCCGTCCACCACGAGCAACGCCGCTGACTGCCTGCCCCGGACGTCGCCGCCCGCGGCCTCGGCTGCCGGTGCAGCCGGGCACAGGTCCGCGCCTGCTCCGTCGCGCGCCGGCCGCGGCGCGACGATCCTCGCGGCCACCGGTGTACCGGCACGCGACCGTCGCCGCCGACGGCAGGTCTGGCGACGATTCGGCCCGCGCCTTCGCTACGGGTACGAGGCGAGGGCGTCCTCGATAAGGCGCAGGAACGCCCCCCGGTCGATCCCGACCGCCACGTGGGCATTCGGCGGCGCCCCGCGCGGCGGCCCTCCGTCCACGGCGGCGGGGTTGAAGTGGGGCACGTGCCGAACGTCGCACACGGTCATGCCCCGTGTGTGCTCGCCGCGCAGCTCCACGGCCACGTGCGCCGGCACCCAGGAGATCACCGGCGGCTGCAGGAGGATCGCGACCGCGCAGGGGTCGTGCAGCGACGCCGAGGCCACGCCGACCCGGTCGCGCTGACGATCGAAGTAGAAGCGGAGGAGGGCGGCCATGGCCCGGGAGGTGCGCGTCCCGAGGGCTTCGATGCGCGCGATGCCCGCGGGGTCGATCCCTGCCTGCCGCGTGACGTTGAGCCCGCACATCCACAGCGGGATCCCGCTCTGGAAGACCACGGCGGCCGCCTCCGGGTCGAACCACGCGTTGAACTCGGCGGCGGGCGTCACGTTGCCGAAGGTCGCCGAGCCGCCCATCACGCTGATCTCCCTGATGCGCCCCGCAAGCTCCGGCGCCGTGCGGAGGGCCATCGCCAGATTGGTCAACGGCCCGGTGGCGATGAGCGTGATCCCGTCGCGGGCGCGCAGCGTGTCCACGAGGAACGTGACCGCGTCGCGCGCCTCCACTGGCGCGCGGGGCGGAGGGAACTCGTAGCCGTCGAGGCCGCTCTCCCCGTGGATCTCCGGTGCGTGGACCGCCGGCTGGACGAGGGGCGCCGCACAGCCGCGGGCGATCGGCACGTCGAGCCCGGCGAGGTCCACGATCCGGCGGGCGTTGAGCGTCGTCCGGTCGACGTCGACATTGCCCGCCACCGTCGTGATGCCGAGCACGTCGAAGTGGCGGGCGGCCAGCAGGATCGCCAGGGCGTCGTCGTGGCCGGGGTCGCAGTCCAGGATCACCGGCCGGCGCCTACCGGCCAGTCGCACGGTCTCCCGCGACGCGTCCATCGCATCCCCCCTGCGCGGCCCTTCCGGGCACGGGGCTCATGCGGCACGGCGCTCGCCTCCGCCGTCACCGCAGTCCGGTCGCCGCGATACCCTGGACGTAGGAGCGCTGCAGCGTGAGAAAGAGCACCATGGGGACCAGGCTGGCCACGGTCGCCGACGCGAACAGGTGGCCCCAGTAGGTCTGCTCCTGGCTGATCGCGAGGCTCACGTTCACCTGGACGACCTGCAGCCCGGGCCCGCTCGTTGCCACGAGGGGCCAGAAGAACGCCTCCCACTGGGAGAGGAACACCATCACGGCAACGGTGGCGAAGGCGGGTGCCGAGAGCGGCGCGACCACCCGTGCGAACAGCACGAGCGTCGATGCGCCGTCCACACGGGCCGCGTCGAGCAGCTCGTCCGGGAGCGCCTGGAAGAATTGCCGGAACACGAAGATGCTCAGCCCGTCGGCCACGGCGGGAGCGATCAGCGCCTGGTAGGTGTTGAGCCATCCCAGTCGGGTGATCGTCAGGAACAGCGGGATGATGATCGCCTCGAACGGCACCATGAAGGTGATCAGGACGAGGGCGAAGAGGACGTCCCGGCCGGGGAAGCGGTACTTCGCGAACGCAAACCCGGCAAGCCCGTTGACGAGCGCGCCGAGCACCGCCGTCGTGCCGCTGACGACGAGGGAGTTCCCCAGGGCATGCGCCAGCCCGCCCTGCGTGAAGACGTAGCGGTAGTGGTCCCACGTCACCGGCCACGGGACGAAGGTGCGCCACCCCAGCGGCGTTGTGAACTCGAAGAGGGACGTCGTCGCTCGCAGCGACGAGGAGAACGTCCAGACGAGCGGCAGGAGGATCGCTGCCGAGATGACGACGAGCAGCGCGTAGCGTACGGCGACTGCGCCCGGCGGGACGCGCCTCATCGGTCAGGGGGCGTCCTCGGCGCGCAGCAGCCGCAACTCCACGCTCGCCACGAGGAGGATCACCACCAGGATGACCATCGCCATGGCCGAGGCGCGACCGAGGTCGAGCAGTCGGAACGCCGTCTGGTACGTCTCGAACATGAGGAGGTCCGTGCTCCCCGCGGGGCCTCCGAGCGTCAGCGTAGACGGGCGCGAACATGAGGAAGTTGACCGCGGTATCGGCCACCAGCACAAACGCCAGCACGCGCCGCAGGAGCGGCAGCGTCACCCACCGGAACGTCTGCCAACCGCCCGCGCCGTCGAGCCCCGCCGCCTCGAAGAGCTCCCCCGGGATCTGCGTGAGCCCCGCCAGCACGAACATCATCCAGTAGCCCGCGCCCTTCCACGTCGCCATCGCGATGATCGCCGGGAGGGCCTGGTGTGCGCTCGCGACGAAGGGCTGCGCCGGCAGGTGCACCGCCGCGAGCAGGCTGTTGGCCAGGCCGTATCGATCTGGCCGGCCGCCCGGTCGAGCGTCTGCTTGACGCGCGTCCCCTCGATGCTGCAATGCGGCCAGGCATCCCGAGCGCCTCTTGCGCATCATCGCCAGTCCGGTCGCTCCACGCGTCCTCGGGAGACGAGTTCATGTCGCGTGAATTCGGGCACCTTATTTAGCCCTTGCAGGACTTGGGTGAGGGCGCTATGGTGGAATGGGTCGCGCCCGTAGCTCAGGGGAGTAGAGCGGCTGCCTTCTAAGCAGCGGGTCGGGGGTTCGAATCCCTCCGGGCGCGCCAGCTCGAAACGCCTGCGACCCTTTTATGGGGGCCACGACCGAGCCGAGCTGCCGAACGTTGAGCTCGACGAGACGCCTCCGGGCCCGCATGTCTCCTTTTCGCGCCCGGGCCGCCAGCTGGTACTCTTCGCGTGCCGACAGGAGCAGGTGGTCGGTCAGCGAGCCGAGAGGGCGGGGGACGTCGGACGCCGGCTGGCGGGGTGTGAGACGGCTGGCCATGATCGGCACCGCGTCCGCCCGCCCGGTAGGGCGGGCGCGTCGTCTCCGGGCGAGAGGGCGAGGAAATCTAGAAAACTGCTTTGTCTCGCAGGGCGTTGGACAGGGCCTGGAGGGTGGCGAGAGCCAACGCTATATGGCCGTTGTCGTCTCGCAAGGCGCCGTTCCGCTTCAACGCTTGCAGGTGACCGTAGGCGGTTGAGGTTGACGCGAACCCGAGTTCTTGGGCGAGCTCGTGTACAGTTGGAAGCCGGCCGCGATCGCAAAAAACTCCAGGACGACGGTGAGCACTTCCCGCTGCCGGCTTGTCAACGCGTTGGCCATAGTGGATCGAGTCTACGCCGATACACGTGGCCGATGAGCGAGAACCGCGAAGCGTCTGCTACGGATGCAGCGTGGACGCGATCTTGGCCAGGAGCACCCAGCCGAGGGCGATGATGCCTCCCCAGAAGATAAGCTGAGCCAGGAGCCGTAGCATCGCCCACTTGCTTGCCTCAGCCCAGCCGTACCCCCTCGGGACGCTCCGCCAACCGAACGGCGTTTTGCCGGTCAAGAAGGGTGACGAGACGCCGCTCCAGCGCGCATAGAAACTTGGGCGCCGGACGTGCTGGCGCCGCTGGACAGCCCCTCGGTCCAAACAAAAGTCTGTCAGTCGCGCACCTGACGGGGAAATAGAGTCCGCGCCGGATCACTCCTCTGGGAGCCGCGGCGTTACGCTCTCTATTGAGGCGCAAGTCGTCTTTGCAGAGGTATCGCCATGAACGCAGCTGCCCGAGCGCCGGACGTCTCTCCGAGTGTGCGTGTGAACGAGGTCCCCGAAGACAGGGCAGGCCCGACCAGATTGACGACAACACAAAGGGTCTTGCTCATCTGCGGCATCCTCTCCTCACTGCTCTACGGCGCGATGATCACGCTGATCCGATATGAGGGCTACAACCCTGTCTCTCAGACCGTTAGTGAACTCTCCGCGATCGGTGCTCCCACGAGGCCACTCTGGATGGTGCTGGGCCCCGTGTACAGCGCGCTTGTCGTCGCATTCGGGGTGGGTATCTGGATGTCGGCCAATAGGAACCGCGCTCTGCGTGTCGTTGGTGGCCTGTCCGTTGGGTTCGGGATACTCGGTGCCGTAGCGTGGCCATTTGCCGCGATGCATCAGCGTGAGGTGTTGGTGGCTGGCGGGGGAACTTGGTCCGATACGCTGCACGTCATTCTCGGGCTCATGACGGTGCTTTTCATGCTGGTGGCCATCGGGGTCGGGGCCACCGCATTCGGCAAGCCGTTCCGCCTCTACTCGATCGTTACAATCCTGAGCCTTTTCGTGTTTGGCGCGTTGACGGGATTGGAAAGTCCCCGGCTTGCGGCAAATCAGCCGACGCCGTGGATCGGGCTGTGGGAGCGCATCACCATCTACGGATTTCTGCTGTGGACGGCAGTGCTGGCGATCGCGCTCCTGCGCGTCGAGAGCACACGACCATGACCGGCCATCGCTGCGATCCTGCCGAACGAACCTCTTTGCGCCTGTTCTATCGGAACCGGCGCCCGACCGGCCTTGGAAAAGTCGTGAGTGGAGCCTTGGCTCGATTGTCGAGCCTCGGCCTCACGCCGCCCATCCTCCTCACGCTGCAGGTGAGGGGGCGCCGCAGCGGGCGGCTCCACACCAACGTGCTCGTCATGACCGAACACGGCGGACAGCGGTACCTCGTCTCGATGCTCGGCGGCGGGTCGGAGTGGGTACGCAATGTCCGTGCGGCGCGCGGGGGGGCCTTCGTGAAGCGCGGCCGCTCGCGCCCGGTCCGCCTCGTCGAAGTCCCGGCCGAGGAGCGAGCGCCGATCTTGAAGGCCTACTGCCGGGTCGCCACAAGCGGGCGGAGGCACTTTCCGATCCCGCACGACGCGCCGCTCACTGAATTCAGGGCCATCGCTGCGGACTATCCCGTCTTCCGCATCGAGCCGGCGCCGCGTGAGGACGCGGTGCCGGCGCCTCGCGGCCGGAGGTCGAGTGTAGCAGTTGCCTCGGCAGTGGCGGTCGCCGCGTTGGCCTACGCGGCCGTCGTGCGACCACGCATCCGCCGGTGGGGCGCCACCGACGAGGAGGTCATCAAGGCGCTGCCCGGTGACGAACTCCCAAGCCCCGTGGGTTATCGCCCGGTCTCCACGCGCGCCGTCACCATTGACGCGCCGCCGGACCAAGTCTGGCCCTGGCTCGTCCAAATGGGCTCCGGCCGGGCCGGCTTCTACACGCACGAATGGGTCGAGCGACTGCTCTTCATCACTTATGCCGACGGCCATTCGGCGACCCGCATCCATCCCGAATGGCAGGAGCTCCATGTCGGTGACCGCGTCCCGTACTCGCGATTCAACACCGTTCCGGTGACGATGGTCGACCGGCCGCGCTGCCTTATCGCCGGCGAGTGGCTTGTCCTCGAACCACTCGACGGCGGGACTAGGACCCGGCTGATCGCCCGCACCCGAGGGGGCTGGCTCGAGCCGTTCGCCCGCCGGGTACCGATCCTCTGGCCGTTACTGTGGCTGATCGCCGCGTTGATCGACCGCGGCCCGGGCGAGTTTCTGCACCATTACATGGAGAGCGGCATGTTAAAGGGCATCAAGTCGCGGGTGGAGGCAGCCCAGCACGCAGCGGACAACCACGCCAATGAGGCGCTCGACTCCGCGCACCGGTTCTAGTAGGGGAGGCGATTTTCTTGAAGACGATGTCTGTGATAGATCCAATCGTCGAAACGCGAGACGGCAAAGTGCGTGGCCGTGTCCTCGACGGCATCAGGACGTTCAAGGGTATTCCGTATGCCGCGGCACCGTTCGGCCCCAATCGGCTCCGCCCCCCACAGTCGGTTGAGCCCTGGACCGGCGTGCGAGACGCTCTCACCGATGGCCCGAAGGCACCGGAGCTGCCACCTCCTCCGCCGCTTGACGTGCTGGTCCCAGACACCGGTATCTCCGGTGAGGACTGCTTGAACCTCAATGTCTGGTCCCCCGACCTCGGGGCAGCCGGGTGCCCCGTGATGGTCTGGATTCCCGGCGGAGGGTTCGAAAGCAGAATGGGTGCGCACGACGGCAGTCGTTTCGCCCGCGACGGCATCGTCTGCGTGACGATCAACTACAGGCCGGCGGCCGAGGGTTTCCTCTATCTGGGCGAAGGAAACACCAACCGGGGGTTGCTCGATCAGGTGGCCGCGCTCGAATGGGTGCAGGCGAATATCGCCGCGTTCGGCGGCGATCCCGGCAACGTCACCATCTTCGGCGAGTCGGCTGGAGGGATGAGCGTCGGCATGCTGCTTTCCATGCCCCGGGCCGATGGACTATTCCGGCGAGCGATCGCCCAAAGTGGGGCGGCGCACTATGTGATCTCCGCGGAGAGCGCGAAGCGGGTCGCCGAGCGCGTCGCCGAGCGCCTTGGGGTCGCGGCCACCCAAGAGGCGATCGCAGCGGTACCCGTTGATCGCCTGCTTCAGGCCCAGTTGGAGTTGAGGGCTGATCCCATGACGCACCCCGACCCAGAGCGCTGGGGTGAGGAAGTCGTGGTCAGGGGGATGCCCTGGCCGCCGGTGGTCGATGGTGAAGTCATCCCCGCGCGTCCAATTGACCGCATCGCCGCCGGAGCCGGGCCGGATATCGACCTCATGGTTGGCACGACCACCGACGAATGGAGGCTCTTCCTGGTCGCTTATGGCGTGATCGAGCACATCACCGACGGGGCTCTGGCAGGCGCCGTCGCGGCCTACGGGCTTCCGGTGGGGGCGGCGCTGACCGCCTATCGCGCCGCCCATCCCGGCGCGAGTCCCGGCGACCTGCTGGCGGCTGTCCAGACCGACTGGTACATCCGCATCCCCGCCATCCGCCTGGCCGATGCCCACGCGAAGAGCGCTGCGGCCACCTACATGTACGAGTTTGCGTGGCGCACACCGCAGTTCAACGGACGTCTCGGCGCCTGCCATGCGCTCGAGGTTCCGTTCGTCTTCGATACGCTCGGCAGCGGGACCGAGCCGCTTCTCGGATCCGACCCGCCACAAGAGCTGGCGGATACCATGCACGCGGCTTGGGTAGCCTTCGCAGACCAGCGAGACTGCGGTTGGCCGAAGTACGATCTGAGCCGCAGGGCGACCATGCGCTTCGATATCGCTTCGGAAGTTGTGGACGACCCTCGATCCACGGAGCGCGCACTGTGGGAAGGCGTGCGTTAATGTTGCCGCGGCTGCTGAGATGTCGTCGAGAAATCTGCCAATGAAAACCGATGAGCGAGATGGTGGACGGGTGCGGACGCGCCGGGAGACCTGGCGGTGTGCTCCGGCGTCCCCGCGAGGGCCGCGTTTCTCACCGCGTGCAGATGGGGGGGAGGACCTATGCTCGTAACCACGGCAGACCGAGTAACGATTGAAGGGCACGTGAGCCCCGGCTTTGAGGACCTTCGCGAGATGTTTGCCGAGAACTTCACGCAGCCGCACGAACTGGCGGCGCCTGTTGTGTCTACTACCAAGGCGAGAGGGTCGTCGACCTGTGGGGCGGTGTGCGGCACAAGCGAACGAGCGAGCCGTGGGAAGAGGACACGATGGTCGTCGTCTGGTCGGCCACGACGGGGCTCGCCGCGATGACGCTGGCCCTAGCCCACTGCCGCGGTTGGCTCGATTACGAGGCGCCGGTGTGCCGGTACTGGCTGGAGTTCGCGCAGCACGGGAAGGAGCGGATCACCGTCCGCCAACTTCTTGCTCATCAGGCCGGATTGTTTGCCTTTGACGAGCCGGTCGATCGGAGCGTGATCGCCGCTCTGGACCGCCTCGCGGCCGTGCTCGCCCGTCAGAAGCCCGCGTGGGAGCCCGGGACGCGGCAAGCGTATCATGCCCTCACCTTGGGATTCTACGAAGGCGGACTTGTATTGCCCGCGCCAAAGTGGGACAACTGACGCCTGAAATCGGGTGAGGGTTTCGCCCTTCCCAGCCTTGCCGAGATGGAGGTAGACTCGATGAGGTGGGGGGTGGCGGATGACATTCAACGGGCGGAAGTGGACGGCCGAGGAGAAACTGCAGATCTTGGACGAAGCCCGCAGAGCAGGACAGGCCGTCAGCGACGTGTGTCGCCGACATCAGATCGCGCCCAGTCAATTCTACGAGTGGGAGCGCCAAGCCCGAGCGGGAGCCCTCGAAGCGCTCCGCGCGAAGAAGCGGGGGCGCAAGCCCAGCAAGACCGAAGCCCATCTGAAAGACGAGGTGACGCGCTTGCGCACCGTCGTGGCCGAGTTGAGCGCGGAGACGCTGCAGCTGAAAAAGGATACGATGAAAGCGCTTGTGCACCCCGAACGAAGACGCAGTAACGTGTCAGTCACAGGGGGTGCACGGGATGTTATACGCGGGGGTCGACGCTCATAAAGCCACGTCGCACATTACGGTA
>Ga0209810_1001995_pt1 | contig 26756 bp, 26 predicted proteins | sample Coa_R1_7_FD_187159 | JGI IMG/M metagenome (GOLD analysis project Ga0209810, IMG submission 187159) | Surface soil microbial communities from Centralia Pennsylvania, which are recovering from an underground coalmine fire - Coalmine... | ecosystem: Environmental > Terrestrial > Soil > Unclassified... | reverse complement strand
GGTCAGTTCGGCCTGGTCAATCGCCTGAGTTTGCAGTCGGGTATGCGCGTCCTGGCGGTCGCTGGCGATAATACTCGTTTGTTCCTGCTCACCGACCTGCCAAGCGCAAATACACATGGCTACCGCGTTGGTCTTCTTTTGCCCGGTCAGAGCAGCCCGAAGTTGCAGCCGCTGGCCAGTGTCACGAGCCAGAATCAGCAGTTGTTGCCCACATTGATGACGGCCTGGGGGAATGATGTCTACGTCGTGCTGACCTCACCCCCCACCGTTTCCAACAATGCTGCCAACAGCGTTATCCTGGATTATACCGTTGGCTCCAACAACACGCTCAGTACAAGCCCTACTCGCGTTTCTATCGGAACTTCGACCACCGTGACCAGTATCACCGCTTTTCCCGGTCACCTGTTGTTTCTGTTGCTTCAGGATGGCACTATCCAGAGTTTGCAACTGGATGCCACGAATCCTGCTGCCACCAGCGTCCTTATCCAGCATCCGCTGGCCACTCCTTTGAGCGTGACCGCCAGCGCCTATCATGCCAGCATGCTGGTGCCAACCGCGACGGTCTCGACCTCTACCGGGAGCGGCAATGTCCCGCTCAACGTCGTTGGCGCCTCACAGTTGACGGCGGGAATGGTCGGGAACGGGGGCCAGCCCCATCTCTATGTCATTGACCCCGCAAATCATCGTGTACTGGATCTTCAGACGAGCGTCTCTTCTCCTGTCACACCGACTCCGACGACATCCAGCAACGGCAATGGCGGTTCGACGGCAAAGCAGGCGGGCAGCGTCACCATGCAACTGCAGCAGCAATATGTCTCAACCAGCCTCTTCAGCCAGCTGGGAAGCGTGGTCACGGACCCAAAGGGCCTGCCCATCTATGCTCTGACGAAAAGCCTGTCGGCGGCCAGTGCTTCTCCTGTCCTGAGCCTGGTTGCCCTCGATCCCACCGCTTTCAAAACCGGCAGTTGTGCATAAGCCCGATTCATAGTAATATTATCTGGCACAGTGAAATGCAAATGTCCGGGGAAGTGATGGGCCTGAAAGAGGCTGGCTTCCCATCGGGGATTGAAACTCATAAACCAGTTTCCCAGATATTTGCATCTTGCTTCCCTTTGCCTCTGAGCTTATCTTTTTGCAATAAAGGAGTTAATGATACGTGAGCTATGAAGTACACTATCGAACCCATACCTGCGGCGAACTGACGGCGGAGAACGTCGGGCAGCAGGTAAAGCTGGCAGGCTGGGTCAATCGCCGCCGCGATCATGGCGGGCTTATCTTTTTTGATATTCGTGACCGTTATGGTATGACACAGGTGATCTGCGATCCCGCACGCTCGCCACAAGCGCATCGCGTTGCTTCTACGTTACGTTCTGAATATGTGGTGCAGGTCAGCGGAACGGTCGTTCATCGCCTGCCCGGCACGGAAAATCCCCATCTGAGTACCGGCGCTATTGAGGTTGCCGCCGACGAGATCGAGATTCTCAATCCGGCCCGCACCACGCCGTTTCCCATCGCCGATAACGTCCCGGTTGATGAATCGCTCCGGCTCAAATATCGCTACCTGGATTTGCGCCGTCCCACCATGCGCAACAACATGATTCTGCGCCACCGCGTGGTCAAGGCTATTCGCGACTATCTCGATGAGCGCGGTTTTCTTGAAATCGAAACCCCCATCTTGATGAAAAGCACACCCGAAGGGGCGCGTGACTATCTCGTGCCAAGTCGTCTCTATCCCGGCGAATTCTACGCCCTGCCGCAGTCGCCGCAGCAGCTCAAACAGTTGCTGATGGTAGCCGGGCTGGATCGCTACTTCCAGATCGCCCGCTGCTTCCGCGATGAGGATCAGCGTTCGGATCGCCAGCCGGAATTTACGCAGCTTGACGTGGAAATGTCCTTCGTGGCCGAGGAAGATGTCATGTCGCTCATCGAGGGCCTGCTAATCTTCCTGATCGAGAAGACTACGAACAAACATATCAAGCAGGTGCCATTCCCGCGCCTGAGCTATCAGCACGTCATGGAACGCTACGGCACCGACCATCCCGATCTGCGCTTCGATCTGCCGCTTGTCACCGTCTCTGATCTCGCGGCGGCTGGCAACTTTGGCGTCTTTAAGAACGCGCTCGCCGCCGGTGGCATGGTCAAGGGCATTCGCGTCCCCGGCGCCGGAAGTTACAGCCGCAGGGAGATCGAGGAACTGACCGAATTTGCGCGCATACTCGGCGCAAAAGGTCTGGTCTCGCTGGCGATTAGCCCGTCAGGCGAGGTGAAGTCCCCGCTGACAAAATTTATGGCTGCTCAAGAGGTGCAGGCTATGATCGACCGCCTGCAGGGCGAGCCGGGCGACCTCTTGCTCTTCGTTGCCGATAGCGCCAGAGTGGTCAACGATGTCCTCTACCGCCTGCGCATCAAACTGGCGGAGCGACTGCATCTGATTGACCCGAACGAGATGGCGCTATGCTGGGTTGTCGACTTTCCTCTGCTGCACTACAACGAGGAGGAGCAGCGATACGAAGCCGAACACAACCCTTTCTCCGGTATGGACGAGGCCCATATTGAGCGGCTCGATACCAACCCGCTGGATATTCGCGCGAAGCAGTATGACATTATCTGCAACGGCTACGAAGTTGGCGGTGGCAGCGTGCGCATCAACGTCTCCGAACTCCAGCGCAAAGTCTTCTCGCTCATGAACATGAGCGATGAGCAGATCAAGGAGCAGTTCGGTCACATGCTCGAAGCCTTCGAGTACGGCGCGCCCCCGCACGGCGGCATCGCTCTGGGCATTGACCGTCTGGTCATGCTGCTGGCCGACGAGGAGAATATTCGCGAAGTCATCGCCTTCCCCAAAACGCAGGCCGCCATCGACCTGCTCATGAACGCGCCCTCGCCCGTCGACGAAAAGCAACTGGAAGAACTCCATTTGCAAGTTCGACCGACCGAAAAGAAATAAGAAAGTAGGGTCATGAAGAGCGGCCAGGCGGGCATAACGCGCCCGCCTGGCCGCTCTTCATGACCCTACCGGGAAGTATGACCTTATGGTACTCAGTCCCCTGTAAATTTGGATGTCTGAGTATAATGGATGTAGGTTCACCCCCAGAAACACAAAAAAAGAAATTGTATAGAGCATCCGGTTGGGAGGATGGAAGGAGAAGAAATGGTATCGATGAATCATATGAATGTAGATCGCAATGGAGCCAGTGGGCCATCAACGACAGTGGGCGTTTTGAATCGTCAGACTGCTCTTACCCCGATAGGCCCGAAATTTGCCCCTGCTCTGACTGAGGACGAAGCCGTCACTCAGGCCCGTTTACTTAAGGCGCTGGCCGACCCCACACGCCTGCGCATTCTGAGCCTGTTGAGTCGCCACGAAGGGGAAGTGTGCGTGTTCGAGATCGTGGAGAGCTTTACGCTGGAACAGCCGACAATCTCGCACCACCTGCGTATCCTGCGCGATGCCGGTCTGGTGGACTGCCGCAAAAAAGGTCTCTGGGCCTACTACTACGTGCGCCGCGAAGCCCTGAGCCGGGCGCAGGAGATCATCAACGCTCTGGCATAAATCGGCCAGTCGTGGTAATTGGAGTTGGAAGGCTCCCACAAAGGCGTGGGAGTCTCTTTTTTGAGTGCCACAGGCAGACACCCCCACTCAACGGCTGTTGACAAAGCGGCCCGTTTCGTGTACCATAGATGCGTGCGATACGGGAGAGGAGAGGAAATGGAACAAGGTCAGAGATTGGTATTCCCCAGCCTTTCCAATCTCTCTCACAGGATTTTCGGGCGTGGCCAAGTGGTAAGGCAGCGGACTTTGGATCCGCGATCCCAGGTTCGAATCCTGGCGCCCGAGCCAGCCGCTTTATCAAATCGGTGAGGAACGGAAACATAACCCCGCCTGTCAGTCAGCGTGGGGCTGTACTCTTATCCCCTTGTGCGGATGGAGAATAAGAGTCAAAAGGGATTGAATATCCATCATGAATACATATGCGACCGTAGTGCTTGCAGCGGGCAAAGGTACACGGATGCGTTCAACTCTGCCAAAAGTGCTTCATCCTCTGGCCGGGTTGCCACTACTGGCGCATGTACTCAAGGCCGTTGAAGCCCTGCCCGCGACCCCTCTACTGGCTCCCTTTGCGACACGCATTGAGACACACCGCCCCATTGTCGTGCTTGGACACCAGGCTGAGCAGATCGAAGCCATTTTCGGCAAACGCTGCATCTACGCCGTGCAAAAAGAGCAACTGGGGACTGCCCATGCCGTGCTGGCCGCGCAGGATGCCGTCGACTCTCTTAATCCTCTGCCGGATACCGTACTGGTCTGCTATGGCGATACCCCTCTGCTCAGCGGCGAACTGCTGGCGCGGGTGCTGGTCGAACATCTCAGCAGCAAGGCTACCGTCACCTTCCTGACCGCTATCACCGACGAGCCGACGGATTATGGGCGCGTCGTGCGTGATAGCAGCGGCCAGGTGCGTGAAATTGTCGAACTCAAGCGGGCGACCGAGGAGCAGAAGCGCATTCGCGAAGTCAATTCCGGCGTCTACTGCTTTGAGCGCAGGTGGCTCTGGCCTACCCTGAATCTGCTGCCGCGCAACGCTGCCGGGGAGTTTTTCCTGACCGACGTGATCGCTCGCGCCAGCGCGCAGGGGCGTAAGATCGCGACGGTCTGCGGCACGGTTGAAGATACTATGGGCATCAATGATCGCGTGCAACTGGCCCAGGCCGAGCAGTTACTGCGCCGCCGCATTCTGGAACGGCACATGTATGCGGGCGTGACCATTGTCGACCCCGCCACTACGTATATCGATGACGAGGTCGTGATTGGCCCTGATACGCTCATCCTGCCCGGTACAATGATTACAGGGAAAACGCATATCGGCACGGGCTGCCGCATTGGTCCGTATTCGACCATCGATTCCTCAACTATCGGAGACCGCTGTATCATTCGCAACTCGGTGCTGGAAGAGACGATCTTTGAGGATGAGGTCTCAATTGGCCCTTTCAGTCACTGTCGCCCCGGCGCTCACCTTGCGCGTGGTGTACGTATGGGGAACTTTGGCGAGGTCAAAAATTCATATATCGGTGCAGAAACGGATATGCACCACTTTAGCTATATTGGAGATGCCACTGTAGGCGAACATGTCAATGTTGGAGCAGGAACCATTACCTGCAACTACGATGGAGTGCGCAAAAATCGTACCGTTATTGGGGATGGAGCCTTTATTGGCAGCGATACCATGCTGGTTGCCCCTGTTACGCTGGGAGATCAGGCACGGACCGGTGCTGGCTCTGTTGTGACGAAAGATGTTCCGCCTGGCGCGCTGGCTGTTGGGGTTCCGGCAAGAGTCATCCGCAGGGCTGAGTCCGCGCCTGCTGCTGGAGAAGACTCCACGGCAGAAAGTGGCAAAAAGGAGTAAGTGTTTCTATGGACGGCCCTGGCTTAGCAAGTATAGCCGCCGCAATCGATTTGCATATTCCACAGTTTACCGGAGAAACGTGGCTGCAACTCTTTATACTCATTGTAGCCCTCATTCTCAGCGCAACGGCCTCTGCCGCTGAAACCGCCCTGACCTCGGTGAGCCGTATCAAGCTCAAAAATCTGGTCGAGGAAGGCGATGAAAAAGCTCTACAGATCGACCGTCTGCTCGCGCAACCCAATGTTTTTCTTTCTACCATTCTCGTCGTCAACAGTGTAGCCGTTATTGTCGCTTCCAGCATGGCGACTGTGCTGGCGCTGACCTTCTCGGCCTCCTTTGGCGAGGTGATCGCTACTGTTCTCATCTCGCTCATCGTGCTGATCTTCTGTGAGATCACGCCCAAGACGGCTGCCGTGCAGAACCCGCTGCGCTGGGCGCGCATAATGGTTGGCCCGGTGCGCGGCGCTGCCTGGCTCCTGCGCCCGATTGTCTGGTCACTGGGCGCGGTCACCAATTTCTTCGTCAGGTTGATGGGCGGTGGGCAGATGAAGCATCGCGGCCCCTTCGTGACCGAAGAAGAATTGCGCCTGCTCGTTTCGGTGGGTGAGGAAGAGGGCGTGCTGGAAGAGGAAGAGACTGAGATGATCCGCAGCATCTTCGAGTTCGCCGATACAACAGTGCGCGAGGTGATGATCCCGCGCATCGATATGGTGACGCTGGAAAGCGATGCCACCGTGGATCAGGCCGTTGACCTTGCCCTGCAAGGCGGTTTCTCGCGCATTCCCGTCTACGAAGACAATATTGATAACATTATCGGCATTCTCTACACCAGAGACATGCTCAAGCAGTTGCGCGAGGGCCACGATCATATGCCCATTCGCGACCTGCTGCGCCCGGCCTACTTCGTGCCGGAGACCAAGCGTCTGGATGATCTGCTGCGGGAAATACGCCAGCGCCGCATCCACATGGTGATTGTCGTTGATGAGTATAGCTCTGTCGCCGGTCTCGTCACCATCGAAGACCTGGTGGAAGAGATCGTCGGCGATATCAAAGACGAGTTTGATCGCGAGGAGAACCTCTACGAGCAGGTTAGCCCCAACGAGTATATCTTCGATGCCAAAATCAGTATCAACGACTTCAACGACATCACCGATATGCACCTGGACGATACCTACTATGATACGCTCGGCGGTTTCCTCTACGCGCAACTGGATAAAATCCCCGTCGCCGGAGATACCACCACCTTCAATGAGACCACCTTTAAGGTGCTGGCGACACGCGGTCGGCGCATTACCAAAGTGCAGGTAGTGCGCCACCAGAACCAGGCGAAGCTCCCCCAGCGCACAACAGGGGAGCTGGCAGGGCAAGAACAGCCGCAGCCGCAGCCGCAGCTACAGATCCCCGCGCCTGAAAAGCCTGCTCAGCAGCGCCCACAATCTGGAAATCTCTCCTCTGAGCAATCTTCCCAGCAGGGTTTAACGAGAGGAGCGTGAGCATGAAACCGGACTTTGCCGCTCTGCCGCGTGCCGTGCGCATCGTTGAAGTCGGCCCGCGCGACGGCTTGCAGAACGAAAAGGCGCTCGTTCCCACCGAACAGAAGATACAGTTTATTCAGATGCTTGCCGATGCCGGTTTGCCCGTTGTCGAGGCTACCTCTTTCGTTAGCCCGCGTGCCATCCCGCAGTTGAGCGATGCCAGCGCGGTCATGACCGGTCTGAAACGCCTGCCAACCACCGAGTATCCCGTCCTCGTTCCCAATCTCAAGGGCATGGAACGGGCGCTGGCTGCCGGTGTGCGCTCCATCGCCGTATTTACCGCCGCCAGCGAGAGCTTCACCCGCCACAATATCAACGCCACGATTGAAGAAAGCCTTGCCAACTTTCGCCCCGTCGTCGCGCTGGCGAAGCAGGAAGCTATCCCTGTGCGCGGCTATATTTCCACCGTCTTCGGCTGTCCCTATGAAGGCCGCGTCGCTCCCCGGCAGGTTCTCAACGTGGCGCAGGCCCTGCTGGCAATGGGCGTCGACGAACTGTCTCTCGGCGATACTATCGGCGTTGCCACGCCCAACCAGGTGGTAGAGGTGCTTGATCTGCTGATGGGCGAGGGCGCGATTCCCATAGAAAAACTGGCCGTCCACTTCCACGATACGCGCGGCACCGCCCTTGCCAACGTCCTCACCGCCCTGCAAATGGGCATCAGCATCATCGATGCGGCGGCCGGCGGTCTCGGCGGCTGCCCCTACGCTCCCGGCGCGGCAGGCAACCTCGCCACCGAAGACCTTGTCTACATGCTCAACGGTCTCGGCATCTCCACCGGCGTCGATCTGGCAAAGCTTGTCGCGGCTACCAGCTTCATCGCCCCCCTGCTCGGCCACGCCCCGACCAGCAAATATTATCAGGCCGCGATTGGCTCTGATGAAATGGCAGGATAAGAATGCCGATAGATTTTCGTCTTTATCCCAAAGTAGAGCTTCACCTGCACCTGGATTGCTCATTAAGCTACGATGTAGTGCGCAAAATCAACCCATCTATTTCTGAGGAGACATACCGGCGCGACTTTATTGCCCCCGCCAGGTGTACCAACCTCGCCGATTTCCTGACTCGCGCTCCCCACGCTATTGCGCTGATGCAGACCCGGGAGCAACTGCAACTGGTTGTCGCCGACGTTTTTGAGCAGTTGCAGCGCGACAACCTGCTCTATGCCGAAATCCGTTTCGCCCCATTCCTGCATACCGATAAAGGACTTTCGCCGGAGCAGGTCGTTGAAGCTGTTGAGGCGGCGACGGCACGGGCCAGCGCGGCGACCGGCATCGAGGCCCGGCTGATTCTCTGCACGCTGCGCCACTACTCCGCCGAACAGAGCTTGCAGACGGCCAGACTGGTCGAGCATTTTTATGGCACGCATGTCGCCGCCCTTGATCTGGCAGGCGACGAAGCTGGCTACCCGCTCACCGCACACATCGCTGCCTATCAATACGCTGCTGAGCGCAACCTGCCGCGCACTGCCCACGCAGGCGAGGCCAGCGGCCCGCAGAGCGTCTGGGAGACCTTGCGCCTGCTTCATCCCCTGCGTATCGGTCATGGCGTGCGCAGCAGCGAGGACGCGGCCCTCATCGAGCATCTCAGGAAAGAGCGCATCCATTTAGAGGTTTGCCCGACCTCCAACCTGCAAACAAATATCTACGATACCTATGCCGATCATCCCATCAACACCCTCTACAACACTGGCCTCTCCCTGAGCGTCAATACCGATACTCGCACCATTACCGACATTACGCTGACGCAAGAGTACGAAAAGCTCCATCAGTATTTCGGCTGGGAGAAACAGCACTTCCTTCACTGTAACCTGGAAGCCATTCGCGCCTCATTTCTGTCCGAAAGCAGGAAGCGAGAACTCGCGGCGCAATTACAGCAAGCCTATCAGGTTCTATGATCTGCACCTCAAAATCAGCCCCTGCTTATCGTTCATTTCAACAGAGTTTCCTCCGATGCTGATCTTTTTCGTAGAAAGGCTTTGTATGGATATTTTACGGAGATTGGGCCGTCGCCAGTCGCGGCGAGAGGCGTTGCGTAGTCTGGGAATGCTGGCAGGTGCTGGCCTTGCACTGGATGCCGGGACACTGGCAGCCAGCAGGGCGCTGGCGAAGGGGGCGCAGGAGAATGCGAACCCGATCAATCATGTCTTGATTGCCTGCCAGGAAAACCACACCTTCGACCAGTATTTTGGCTACTACCCCCGCGCCGGAAAGTTTGGCGTCCCGGCCAACTATTCACAGCCCGATGGCAATGGCGGCAGGGTGAAGCCGCATCATTTCTCCTTCCCCATCTCTGCTGATCCCTCGCACTCCTGGCAGGATATTCACCGTGAGTGGGACAATGGGGCAATGGATGGTTTCTATACCACCGACGGCTCGACGGCGATGGGCTATTATGATGGCTCAGACCTGTCCTATTATTACGGGCTGGCCGATAGCTTCACGTTGTGCGGCAACTATTTCTGCTCCATGCTCGGCCCTTCCACGCCCAACCGGCTGGGCATGATGGCAGCAACCGCCGGAGGCAACACCACGAATACTCTCAATCGTGGCAGCCTGGACTGGCCCACCATTGTCGATGTGCTGGATGCGCACCATATCAGCTGGAAGTGCTATAACCTCGGCGTCGGCACCGGCACCTCGCTGGAGGACTTCAATGTGCTGGTCTATTTCAAAAAGTGGCAGAATGACCCGCGCCTGCAATTCCAGGAGGATGATTATTACTCCGACCTCAAAGCCGGAACGCTGCCGCAGGTCTCATTCCTTATCACCGAATCGCTCGTCAGCGAGCATCCGCCCGCCGATATCCAGATGGGGCAGGATAAAATGTCGGAAATCATCAACGGGCTGATGCAATCGAACCTGTGGACAAGTGCTGCCCTCTTCTTCACCTATGACGAGGGCGGCGGCTTCTTCGATCACGTGGCCCCGCCGAAAGTGGATGCCTATGGCATGGGTTTCCGCGTGCCGATGCTGGTGGTCTCGCCCTGGGCCAGGCGCGGCTACGTCTCCGGCCAGTTGTACGAACACAGTTCTGTCCTGAAATTCATCGAACGCCGCTTTGGTCTGCCCACGCTTGCCAGCATTAACCACCAGTTCGACACTTCCACGCCCGGTACCAACAACGATGCCGCCAACGGCGCCCCAACCGGCCCCGCTGCTCCACCGCGCGACGGCCTTTCCCAGATCGGCGACTTCTACGAAGCCTTCGACTTCTCGCAGAACCCCGATTATTACCCTGATCTCCCTTCGACGGATGGGGGTTACTGGTAGTTGGTGGCTCAGGGAAGGAGAGCGCGCCATTGTCGTGACATGCTGAGAGACATCGCGGCATGTCACGGCACAACTTCTCAACTGCTCGCAAAACCCCGATAGTCACTCTTCTGCATGGAAGCTGACGGCTTCCCTTTTTCACCCTGAGCCTCCTCGCTTTCCGTGTTTTTTCCCTCAAACACCGTCACCAGAAAATGGGCCGCCTTCTGTTCGCCAATCAGTTGTTGCAGCGAGGCATGATGCTCGCCGATCTTTTCCAGGCGTGCCGTAATAAACGCATGTTTCGCCACCTCCGCATAGCCGGTCAACCCCTGCTGCGCCGCCTCATACTCCAGCTCAATCTGGCGGCATCTGCACAGGCAGGCCTTCCATTTGCATGATCTTCAGCGCGTTGGTTGTGGGGCAGGGGCCAGGGCGCAGGATGTAGTCGAAGACCATGTGGCCGTCGAGTACGTCTTCTCTGAAGTGTTTGTTCTGGATTGCTGGCAGCGTCTCGGCCAACTTCACCAGTTCCAGATCGTGCGTCGAAATGACGCCCAGGCAATTGCGCCCGGCCAGCGCACGGATGTACGATTCGCTGCCGATGCGCCGCTCGCGGTTGTTTGTACCCCGGAAAATTTCGTCGATGAGGAAAAACAGGGGCAAATCGCCCTCGTCCAGCGCCGACAGCAGGGCTTTCAAGCGTCTCACCTCGGCATAGAAGTAAGAATAGCCTTCTGTCACCGAGTCGTTGACGCGCATGCTGGTAAAGACTTTAAACAGTCGCGTCTGAAAGCTGCTGGCATCGACGGGGCCACCGGCGTAGGCCAGGCAGAGATTGACGCCAATTGTGCGTAAGAAGGTGCTTTTGCCCGACATGTTGGAGCCGGTGATCAGCGCAATCTCGCCCATGCTGTCCATCTCAAAATCGTTGACCACTTTTTTCCCGGCGGGAATCAATGGATGGCCCATGTTCCGCGCCTTGAAAGGGATTTTCCCGCTTTCGGTATCGGGCATGATCTCCGGCATGCTGTATTCAGGGTTGAGATAGGCGAAGTTTGCCAGCGAATTGAGCGCCTCTAACTCGAACCAGGTATCCAGCCAGAGGGGAAGCCGCTTTGCCAGCCGCTGTTTGTACTGCGCGAGCCGGTCGGCAATAAAGAAATCCCAGGGAACCAGCGCGTTGACGATCAGCCAGAGCAGCCCGTTTCTTTCCAGCGTTGCGGCGGAGGAAAGGCGCGAGATGCGTTTCAAGAGCAGCGAGGGACGCGACTGGCGATCCTCAAAAAAGGGCTGGCAAAGCTGCCTGACCCGCTCGTGCGGCCCATAGCGGAACGTTTCCAGGTAGGAGAAGACGCCGCTGAGCTGGGCGAAGGCGTAACGCAGGAAGTTCGTATCCTCGAACAAATCGCCGCGTTCTTTGCGCGTGGCGAACAGGAAGACAATCGTTGCCAGCAGCGAAAGCATCCAGTACTGGGGGAAGCCCGCGAGAAAGGCCAGCAGAAAGAGCGCGATATTGACGATCATCAACCCGATGGCTACAAACAGCAGCGGGCGCAGCCAGGGCGAAGGCGGCTCCTGTTCGAGCCATCTCAGCAAGCGTCTTCCTTCCCACTGCTCCGCCACGTTGCGCGCCGCGATCAGCGATTTCACCAGCAACCGGTCGCGGAAGAGCGGCATACCCGCCAGTTCCCGCACCAGCGCCTGCCGCCTGCCAATGGTCTCCATATCGGGCCGCGTATTCAGCAGCCAGTCTTGCAGCCGCTGACTGCCCCCCTGTGAGGTCGCGACATTGAGCAAGCGGTGCAGCGAATGCTCGCCCGTAATATCCAGATCAATCGCGAAAGGGTGTTCGCTTTGCGGCTCGCCGGTGGGTACTCCAGGGATGCGTTCCCAGTTCAGTTCGATGCGCGCCGCCTGCATCGCCTGCACCTGCACCCAGACCCTGTATCTGACGATGCTGCGGTCAATCCTGCGCTGGTAATAGGCGACAATGTTGAAGACGACGAGCATAATGGCGACGATGATGAGCGCCCACCATCTTACAAAGAAAAACGCCAGTATAGCCAGCGCCAGCCCCACAAAGAAGATGGTCACGCGCACCCACGAAAGCCGGTTGCTCACCTGCTCTAAGCTATCAATGCGCCCCTTCACCCGGCTCACCTGCCGTTGCAGGGCGTCTAAGCGTTCCTGTTTGCTCTCCACAAGCTCCGTTCCCTCTAGCCAGAAAGATACTCTGTATTGTGACACAGGGAAACGCTCTTGTCTATCAATCTGCTTTTCCTCCAGGAAGTATCGTTCGCTGATTCGAGTTCGCCTCAGTTGAAAATAACCGGTGATATACTATCAGCACATGGATGAATTTTAACAAACAAAACTGGGAAGCAGGGTAGTAAGCGTGTCATGCTGAGTGAAGCGAAGCATCTGGCAACCATGCCGGGCTGGCCCACATTCAGATGCTTCGCTTCACTCAGCATGACACGCTTACCAATCTTGCAAATTCATTATCCAGGGAAATCAGGTTACGCTTTTGAAGTTTACATAATGTAAAGGAAATATCATGAACCATCAAGATCACGTCAATCTCTTGCGTAAGGGTATTGATAGGCCGGGCGGCGTGTGGGCGGACCTGGGTTCGGGTGGGGGAGCGTTTACGCTGGCGCTGGCCGATCTAATCGGGCCGGAAGGGATGATCTATTCGGTGGATAAAAGCGCGGGCGCGCTCAGGGAGCAGGAGCGGGAGATGCGCGCCCGTTTTTCGGAGACGACGGTGCGCTACATCGTGGCCGATTTTACAAAGAAGCTGGATTTACCGCCGCTCGACGGTGTGGTGATGGCGAATTCGCTGCATTATGTGAAGCAGAAAGAGGCGATGATACAGTTAGTGCGCGGCTATCTCAAGCCGGGCGGGCGTTTTCTGCTGGTAGAGTACAATGCCGACCGGGGCAATATGTGGGTGCCATATCCACTCTCTTTTAGGACGTGGGAAACACTCGCACGTAAAAACGGCTTCACCAGTACGCAATTGCTGGCAACCGTTCCCAGCCGTTTCCTCGGCTCCATGTATTCGGCTTTGAGTATGTTCTGAAAACGATTCTCACGGATATGTCATGCCATGTATGTTTACCAGTATTTTTTAGCAACGTTTTCGCTTGAAACAACCACCCTTTGAAGAGAGTGTACAGTAATGAAGGGTCGGAAACAGCCTGCTATGAGCCAGGTATGCCAGGAATCCGTATGGCTTCTGGTATCATGCGGTGCAGGGATGCATCTTTTCAAAGAGGAGCAAAACGGATGAGCGAAAACAATGGACAGGTCGATCCGTGGTCGGCGTTTGGACAGCGTTACAGACCGGGCCAGCTGGTGACAGGTACGATCACGAGGATAGCGCCGTTTGGCGTCTTTGCGCGCATCGAGGATGGTCTTGAGGGTCTCGTTCGCCTTTCTGAGCTTCCTTCCTGGCTCAACCCTCTGCAAAATTTACGCGAGGGCCAGCAGCTTCCCTTACGCATCCTCTCGGTTGATGCTGAGCGGCACCACATGGAGCTAAGCTTGAAGCAGGTTGGAGGCATTTAACAGGTATCCCTGATCTTCCTGGATGCATTTCTGGCCTTTGAAGGGGGAGCTTATTGCGTCTACGTTTTCTCCTGTGATATGTTGAAGATAGTCAATTTGAGATATATCGGGAGGAGACGAAACAAGACGATGACACAGCAGAAGAACCCGCAGCTTGCGCCTTTTATGCTTGGACCGGAGGAGGTAGATACGGCTTGCCTGCTCATTCACGGCTTCGGCGGCACGCCTGCGGAGATGCGCGGGCTGGGTGAGGCGCTGGCCGAGAAGGGCATACGGGTGCATGGCGTGAGATTGGCCGGACATTGCGAAGGTGAGGAGGCGTTTGCCTGTGCCACACGCCAACAATGGCTGGCCTCGGCAGAAGAGGGACTGGCGCAGCTTGAACGCTACCGGCGCGTCTTTGTTATCGGTCTATCCATGGGCGGCGTCCTCTCGCTTCTGCTGGCAGGCTATCATCCTGAGCGGGTGGCCGGAGTTATCGCCATGTCTACCCCCACGCGCATTGCCAGTGGCTGGCTGGCCGTGCTGGCCCATCCCTTCATCAAATGGTACTATCCCCTCAAGCCACTCGATTTCAACAACCCCCTCGTGCAGCAAGAAATCCTGCGTCAGCGTCGCCTGACCGAGCCAGAAGCAACCATTGATTTCTCTAATCCTGAAGTCGTTGCCGCCATCAAATCCAGCGTTCGCATTTCCGTCTCCGCCATCAACCAGCTGGTCCGCCTCGTAGGCGAGAACCGCGCGCGTCTCAACAAAGTGCGCTCGCCCCTGCTCATTATCCACAGCAAAGGTGACAGGACAGTAGCGCCTGCCTGCGCCGAAGAGCTTTACCGCCTGGCAACCGCCGCTTCCCCGAAAACGCTGCGCTGGCTGGAGAAATCAGACCACGTCATCACCGAAGGGCCTGAACGCGAAGAGGTATATCGGCTGGCGACCTCCTTTCACATGAGTGTTGCCATCCAGTAAGGATGAAAGCTATGCTCTATCGTGTTATATGATACAGTAGAACAGTCACTTCCCTTTGGATAGTGACATTGCAAACCTGTCAGATATCATTATGTGATAGATTCTCTTTGAGCAAGAGAAAGGCTGGTTGGCGAGATGGATAATTTGCGATCAATGAAGTGTGTTGCCTGCCGCAAGGGAGAGCCGACGGTCACAGATGAGGAGTTGGCGCTCTATCTGCCGCAGGTTCCTGAATGGCACGTGGTGGAGCGCGATGGCATCAAGCGGCTGGAACGGGTCTTCACGTTCCCGACCTTTGTGGATGCGCTGGCCTTTACCAATCGTATAGGCCAGATTGCCGAAGAGGAGGGCCATCACCCCGCGCTGCTGACGGAGTGGGGCAAGGTGACAGTCACGTGGTGGACGCACAAAATTGGCGGTTTGCACCGCAACGACTTTATCATGGCTGCGAAAACCGACCAGTTGTACACTCCTGCCGCGCAGGCAGGGAAAGGATGAGTTATGACTACACATGCGAATGCGTCTTCATCGCCAGCACGGGAAGGGAATAAGATGGCATGGCCACTGCGCCGCGTTGGCTTGAGGGTGCTGGATCTGAATGCGACCGTAGATTACTATAAAAAGCTGGGCCTTGCCGTTGTGCGCGATGAAAGCGAGAAGGGAACGGTCAGCCTCGGTTTCGGGCCGGAGGAGGTGCTGGTCTTGCGCGAACTACCCGGTGGACGCCCACGTCCGCCGCGCACTGCCGGTCTCTATCACTTCGCCTTGCTGCTGCCGGGCGAGGTGGCGTTAGGCTCGTTCCTGCGCTACAGCCTTGAGCAGAATATTCCCATTGATGGCGCTTCCGACCACCTCGTCAGCCAGGCGCTCTACCTGAGCGACCCGGAGGGCAATGGCATTGAAGTCTATGCCGACCGCCCGCGTGAAAGCTGGCAGTGGAACGGCAACGAGATTGGCATGGCAACGCTGCCATTACGAGCGAACGCTTTGCTCAATCTGGCGCAGCCCTTTGAGGGCTTCCCCACCGATTCTCGCCTCGGCCACATGCATCTCAACGTGGGCAATCTGGATCGCAGCCAGGAATTTTACCAGACGCTGGGCATGGATGCGACGGCGCGTATCCCCAACCAGGCTTACTTCATGTCCTGGGATCGCTACCATCACCATCTCGGCCTTAACGTCTGGAACGGGCGCAACGCGCGACCGGTGGAACCCGATGTGAGCGGCATCGATTTCTATGAGATTGCGCGTCCCGGTCTGAAGCCGGGCGTCTATCAAGACCCGGATGGCGTGACGGTGATTGTCTCTCCAACCGAATAGCGTAGACTGGAGCCATGCTCTTATGGATGTGGAAGGGGAAGAGATTTCGACACTTTCCCGGCAGGAAGTGTCGTTCTCGGCCATGCGCGTGGTGATACCGGCGCTGATCGTGCAGTTCGCTTTCGGAGTCTCTTACACGTGGGGCGCAGTCGTACCCTTTGTACGCCAGTATAGCCACTGGTCGCCGCTGGTCATCAGCGCCGTTTTTTCAGGCGTCTCTTTCGGCTACGGGCTGGGCATCATCGTTGCCGGTTGGCTGGCGGACCGCTACCCGCCGCGCCTGCTCTGCTGGATTGCCGTAGGCTTGCTGGCTGTGGGCTATGCTATCGCCTTCCTCTTCCCTACCGGCTTCACCTTTTTTCTCTTTTACTCGTTTCTGGCCCTGGGAGTCGGCGGCGCCATCGTACTGGCGGGCCTGCTGGCGGCGGGCGGCTATGTGCTGCCCCGGCGCATCGGCACGATCGGCGGCGCGCTGACCGCCAGCTATGCCTTTGCCTCTGTCATTCAGGTTCCTATCGTCAGCCAGCTAGCCGTCTCTTTCGGCTGGATCGATGCCTTGCGCCTGCTCGGTAGCTGCATGGCGCTGCTGGCTGCCGCCGCCCTGCTCGTCATTCCGGCTATTCCCCGCCCACACTATGCTGAAGATACGGGTCTGAATGGGAATGCTTCGCCGCTCCAGTTGCTCCTGCGCCGCCCCATCTGGACAGGTTTTTTGCTGGAGGCGACTGCCGCTCCCCTGGGCGCCTACTCCTTCGTCATCCTGGCAAATTATGCGCGTAGTCTGCACTTTGCCCTCTGGATCGCCACCTTTTCTATCTCTGGTGCGGCCCTCGGCAATGCCCTCGGTCGCCTGTTTAGCGGCGCGGCTTCCGACCGCTTCGGTATCAACCGCGTCTTCCTGGCTATTTTCGCCGCCATTTTGCTCTCCGCTCTCCTGCTGCTCAATCCCGCCAATAGCTTTATTATCTTGTTGGCCGCGCTGGTTGCGGGCCTGGGCTTCGGCGGCTCTGCCGGTGTCCTCTCGCGTCTCGCCGCCACCAGCGCACCTGATGCCCCCAATTCCGCCTTTGGCCTGCTCTTCGCCGGGTACGCTGCCGGTACCTTCTACGGCCCCATTGTTGGCGCTGCCGTTGGTGGCCCGCCCATCGCCTGGTTTGTCCTCGCGGGTATAAGCCTGCTCGGTCTACTTATTCTCGCTTTGCGTAGCACGTGGTTACGTTAATATTGTCGCGCCTCTCATAACGTGATACAATCTCTGCAAATGAGTACCCCTGTATAAGGAGGTCGCGTTATGGAGACTCCGGCATCTCTCGGTACCCCCCTTGTTATTCTCAATCCCGCTGCAAATCGCGGCAATACAGCCTTGCAGCGGGCGCTGGTGAGCGCGCACACGAAGCACGCGGGGGCAGAGTATGTGGAGACGCAGTGCAAGGGGCATGGGCGCGAACTGGCATTGCTGGCCGCCAGGGAAGGGCGTCCCATCGTCGTCGTGGGCGGGGATGGCAGCGTACACGAGGTTGTGAATGGCATACTTGCTTCCGGGCAGCGGGTTCCGCTTGGCATTGTGGGGTGCGGGTCGGGCAATGATTATGCCTGGAACACGCTCAAGGTGCCGCGTATGCCTGCTGCCGCGCTCGAAGTCGCCTTCAATGGCACTCCAATCGCTGTCGACGCGGGCATCATGAACGGCATCTATTTCGCCAACTCCTTCAGTGTGGGCCTCGATGCCGATATCGCCGTCGCCGCCAACTGGATGAAGAAAATTCCTACCATGAGCGGCTCCCGCCTCTACTACGGGGCCACGCTCAAACAACTCCTTTTCGGTTACTATCGCTGCCCCTGGCTCAAAATTAGCGTCGATGGCAGTGAGCAGAGTGAGCAATTTAGACGCTACGTTCTGGCTGCCATCACCATTGGCCCGTCCTATGGCGCTGGCTTTCGCATCAACCCGAAAGCCGATTATGCTGATCGGCTGTTTGATATTTGCACAATTACTTACACCCCTTTGCCGCGCGCGCTACAATTATTACCGATAGTGCAAAAAGGCCAGCACGAAGGCGTGCCGGAAGTGACCTTTTACCGGGGTCAGTCGGTGCATATCGAGAGCCAGAAGCCGGTCAATGTCGAGCTGGATGGCGAGACGAGCAGCGCCATGAGCTTCGAGGCGAAACTATTGCCCGCCGCCCTGCTCGTGCGCATGTGATGAGGTAGAGAAAGCAGGTATATGGGTGACGTTTGGCGATATCATCTACTGGTCGGCGCGGGTGATTGCCTGGGCGTTGACGCACCTGGTCTGTCGCTACCGGGTCAGCGGTCGCCAGTACGTTCCCGCGAGCGGCCCCTTGCTGATCGTTGCCAATCACCTGAGCTGGTATGACCCGCTGATTCTGGGGGTGGTGCTGCCCCGGCGCGTCTGGTTTTTTACCAGGCAGGAAATCTTTAGCTGGCCCGTTGTGGGCGGTCTCTGCCTGCTGACAGGCCAGATTCCGGTGCAGCGCGGGGCAAGCGATCGGGCCGCGCTAGAGCGGGCGCTGGCTTATTTGCGCCAGGGACGGGCGGTGATGATCTTTCCAGAAGGGACGGTCGAACGACAGGAGCAGATGCTGCCCGCCCGTACCGGCGCAGCCATGCTCGCGCTGCGTTCCGGGGCCACCATCCTGCCAGTCGCGCACACAGGAACGCGCCGCATCCTGCGCTCTCTCCGCTCCTGGTTTCCCCGCGTCTGTATCGAAATCGGCGCGCCCTTTACGCCCCGGCTCCCTGAAGAGATAGCGCGCAAGGCCGCTTTGCGAGATGTCACCGAAGAGATCATGGAGCGTATCGCCGCCATGATGCCGCCGGATGAACGCGGGGCTTATTCAGCTACTTCTTTGCCTGAAACGCCGAGGGGCAGAGATTGACCAGCGTGCATTGTTCGCAGAGCGGGTTGCGGGCCTGGCAGATGGCGCGACCATGATAGATCATCAGGTGTGAGAGGTCGAGCCAGTCCGCGCGGGGAACGATCTTCATCAAATCCTGCTCCACCTTCACCGGGTCTTCGTTCGTTGTCCAGCCGAAGCGGCGGGCCAGGCGTCCGATGTGCGTGTCGACTACGAAGCCCTCGACGATGCCGAAGGCGTTGCCCAGCACCACGTTAGCCGTCTTGCGCGCAACTCCCGGCAGCGTGAGCAGGGCTTCCATCGTGCGCGGTACCTCGCCGCCAAAATCGGTGATGATGCGCTGGGCGGCAGCGCGAATATTCTTCGCCTTGTTGCGGTAAAATCCTGTCGATTTGATATCCTGCTCAAACTCTTCCTGGCTCACCGTCGCATAATCTTCGACGCTGCGATACTTTTGAAAAAGGCTTTCCGTGACCATATTGACGCGCTCGTCCGTACACTGCGCCGAAAGCTGCGTCGCCACCAGCAATTCCAGCGGGTTAGAAAAGTTCAGCGAGCATTTCGCATCGGGATACAACCGGCGCAATTCCGCGATAATCGCCTGCACCTGCTCCGGCGACCCCGGCTTCATGCCCGCTTTGAGTGATGAGAGTTCCATTTCCATTGTATAGTATCCTTTGTTTCTGGCTTATAGCCGCCTATAGCTCCTGAATCGCATACTGCTCGCTGCGCCCACTGGTCGAGCGTGCCAGAATTTTCGCAAGCAGTTCGTCTTTCTTCGTTTTCGATGAGTACGAGATATGCAGTTCATCCGCAATTTTCCTCAGCGCAGGAACGGTCTTTTTCTTCAGATCGGCTTCATCCCATGTCCCCGTCGCCGATGCCGATGCTGATTCGGCGTGATGTGTTCGGCTCAAGTGTACATCATCCGGGACAGATTGTAAAAGCTCGCGGCATTCAACGTCAGGCATGCGCCTGAGCAGCAGGACGACATTTGCCAGCAGGTCTGCCAGTTCGTGTACTTTCATGCGTTCCAACTGGTCTACAGTGAGGCGGCTACTCATTCCATCAACTCCTTTTCAAAGACAACATCACGTACTCTCAGCGCACGTAGATGGTAAATGCGTGAAATAAATTCTCCGGTCAGTTCGCGAAATTGCTGTTGAAATTCCCGCTCGCGCGGGTTGGGGAATGTCAGTGAGCTAATTGGCCTGCGATTATCGGCTGCCTGGGCAACAATAATGCTATCGCTGATCGTATGCTTGAAGACTTTGCCAGGGTAATCGGCGCGCACCTGCTCGCAATAGGCGGCGTGCAAGCGCACATTGGTCTTGATGCGTGTCAGCAAAATGCCGCCCAGCACGGCACCTCTAAAGCTAGAAGTGCGCCGTTCCAGGGCAAACAGCTTGTTGACTGAGCGTTGCAGCAGGCCAATACCGTAAGTCGAGAGGAAATCCGGCACGGTGGGAACAATATAGGCATTGCTCGCCCACAGGCTGTTCTTCGTCACAGGATTAAAGTTGGGCGGGCAATCGCAAATAATGTAATCGTACTCCTGGCTGATCTGATCGAAATAGCGTTGCAAAATCGTATGGCCCACGAAATCGGTCAGGCGCAGATCCACATCGACCAGATCAGGATTGGAGGGCAGCAGATCGAACCCTGGCACCGTCGCTTTCTCCTGCAATATGTCGGTGACAATCGCGCGGCGTACCGGAAAATCGCCGCCGCTCTGCTCAAATAAATCGTAAGTAGTGCCGCGAGCGGTTCTCCACCACTTCCAGTGTTCCTGTTCCATCACATAAAACGTTGCGCTTGCCTGCGGATCAAGGTCTACCAGCAGCGTCCGTCTCCCATAGTGCCTTGCCAGCGAGACCGCAATCTCAATTGCACAGGTCGTCTTCCCCACGCCGCCCTTAAAATTGATCACGCTCACAATCTGTACCATTTTCTGCCTCGTCTTCCCCGAAAATAAGTATATGCATAGAGATTACCAGAAGAATGTATCGAAGAGTTAGATGTACTGCGGCGATTATGGCAGAAAACTGTGGGTGGGTCAAGTGATGGGGGAAAGGGAAAGCCTAAATTTTCCTACGAAGAGGCCTCTTGCTTCCTTAATTTGATGAGTTCATCGGTAACCAGATGGTCATTTACACTCCCCCATTTACTTTAAGCGTTGAGGATTATCTGTCTCACCAAGCAGCCACGAAGAGGACACACTGAGAACCCTGGCAATGATAGCTACCTCAATATCGGTAACTGGCCTTGTTCCATTCTCAATTTTTGAAACTTGAGATTGGTCGATGTCCAGACCCTCAATTTGTAGTTTGCTCGCCAGGTTAGTCTGGGTCAGCCGTGGTTTCTGAAAAAGCCGTGCCTGTTTGACACGTTTGCCGATCAAGTTGAGAGGCTGTTCTCGCTCCATCAATAACTGCCAGGTAGCAAGATTTGTTGAGATTTTACTTCAAGATGCGGTTAAAAATATGCTCACCGGGCATATCTTATAAACTTAAGAAGCTTTTAAAGCTACATCGCTACTGATCTGGATTATGTGGAGGCAAAGGAAAAGGGGCAAAAGGAAATGAGGAAGCAGGCAGGGGAGATTTACACCATGATATAGCCCGCAGCACACTATCTCCCGACAGGTTCCTCTTGCCGGGAGGGAAAGGCGCAAAGAGATTACTTCTCGCCTCTCGCGCCTCTCTATTTACTTGCTCAGTGTGCTAGACGCTTTCGTACTGGCTGCGCAGGAGCATGCGCAGGGCGTCGGCCTGGCCGCGATTCCAGGCCGGGGAATGGACGTTGGAGCCGATCATGGGCAGGGAGCTTTGCTCGCGAATCTGGGCGGCCCGTTCGCGCTGCAAAATCTCGTGAACCAGTTGTCGATCGGTCATGTACCAGCCGCGAAGGCGAGCTTGTTCTGCGTACCAGAGAACCTGCGCGTAGCCTGCCTGGTAGTCGAAAACGTTATCGTGATAAAGCGGGATATTGTTGTGCATGATGACGCCTCAAACCGTGATCTAATCAAAGCTTTACATAATAAAGCATTGTTATCATAATTATTCCAGAAAATGGTTGAGTTGTCAAGATGCACAGCCTATCGGGTCATTGCTTATCCTTGCGGGTCGTAATGGTGAATGGCCCCCATTCGCCCGTCAGACCCTGGCCGTGGACAGAGACGCTTTTCCCCTGCTCGATGGTTTTCTCGGTCATCAGGCCAAGCGCGGCGATGAGCCGGTTGATTTTGCTCGGCACGTCGCTGTAGTGCGTGACCGGTTGCCCGTCGACATAAAAGTTCAGTTCGTCCTTGCCCCGGTGGTAGCTGATACGGTAGCGGTGGGTCTGCCCCGGTGCGGTCTCGATGGGGAGTTCGTGGAAGTGGCAGAAATATTTTGGCTTATCGGCGTTTTCCGCCTCTGCGGGCGCCGGAACGCCCGGAAAGGGCAGGCGCGCGTAGACGCTGGCGATTTTATCATTGCAGGCGAAAAAGTCGAGCGCCATGCCGGTGCTGAAATCCAGCAAGTTGACCGAGACAAAACCGTCGTAGAGGTCGCCGGGCTTCGTGCCGGTGCAGCGCGCGCTCATCTCCCACTCAAAAGAGATTTCGCCGTCGTCCGGTGGCACAAATTTTTGCGTGGAAAAAAACATGTTCTTGGCATTATCGAGGATTTGCACCTGATCGTTCGCGCGCGTCAGCTTCATCACGCGCACGCGCAGGCGTTCTCCTTCGACAATTACGGCGGCGTCGGGTTCGCGGTAACGCCAGAATGTGCCATCGGGCAGGGCAAAGCCTCCATACTCCTACGTGCGATTGACGCCCGTGATAATGCTCTCGTAGCCCGCATATGTGAACACCTCTTCTTGCTGCTTCGATTCGGCTGTTGTTGTGATGGTATCTTCCATAAATTTCCTCCTGATTGTTGCTGGTCTAATGACATCCATGAAAAGCTTACTCTTACGTGTCATGCTGAGAGGAGCGAAGCATCCGGGTGGCCCATGCTGATCCGCGAGTTACCTCAGATGCTTCGCTCCACTAGCATGACACGTAAGAGGCCCCCTTTTATGGAATGGCACATCGAAATTGGTCGGTGGAAAGTTCAGATTATCTGCTCTTTATTGTAGCGCAAGTTGTCAGATTGTGCAGGGGAAAGGCGTCGCTGAAGGCTTGCAACAGAGCAATTCCTGTGCTACACTCTATCCAGTTTGAATAGAGCAATACAGCATTCTCACCATCTGTAACGAGGTGCCAACGTGTTACGCTTTTTAGTGAGCCGTGCCATCGGGCTGGTCTTTGTCTTGCTCTGTGTCACATTTATTACTTTTATTCTAGGCTATTTTGCCCCTGGTGACCCGATTCGCGTCATGATGGGAATGCACTTTGACCCTGCATTGTACGCGAATTTGAAACATGCCTATGGCCTTGACCTGCCCTGGTGGCAGCAATATATCAATTTTGTGCTGAATGCGCTGCATGGCACGTTTGGCCTCTCGTATCACTACCCGGGGCGCCAGGCGTGGGATGTACTCAGCACCGGTCTGCCTTTCTCCATCGAGCTGGGGCTTGAATCGTTTGCTGTGACCTTGATTATTGGTATCCCCTGTGGCATTATTGCTGCGCTACGGGCAAATACTCATGTGGATACCACCATCAGTACCACCATGCTGCTCCTCTACTCGATCCCTGATATCGTTTTTATTATCTTCTTTCAGGTCTCTATGGTCTGGCTGTATAATCATGGCTTGCCCTATCTGCCCGTCGCGGGCTGGGATAGCGTGCAGGCGCGTATCGCGCCGGTGTTGATTACCGGCACAACCGGCGTCGGCTACTTTGCCCGCCTGACAAAGACGACCGTGCTGCAAGTATTGAGGGAGGATTATGTCCGTACCGCGCGCGCAAAAGGGATCATTGAGCGCATCGTCATCTATCGTCATGCTCTGCGCAACGCGGCCATTCCGCTGATTACCGTGATTGGCCCTTCTCTGGCATTTCTGGTCACGGGCGTCTTCATCACCGAACAATTCTTCAATATACCCGGCGTCAGTTCTATTACCCTGGATGCCATTGCCCAGCGCGACTACCCGATTATCCAGGCTACCACTGTGCTGACCGCCGCCGCCGTCGTTTTCTTCAATGCCCTGACAGACCTGGCCTACGCCCTCGTTGATCCACGTATCCGGGTCGAATGATCTGGAATAACGTGGCATTTGTCAAAGGCGCTGTTTGTATGTTAGCATATGAAGTATGAAAGAACGGCGTCTCGCGACAGGAGCAATGGCGCAGCTTCAACAGCGATAGACTGGTTGTAACAGGGAGGGACTGAGAGCGTGGCGAACCATAATTCATCAGCAGACGAGCAGAAAAGGAAGGAACTGATCAAAGACCTTGCAAAAAGCGCCGTGCGCAAGAGTACACGGCCTAAAAATATTCGTGAGCTTGGCATCAGCGCGCTCAAGAATCTGCCCGCCAATATCACGATGGTGCAGAACTTCATGAAGGCTGTGAACTGGAAACAGGCCCAGGAAGAGATTTTGCACGAATTGCATGATACCATTGTCATCGTTGGTTTACCCAATAGCGGCAAAAGCACGCTGTTCAACACTATCAAAGGCGAACAGCTTTCTCCCGTCTCAGCGCAGGCCGGCACGACGAAGGAACTGGTGAGTACCAATTTCGGCCCTTTTACCCTCATCGATACCCCCGGCCATCTGCCCGATATTATGGAAAGCGGCATGCAACAGGCCAGCGTGATAGTCTTCCTCATCGATGCCACAAAAGGTCTGACAAAGCAAGATCGCGAACTGTATGAGACCATCCAGAAGATGAAAAAGCCGACCATTATTGCCGTCAATAAGATCGATGAATTGAAGGGCGGCGAGAGCGGCGACCAGATTGCGACTGAGATCGCGGTCATGCTTGGCGTGGCCGGGGTTATTCCCATATCGGCGCGCACCGGCAAAAACGTTGCCGACGAACTGATCCCGGCAATGATCGACGCCAGCCCGGAGGCCGCGCTGGTCATCGGCTATGAGCTGCCGAGCTATCGTCGTGAGGCGGCGCAGCGCATTATCCGCAACGCGACGCTGGTCAGTCTGGCGGCTGGCCTGGAGCCGATTCCGCTGGTCGATATTCCGATTCTGCTGGGGACGCAGATCCGCCTCGTCCTGCGGTTGGCCGCGCTGTATGGCGAGCCGTTGAATTCTGCCGATGGGCGCAATCATGCGCGCGAACTTGTTGCCACGATGGCGGGTGGGCTGGGCCTGCGCTACCTCGCTGAGCAGGCGGCGAAAGCGGTTCCATTCGGCGGCGATTTCGTGGCCGGAATTATTGCCGGGGCCGCTACCTGGTCTATCGGGCAGGTGGCGCTCGAATATTACGAGGGTGGCAAGCAGATCAGCCCGCGCCGCATTCGCCAGCTGTACTTCAACTTCTATCGCCGTTTCCGTAAGGAGAACACGCTGAAAGACTTGCAGCAACAGGCCCTCGATCATATGGAAATGCCCCGGCTTATCGAGGAGCCACGCAACGGGCGAGAGAGCGAAGAGACGGCATGAGCGGCATAAGCGACTCGCTGCCATTTCCATATGAACATTACGAAACGCTGGACGCGCCGCTGACGGTCTACTATCCGCCGGGCCAGCAGGGCTATGCTCGCCAGATAGCACAGACCGTTGAGCAGGCGGGCAAGTTGCTGTCGTCCCTGCTCGGGCAACCGATGCCGGATGTAGAACTTCTGCTCGTTGCTCCGGACGACTGGGAACTGGCCCCGCGCGAGGAAGCCGAAGAGGCTCTGCCTTCCAACCCATACTGGACAGATGTCACCAATCCATCCAGTCTAATGATCCCCCTTGAGCTTGATCCCATCTTTGGCGAGCCAACACCGGAGAAGCTGGCCTTCCTGCTCTATCACGAACTGGCCCTGGCCTTCCTGGAAAGTGATCCCCGTCCCTGGCCCGAAGAATATCCTCTCTGGGCGGATGAGTGGCAGTTGAAACTGGCCGCGCTCTGGCTCTCTCAACAGATCAGCGGCCAGCAGGGCATCGTCAGCCGCGATTTATATGAACAATACGCCGATATTTTCGAGCCGGAGGCCGACGGCAAAACCCCTGTCACCATTCGCGGCTTCGACTGGGACGAAGACACGACGCCAGAAGACTACCTGATCTACGAACTGCTGCTCGAACAATTCGCGGCTGATCTGCTGGCTCGCTACGACCCTACCGTGCTGCCGCGCTTCCTTGCTCTCTATCGCATCAACCGGGCCGTTCTCCTCAGCGATGAAGCAACGCAACTGCTTGCCGAGGCACTCGGTCCTGGCAGCGCGCAATGGCTTGAGGGATTAGTGTATTTTTAGTATCCCTTTGCGCTGTCCAGGCCAGGCCACCGGCAAGCCACCGGCAAGAGGTGGTCCTACTATAACGGTCGCCCGCACGGTTCTATCTATAAGCCATATGGCCTGCGTCGCATATAGTAGGGCCGCCTCTTGCCGGTGGCCTGTTTGCTCCTTAAATGAATGCTTCTGACAACTATCCCTTCACGGCGGCGGCAGTCGCGCCTTCGATGAAGTAGCGTTGGAAGATGAAGAAGAGAATGAGAATGGGGATGGTGTTGAACATGGAGGCGGCGATCAGCAGGTTGTACTGCGTGTAGTTGGCGCTCTTGAAGAAAAAGAGGCCCAGCGGTAGCGTGTACATATCCTGCGTCCCCAGCACGACCAGCGGCCACTGGAAATCGTTCCAGGCCCCCTGAAAACTGACGATGGCGGCGGCGGTCAGGGCCGGTTTGACGATGGGCAAGATTACCGAAAGGAAGGTGCGCCAGCGACT
>Ga0209810_1001994_pt1 | contig 26768 bp, 25 predicted proteins | sample Coa_R1_7_FD_187159 | JGI IMG/M metagenome (GOLD analysis project Ga0209810, IMG submission 187159) | Surface soil microbial communities from Centralia Pennsylvania, which are recovering from an underground coalmine fire - Coalmine... | ecosystem: Environmental > Terrestrial > Soil > Unclassified... | reverse complement strand
CGGCGCTCGTCGACGTGCGCTACGACGACCTGCCCGCCGTGCTCGACGCCGAGTCGGCGCTGCGGGAAGACGCGCCGCGCGTGCACGCCGGCCGCTCCAACGTGCTGCTGCACCAGAAGATCCGCAAGGGCGACGTCGACGCCGCGTTGGCCGTCGCGGACGTCGTGCTGAGCGGCCGCTTCACCACGACGTGGCAGGAGCACGCGTACCTGCAGCCCGACGCGGCGACCGCGTTCTTCGAAGGCGATGCGCTCGTCGTCGAGACGGCGGGGCAGTGGCTCCACGAAGACCGCCGCCAGCTCGCCGCGATCCTCGAGCTCCCCGAAGAGCGCGTCGTCGTGCGCTACGCGAAGATCGGCGGCGCGTTCGGCGGACGCGAGGATCTTTCGGTGCAGGCGCTCGTCGCGGTGGCGGCGTGGGAGCTCCGGCGCCCCGTCGCGATCGTGTGGAACCGCGAAGAGTCGATCGTCGGCCACCACAAGCGCCATCCGTTTACGATCGAGGCGACCTGGGGAGCGAAGCGCGACGGAACGATCACCGCGGTGAAGACGCGCACGCTCGCCGACGGCGGCGCGTACGCGTCGACCAGCGTCGAAGTGCTCAAGTGCGCGACGATCTTCGCGCAGGGGCCGTACCGCGTCCCGAACGTCTGGACCGACGGCATCGTCGCGTTCACGAACAACGTCCCGAGCGGCGCCTTCCGCGGCTTCGGCTCTCCGCAGGCCCACTTCGCCGCCGAGTCGATGATCGCGCGCGTCGCCGACGCGCTCGGCCTCGACCCGCTCGACGTACGGCGCAAGAACCTGTATCGCGAAGGCGACTGCGAAGCGACGGGCCACCCGCTGCCCGCCGGCGTCTCCGCGCTCGCCGTGCTCGAACGCTGCGTTGCCGAAGCCGCAAGCCGCACCCGAGCGTCCGCGAACGGAGCGTCAGGGAACGTCGGGTCCGCCAATGGCGCGCATGCAGACGACGGGCACGCGAACGGCGCTGCGAAGCGCGACGCTTCGTCGGGACGCTACCTCCGCGGCGTCGGCTTCGCGAGCGGGATCAAGAACGTCGGCTACTCGTTCGGCTACCCGGAGAACGCGACGGCGACGGTGCAGCTCATCGGCACCGAGCGCGTCGAGTACGCCGTCGTGCGCTGCGGCGCCGCCGACGTCGGACAAGGGGCACACCTGGCGCTGCGTCAGATCGCCGCCGAAGCGCTCGAGCTGCGTCTCGACGCGGTGGCGCTCGTCGCCGAGAGCAGCGCCGAGTCGCCGAACGCGGGGTCCGCCTCGGCCTCCCGCATGACGCTGATGGGCGGCCGCGCCGTCTACGACGCGGCCCTCGCGGCGCTCGACGCGTTCACGCGCGGCGAACGTCCCGCCGAAGCGACGCGCACGTACCGTCCCCCGGCCACCACGCCGCTCGATCTCGAAACCGGCGCGGGCGTGCCGAACTACTGCTACGGCTACGCCGCGCAGATGGTGGAGGTCACCGTCGACACGCTGACGGGGCTGGTGCGTATCGACCGCGTGATCAGCGTCCACGACGTCGGCCGCGCGGTGAACCGCCGGCAGGTCGAAGGACAGATCGAGGGCTGCCTCGCGCAGGCGATCGGCTACGCCCTGACCGAGAACTTCGTCGTGCGCGACGGCGGGATCCTCACGCGCCACTTCAGCTCGTACCTGCTCCCCACCGCGCTCGACGTCCCGACCGAGCTGGTCCCGGTCATCATGGAGCTCGGCGATCCGAACGGCCCGTACGGCGCGCGCGGCGTCGCCGAGATGCCGCTCGTGCCGTTCGGCGCCGCCGTCGCCGCCGCGATCCACGACGCGACCCGCGCGTGGGTCAGCGATCAGCCGTTCACGCCGGAGCGCGTGCTGCGCGCGATCGAATCGGCACGCACGCATCGCGCGCTCGCCGAATCGTACGACCCGCGCCGCGCGGACGGTTCGACCCAGCAAGCGGAAGCGTTGCACCGTCTGGCATAGCGGCTCGCGGCGTGCGCGCGCGAGCCCGGTGCGGCGGCTCGTCCGCCGCTGCGCGAGCCGGGTACGGCGGCCGGCGTCCGCCGCGCGAGCAGGCCGCGGTCAGGAGACGAGCGCCGCTGCGAAGCCGGCGTGTCTGCGCAGCAGCTCGCCCACGTCGATGCCCGTCAGCGCGCCGTCATCGACGAGAACGCGTCCGGCGACGACGTTCAGCGCGACGTTCGCGGGCTGCGTGAAGACGAGCGCGGCGAGCGGATCGTGCACCGCGGCGCCGGCCGTCGCGGGCGTATCGATGCGCACGCCGATCAAGTCGGCGGCCATGCCCGGGGCGAGATATCCGACGTCGTCGCGGCCGAGGACCTCCGCCCCGCCGCGCGTCGCGAGACGCAGGATCTCGCGCGCGCCGAACGCGCCGGGCGCTTCCTGCACGCGCGCCAGCAGCATCGCCTGACGCGCTTCGGCGAGCAGGTGCGAGCCGTCGTTCGAGGCCGAGCCGTCGACGCCGAGGCCGACGCGCGCGCCCGCGTCGACGAGCGCGCGGAGCGGCGCGATCCCCGAGCCGAGCCGCATGTTCGACGTCGCGCAGTGCGCGATGCCGGTCCGCGTCCGCCCGAGCCGCGCGATCTCGCCGGGCGAGGGGTGCACCATGTGCGCGTGCCAGACGTCTTCGCCGATCCATTCGAGCGATTCGGCGAGCTCGACCGGACGCAGGCCGAAGCGTTCGAGGCAATACCGCTCCTCGTCCCGCGTCTCGGCGAGGTGCGTGTGCACGTGGACGCCGCGGGCGCGTGCGAGCGCGATCGTCTCGCGCATCAGCTGCGGCGAGACCGAGAACGGCGAGCAGGGTGCGAGCACGATGCGGGTCATCGCGTAGCGCGAAGGATCGTGATACGCGCCGATCGCGCGCGCCGAGTCGGCCAGGATCGCGTCCTCGTCTTCGACGAGGTCGTCGGGCGGGAGTCCGCCTTGCGACCGGCCGATCGACATCGACCCGCGTGAGGCGTGGAAGCGGATCCCCAGGTTCCGGGCGACGTCGACCTGATCGTCGATTCGCGCGCCGTTCGGCCAGACGTAGGTGTGGTCGCTCGCGGTGGTGCAGCCCGAAAGCAGCAGCTCGGCGATCGCGACGGCGGTCGCCGAGCGCAGGGCCGCGGCGTCGATGCGGCCCCACACCGGGTAGAGCGTCGTCAGCCAGTCGAACAGCTTGGCGTCTTGAGCCGCCGGCATGTTGCGCGTGAGGGTCTGGAAGAAGTGATGGTGCGTGTTGACCAGACCCGGAAGCACCACCATCGCGCTCGCGTCGATGACCCGGTCGGCGGTCCGCGGGAGCGCGCCGGCCGAGCCGACCGCTTCGATCACGCCGTCGCGCGCGAACAGCGAGCCTCCGGCGATCTCGCGGTCGTCGTCGTCGAACGTGGCGAGCAGCGCCGCGTCTCGCACGAGCAGGGTCGGGATCGCCGGCCTCCGATGAAGAAGAAGATGACCATCGCGGAGCTCAACGCCGCGGACGAGGCGACGTTCGTCGAACGGCTCGGGGATATCTTCGAAGACTCGCCGTGGATCGCGGCGGCGGCGTGGGCGCGACGGCCCTTCGCGGACCGGGACGCGCTGCACCGCGCGATGACCGCGATCGTCGACGAAGCGCCGCGCGAACGGCAGGTGGCGCTGATCGCCGCGCACCCCGACCTCGTCGGGGAGGCGGCGCGCGAGGGCCGGCTGAGCGCCGCTTCGCGCGACGAGCAGGCGTCGGCGGGGCTCGACCGGCTCGAGCCGAGCGAGATCGAGGAATTCGCGGTCTTGAACGCGGCCTATCGCGAGCGCTTCCGGTTTCCGTTCGTGATCTGCGTTCGCGAGAACCGAAAAGCGGCGATCGTCGCCGGGATGCGCGCGCGGCTGAACAACGAGCGCGACGCGGAGATCGCCGCGGCGCTCCGCGAGATCGGCGCGATCGCGCGGCTGCGCCTCGCAGCGGCGGTGGCGCCGTGAACGGCTACGCGCTCGACTGGCTCGGGTTCATCGTGCGCTGGGCGCACGTCATCGCGGGGATCAGCTGGATCGGCGCCTCGTTCTACTTCGTGTGGCTCGACGATCAGCTCGAACCGCCGCCGGAGGACGAGAAGGAGCGCGGCGCGAGCGGTCATCTGTGGGCCGTTCACGGCGGCGGCTTCTACCACAACGTCAAGTACCTGACCGGCCCGCGCGGCGAGCCGCTCGCGCGCGACCTGCACTGGTTTTACTGGGAAGCGTATTCGACGTGGCTTTCCGGGTTCGCGATGCTCGCGATCGTCTATTGGGCCGATGCCGGCGCGGTGCTCGTCGACCGCAGCGTGCTCGACCTTCCGGCCGGTGCGGCGATCGCGATCAGCGCCGGAACGCTGGTCGCCGGATGGCTCGTCTACGACGCGCTGTGCCGGCTGTTCGCCGATCGTCCCGCGGTCCTCTGGAGCACCGTCGCCGTCGCGGTCGTCGCCGGGACGTACGGACTCTTCCATCTGTTCTCGGCTCGCGCCGCGACGCTCCATGTCGGCGCAGTCCTCGCGACGATGATGGTCGCGAACGTGTTCTTCGTCATCATCCCGGGCCAGCGGCGCGTCGTCGCCGCGCTGCGCCGGGGCGAGCCGCCCGATCCGCGTCCGGGCCGGCTCGGGAAGATGCGCTCGGTCCACAACACGTACTTCACGCTGCCCGTGCTGTTCGCGATGATCGGCGCGCATTATCCGTTCGCGTATTCCGGACCGTACGGATGGCTCGTGCTGCTCGCGCTGTGCGCCGCCGGCGTGTTGGTGCGGCGCTTCTTCGTGCTCACGCACAAGCGGCGCTTCGTGGTCGCGCTTCCCGTCGCGGCCGCGCTGCTGATCGCGGTCGTCGCGTTCGCCGTCGCGCCGCGTCCGCAGCGCGCCGCGGCCGCGGTCGGCTACGCGCAGGCCGGGCCGATCGTCGCGCGGCGCTGCGCCGTCTGTCACGCCGCGAAGCCGACCGAGCCGGGGTTCACCGCGCCGCCGATGGGCGTGCTGCTCGACACACCGGAGCACGTCGAGGCGAACGCCCGCAGAATCGAGGAACAAGCCGTGAACTCGCACGCGATGCCGCTGGACAACGTCACGCACATGACGGATGCCGAACGCGCCACGCTCGGCGCGTGGATCGCCGCCGGGGCGCCGCTGCGATGAGCGCGACGATCTCGACCCACGTTCTCGACGTCGCGCGCGGCACGCCCGCCGCCGGCGTCGCGGTCGCGCTCTATGCGATCGTCGGCGAGTTGCGCGAGCTCGTCGCGCGGGCGACGACGAACGCCGACGGCCGCACCGACGGGCCGCTCGCGCAGGTCGATCGCGCCGGCACGTACGAGCTCGTGTTCGAAGCGGGGACGTACGTGCGCGCGCTCGGCGGGACGCCGTTCTTCGACGACGTCCCGGTGCGCTTCACGATCGCCGTCCCGGAGGGCAAGTACCACGTCCCGCTGCTCCTCGCGGGCGCCGGCTACACGACGTATCGCGGCAGCTAGCCGCAGACGGCCGGCATGCGCGACGTTTTCCGCCGGCTAGCGGCCCCAGCCTAGCGCGGCGCTACGCGCGCGACGCCTTGTACGCGGCCCAGCCGCCGTGCGAGGAGATGTCGGGATAGCCGCGTTCTTCGATCAGCTCGCGCGGATAGATCATCGCGTTGACGGAGCTGCCGTCGTCGAGCTGGATCGGCGCCTCGTACAAGTCCGGCGGCTCCGTGGAGAGCAGGTGCTCGTGCTGCTCGGGCGTCAGCTCGTACACCTCGCCGGCGATCGCCACGCCGCCTTCGCCGGCCTCGTAGATGCCGGGGTGCGCGTCGCGCACGGAGTGCAGGCGGTAGAGCGGTTTCGTCTTCGCCTCGCGGACGAAGCGCGCCGAACCGAGGTTCCCGTGATCCGGCTGGCCGCGAAGCGCCGAGCCGCAGATGAAGAAGAGCATCGCCCGCTTCGTTCGCGCCGCAGCCGGCCGGCTCTTCGTCGAAGTCGTCCGGCGCGACCCGCGTTCGGCCGCGTCAGCGGCCGGTGAGGTGCCGATCGAAGGCCAGCAGCGTCTCCGCGAGCGCGCGGACGCCGAGCTCGAGATCGGCGCGCTCGGTGTGCTCGTCGGCGACGTGACTGCGGCCGCCGGCGCTGGGGACGAAGATCATCCCCGCCGGCGCGACGCGCGCGACGCACATCGCGTCGTGACCCGCGCCGCTGACGATCGGCCGCGCACGCGCGTCGAGCGCGCGGCAGACGTCTCCGACGATCGCGGTGAGCGCCGGGTCCATCGCGACCGCGTCACGCCGCTCGCTCTCCTCGACCGTGACGGCGACGCCGCGACGTGCGCCGATCTGCCGGCACGCGGCGCCGAATTCGCCGGCGACGCGTTCGAGCGTCGCGTCGCGCGGCGCGCGGACCTCGGCACGTAACGTCGCGCTGCCCGGGATCACGTTCGCCTGGTTCGGCTCGACGGCGATCGTCCCGACCGTCGCGACGCATTCGCCGGCCCCGAGCGCGAGCCGCTCGAGGCGCAGCACGATCTCCGCCGCCGCGGCGAGCGCGTCGGAGCGCTCGTCCATCGGCACCGTGCCGGCGTGGCCGGCGACGCCGCGCAGCCGCACGACGAACCGCCGCTGTCCCGCGATCCCCGTCACGATCCCGAGCCGCGCGCCGGCGCCCTCCAGGATCGGGCCCTGCTCGACGTGCAGCTCGGCGTACGCCGCGGGGTGCTGCGCGCCTTCCCGTATCGGGACGCCGCGCAGCGCGCCGTGCGGTCCGTCGAACGCGTCGGCGAACCGCTCGCCGTCGTCGGCGGCTTGCAGCTCGGCGGCGCGTTCGTACGGCGTGATGCCGGCGTACACGGAGCTGCCCAGGGTGCCCACCGGAAAGCGGCTGCCCTCTTCGCCGGCCCACGCGACGACCTCGATCGGCGACTGCGTCGGCGTGTCGTCGCGCGCGAATCGTGCGAGCACGGCGAGGCCGGCGACGACGCCGAAGGCGCCGTCGTACGCGCCGCCGCCTTTCACCGTATCGAGATGCGAGCCGCATTGGATCGGCGCGCGGACGGGATCGCGTCCCTCGCGCCGCGCGAAGAGGTTTCCGGCTCGATCCTGCTCGACGCGCGCGCCGCACGCGCGCGCCCAGGCGGCGAAGCGCTCGCGCGCCGCATGTTCCGGCGCGGTGAAGAGCGGGCGGTCGATGCCGTCGGCCGTCGCGCCGAGCTCGGCAAGCTCGGCGAGCGCCGCCGCGACGTCGTCGACGCGCGCGATCACCGCATCACCGTGCACGTCCCCATCACGAGGCCGCCGGAAAGGTCGCGATCCAGTGGCGCGCGATGTCGATCCGCCGCGCGATCCAGACGTCCGGGAACGCGAGGACGTAGTCCAGGAACCGCTCGAGCGCCGCGGCGCGTCCGGGCCGTCCCGCCAGTCGCGTGTGCAGCCCCACCGACATCATCTTCGGTGAGGCCGCCCCTTCCCGGTACAGCACGTCGAACGCGTCTCTTAGGTAGTTGAAGAAGCCGTCGCCCGACGTGAACCCCGGCGGAACGGAAAACTTCATGTCGTTGTTGTCGAGGGTATACGGGATCACCAGATGCGGCCTGCCCTCGACGCGCGTCCAGTACGGGAGATCGTCGTTGTACGCATCGGAATCGTAGAGGAACCCGCCCTCTTCGACGACCAGCCGGCGCGTGTTGACGCTCGGCGCATACCGGCAATACCATCCGTACGGGCGTTCGCCGACCGTCCGCGTCAGCGACGCGACGGCGCGCCGCATCTGCGCGCGTTCCTCGTCCACGTCCATGCCGGAGAAGCCGATCCAGCGCCAGCCGTGACAGCACACCTCGTACCCGGCATCACGGATCGCGGCGGCGGCGGCCGGATTCCGTTCGAGCGCGAGCGCCGCGCCGAAGACGGTGATCGGGATCCCGCGCTCGCCGAACATCCGCATGAGCCGCCAGAAGCCTGCACGGCTGCCGTACTCGTAGATCGACTCCACGATCAGGTCGCGCTGCCCCGGGCCGAGCGTCGCGCCGGGGACTTCGGTGAGGTAGGTCTCCGAAACGCCGTCCCCCTCGCCGATCGAAAGCTCGGAGCCCTCCTCGTAGTTCATCACGATCTGCAGCGCGAGCCGCGCGCCGCCCGGCCAACGCGGATGCGGCGGGCGCGCGCCGTATCCGGCGAAATCGCGGTCGCCGCCGCGAGCGTCGGTCACGGGCGAGCCGCGCTATCCGGCATGACGCCGTGCCGGGCGCGCGCGGCGGGGAGGCGCTGTTCGACGGCGCACCGTGTCTTAGACGAGCGCGGTCTCTTTGTGACGGCCGTACACCTCGACCATCGCTTCGACCAGCTCGCCTTCCGTGCAGAGCGCGCGCACGCAGTCGATGAGGTACGGCATCACGTTGACGGTACCGGCGCACGCGCGCTTGAGCGCGGCGAGCGACGACTCCACCGCGGCAGCGTCGCGTTCGGCGCGCAGCACGCGCACCGACGCCGCCTGCTCGCGCTCGATCTCGTTGCCGATCCTCAGCAGCTCGAGCTCGATTTTCTCCTCGGGCTTCTCGAAGGCGTTGACGCCGACGATCACCCGCTCGCCCGATTCGATCGAGCGCTGATAGCGGTACGACGCGTCGTGCATCTCGCGCTGCGGGAACCCGGCTTCGACCGCCGCCACCATCCCGCCGAGCTCGTCGATGCGGTCGAAGTAGTCGAGGACCTGGCGTTCCATCTCGTCGGTCAGCGCCTCGACGAAGTACGACCCCCCGAGCGGATCCGCGACGTTCGTCACGTTCGTCTCGTAGGCGAGGATCTGCTGGGTACGCAGCGCGATCTCGACCGACTTCTCGGTCGGGAGCGCGAGCACTTCGTCCATCGAGTTGGTGTGGAGCGACTGCGTCCCGCCGAGCACCGCGGCGAGCGCCTCGTACGCGACGCGCACGATGTTGTTCTCGGGCTGCTGGCGCGTCGCGCTGCAGCCGGCGGTCTGGGTGTGGAACCGCAGCTGCCACGAGCGCGGGTCCTTCGCGCAGTAGACGTCGCGCATGCGGCGCGCGTAGATGCGCCGCGCGGCGCGAAACTTCGCGATCTCTTCGAAGAAGTCGAGATGACTGTTGAAGAAGAACGAGAGGCGCGGCGCGAACGCATCGACGTCGAGGCCGCGCTCCATGCCGAGCTCGACGTACGCGAACGCGTCGGCGAGCGTGAACGCCAGCTCTTGCACCGCGGTCGATCCGGCTTCGCGGATGTGGTAGCCGGAGATCGAGATGGTGTTCCACTTGGGCATCTCGCGCGTGCAGAACTCCATCATGTCGCCGATGATCCGCATGTGCGGACGCGGCGGGAAGATCCACTCCTTCTGCGCGATGTATTCCTTCAGGATGTCGGCCTGCATCGTCCCGCCGAGGGCGGCGCGCGGGATGCCTTTGTTCTCGGCCGCGACGATGTACTGCGCGAGGATCACGCACGCCGGGCCGTTCATCGTCATCGACGTCGTGATCGTGCCGAGATCGATGCCCTCGAAGAGCGTCTCCATGTCGCGCACGCTGTCGACCGCGACGCCGCAGCGTCCGACCTCGCCGCGGGCGAACGGGCTGTCGGAGTCGTAGCCCATTAGCGTGGGCATGTCGTACGCGACGGAGAGCCCGGTCTGACCCTGCTCGAGCAGGAAGTGATAGCGCCGGTTCGTCTCGCGCGCGGTCGCGAAGCCGGAAACCTGACGCGTCGTCCAGAGCCGCGAACGGTACATGGTCGGGTGCAGCCCGCGCGTGTACGGATACTCGCCCGGGAGCCCGAGATCGCGCACGGGGTCGACGTCTGCCACGTCCTCCGGCCCGTACACGGGCTTCAGCGGGATGTCCGACATGGTGCGGTCGACGGCGCCCGAGCCGGCGCCCTTGCGCATCGGCGCGCCGGCCGCTTTGGCCTCCCAGCGCTCGACCAGCTCGAGATATTCCGGCGTGACCTCGCCGAGGCGCGAGCGTTCCAGACTCTGCGTCATGGGGCCCCGACGTTCGGCCCGTTCGGGTCCGACACCCGCGCGTGGGGCAGATGCGGACGATCGCGCGCTTCGTCGCTGCACGAAGCGGCCGCTCGATGCGCGACGGGATGGCGGGCCGGCGGCCTCGCTGGAGAATAGCGCCGCTCGATGCTCCGTGTTGTCGCGGTCAACGGCTATCGTTCGCTGCGCGATCTCGTGCTGCCGCTGGCACCGCTCACGCTCGTGACCGGCGCGAATGGCAGCGGAAAGACGAGTCTCTATCGCGCGTTGCGGCTGCTCGCGGACGCCGCACAGAACTCGGTGGTCGCGTCGCTCGCGCGCGAGGGCGGCCTGCGGTCGACGCTGTGGGCCGGCTCACCGATGCGCGCCGCGGCCGGCGAACCGGTCGCCCTCAGGCTCGGTTTCGCGGGGGACGTCTACGGCTACGCGATCGACCTCGGCCAGCCGATTCCCTCGCGATCCGCATTCGTCTCCGACCCCCGCGTCAAACGCGAGAGCATCTGGCACGGGCCGGTCTACCGCCCGCGCAGTGCGCTGGTGGAGCGTCGAAACAACGTCGTGCAAGCAACATCGGGTGGCGACGACGGCCCAGCAATTCTCACGGAAGATCTCGCCGACACCGATAGCATGCTCGGAAGCGTCGCGGACCCGCTTCGCGCACCGGAGATGCTGGAGATCCGTGAGAGCGTGCGCCGCTGGCGTTTTTACGACCAGTTTCGTACCGATGCCGACGCGCCGGCACGGCGCCCACAGGTCGGAACCTACTCGCCCGTCCTCGCGGACGACGGCGGAAACCTCGCCGCGGCGCTGCAGACGATCGTCGAGACGGGCGACCGCGACGAACTGGCGGCGACGATCGACGACGCATTCCCGGGAAGCCGGCTGACGATCGACACGGACGGGCCGTTCGAAGTCCGTTTCGCGCAGTCGGGCTTGACGCGTCCGCTACGCGGTGCGGAGCTCTCCGACGGCACGCTGCGCTATCTGTTGTGGACGGCGGCGCTCCTGACCCCGCGGCCGCCGCAGCTCATGGTCCTGAACGAACCCGAGAACAGCTTGCACCCGGACTTGCTCGCGGCGCTCGCGCGGCTGATCCTCAGCGCGGTGAAGCGCACCCAGGTCGTCGTCGTCTCGCACGCGGCGCCCATGATCGCGGCGCTTGCGGCCTCACCGGCCTGTTCGCACGTGCGGCTGGCCAAAGAGCAAGGCGAAACGGTCGTCGAGGGCGCGACGCTGCTCGACGCGCCGCCTTGGTACTGGCCGACCCGGTGATCGCGGCCCCGTGCACGGAAAATGCAATTTCCATGCACGGGCGAGGCCGTGGTCGTCCGGGGTCCCGGGCCGGGCGTCTCGGGGACCGAAATCCCCGACGAGCTACGCTGTTCCGGCGCCGCGTCCGTGAAAGTCGACGGCGAGGACGGCGACGTCGTCGTTCGCCCCGGCGGCGTGGAGCTGCTCGACGAGCGCCTCGGGGAGATTCGTGATCGGCCGGTCGCGCATGCGCCCGACGCTGCCGCGCAGCGTGTCCATGCCGTCCACGATGTTCCGCCCCGCTTCGATCAGGCCGTCGGTGTACAGCACGATGCGCCTCACGCCGGCGAGCGAGAGCTCGTGGTCGCGGCGGTCCACGCCGAAGCGGCAGCCCAGCGGCGGCTCTCCGAAGCGAGCCCACGCCGTCGACCCGTCGGCGTGAACGAACAGCGGGGGCGGATGGGCCGCGCTCGCGTACCGCATCGTCGTGCGGTCGGGAGAGACGACCGCGAAAAACGCGGTCGCGCTCACGTCGCGGTGCTCGCTGCGCAAGGCCGCTTCCGCCGTTTCGAACATGAGCGCCGGGCTCGCGTTCGCGTACGACGTCGCGCTGAGCGCGGCCGTCCGCAGGCTGTAGCGGATCTTGCCCATCAGCACGGCGGCATCGACGCCGTGCCCTTCGACGTCGCCGATCGAGATTGCGAGCGTGCCGTCGGGCAGCGAAAAGGCGTCGTACCAATCGCCGCCGATCGTCATCGTGCGCACGCTCGGAAGGTACAGCGCCTTGAACGTGACGTCGTCGAGCGCCGGCAGCGTGGCCGGCAACGACGCACGCTGCATCGTCGCGGCGATGATCCGCGCGCCGTCGTAGAGCGTCTCGAGCCGCGCCTGCTTGCGGTGCTCGTCGTCGACGTCGATCGCGACGCCGACCCATCGCTCGATCTCGCCGTCATCGCCGCACAGCGCCGTCGCCCGGGCGCGAAACCAGCGATGCAGGCCGCTCGCGGCTTCGCGCACCCGGTACTCCATGTCGACGATGCGCCGGCCGGCCGCGACCGCGAGCCCCCAGTCGGTCATGACGCGCTCACGGTCGTCGGGATGCATGTAGTCGAGCCACCGGCGCTCCGTGTCGGCCTCGAAATGCGGCTGGCCCGTGTACGCGTGCCACGACTCGTTGAACGACGTCACGACGCCGTCGGCGTTGGACATCATGACGAAGACTTGCAGCGCGTCGGCGACGCGCCAGTCCAACGCCCGGTCGTCCGGTTCTGCTTCGTATACGGCCATCGTGTCCCCGCAACGCATGACCTCCGACGAGACACCGGAGGAGCGAGCGTGGTTGGCGTTCGCGACCCACCGTACCTGTCCGCGAACGAACGGCAACTTCCGCTGGAAGGCAGCCGTGCGGCGTTCAGCACCGTGCGGTTGCACGTCGCCGCGTAGATCGCTCATGCCGCGTCGGCGTCGTCGTCCGCGGGATCCGGACGCGGCTGCTCTTCGTCCGCGCGCGCGAAATCGAACCGCCCTTCGCGCGCACGGGCGAGGTCGTCGCGCACGAGCTTCGCGCTGAGCGTGTCCCAGTTCTGAACCGAACTCGACTCGATCAGCGCGAAGCCGTCGAGCCGGTCGAGGAGCGTGTAGCCGCGGTTGGCGAGCTCGAGGCGCACCTCGTCGACGAACGCGTCGCGCAGAATCGTTCGCGAGCACATCACCGCGAGCGAGCGCCGTGAGAGCTTCGCGCGCGAGGTGCCGCGCGGCTTCTTCTCCTGCAGCGCGCGGAACGCGCGAACGATCATCACCGCGGCCTGCCACGGCTCGAGCGGGGTGTTGCGAGCCATCGTCACATCGGGCGCGGAAAGCGCCCAGCAACAACTATAGCGCGGCAGCCACAGAAAAACAAGGGTTGCCTGCATTTGTCACGAAGACGGGATTGTGTCCTCGCCGGCGCTCCGCTACGGATCCGACCCTGCCACCGGCCACGGCGCGTCGGCCGGCGCCTTCTCCTCGTGGCCGCGGTACGGTGCGGGCGGCGACTCGTACGACTACGCGGTCGCCGAGGCGCGCCGGCTCATGGAAGCCGACCGCGCGCAAAGCACGCTCCGGCACTACGCGCGCGACTGGGCGCAATTCGCCGGCTGGGTCGCGGAGCACCACGCGCAATATCCCGCGCTCCCCGCGCCCGCGCCGCTGGTCGGTTTGTACATCGGACACCTGCGCGTCCGGCGTCTCGCGAAGTCGACGATCCTCGGGCGGCTCGCCGCGATTCAGTACGCGCACGAGCTGGCCGGACTTGCGTCTCCGCTGAAAGACGCGATGCTGCGGCGCGAGATCCGCGGGCTCCGGCGTCAGCACGACGCCGCGCGACAGAAGCGCGAAGCACTGATGCGCGAAGACGCGTCGCGCGCCCTCGCGAACTTTCCGCTCAACGACTTGCGCGATCTGCGCGATCGGGCGATCGTCGCGCTCGCCTGGTGCTCCGCGCTCCGCCGCTCGAACATCGCGGCGATGCGTGCGGAGGACGTTCGCTTCGGGGTCGACGACATCGACGGGACGCGCTATCTCGAGATCTTCGTCCCCCGCAGCAAGACCGACCAGGAAGGGATCGGGCGCTACGTCATCGTCACCGAGCTGCCGGGCGGCGACAGCCTGTGCGCGTATCGCGCGCTGCGGGCGTGGCTCGACGCGAGCGGCGTGCGCGAAGGCCCGCTGTTCCGCACGTTCACGCTGACGCCGCACGCCGAGCACCGCAAGATCACCGGCAACGCGCTCGACGGCGGCGACGTCGCGCGCGCGGTGAAGCGCGTCGTCTCGGCGATCGGGCTCGACCCCGCACGGTTCGCCGCGCACTCGACGCGCCGCGGCTTCGTCACCTCGGCCGACGCCGCCGGCGTGCGGCGCTCGCTCATCCGTGAGCAGGGCGGCTGGAAAGACGACCGGATGATCTCGACCTACACGCGCTTGGAAAACGTCCGCGACAACGCGCTGCGCGAGATGTTCAAGACCACGCCGCGCTGACCGGCGCCGGCCGGCTCTTCGGCGCCGCGGCTACGGGGCCGGCGGCGTGGCGGCGTCCGCGGACGAGCTCGTCGAGAGGGCCGCGACGGCCGCCCGGAGCGCGGAGATCTGCGCGCGCGTCTCGGCGTTCGACGCGCGAAGCTGCGCGGCCAGCTCCCGAACGCGTGCGCGCAGCGCGGCCTCGTCGTCACCGGCGGCCGCGACGCGCTTGCCGAGCCGCTGGTTCTCCGCCTGCAGGCGCGCGTTTTCGGCGTGCAGCGCTTTGATCGCCGCGAGCGCGACGCCGTCCTCGTCGATCGAGGTGATGTGCCGGTCGTCCTCGCCGAGCTTGAACGCGGCGTAGAAATCCTGCGCCATCGGACCGGCATGGCGCACGCCGCGTTCGGTCCGGTAGCTCCAGCGGCTGATCGGCAGCGCGGCGACCTTCTCGAGCACCGTCCGGTCGTCGAGCGGGATGATGTCGGTCTTCGCGTTGCGGTCGCTCAGCGACGCCCACGTCCCGGAGCCCGCGGGAAGCTGCGCGCCGACCGAGGCGGCAGGGTTCGTGTAGAGCGCGAACCCGCCCGCCGCGCGCGCCACGAATTGATACGGATGCGCCGAGCCGAGCACCGTGCTGCCGTCCGAGCCGTCGCTCCAGACGAACGCACCGTTGTGCGACGCGCTCGCAAAGGCGCCCGCAGCAAAGCTGTACGTCCCTGCGGCGCTGTTTCGGTAGCCGCCTGGAATCGTCGCGAACAATCCGCCCGCGATCTGTTCGTACCCGCCGTCGACGACCGCGCCTTCACCAGAGGCGAGGTTGTATCCGCCGGATCCGATGTAGCCGCCGGCGCCGGAGACGCTGTTGTTCGTTCCGCCGGCGATCGCGCCGTACTGGGCCGTGACGGCGTTGCTGATTCCCCCGCCGACGAAGGCCTCGGTCGCCGAGATCGAGTTGTTGTAACCGCCCGCGATCGCGGAGTATCCGGGGTTTGCCGTGATCGTGTTGCCGTAGCCGTCGCCGATCAGGTTATACGTCCCGGTGATTCCGTTGTTCGCGCCGTCGACGATCGCGCTTTCGTGAGCGTCCGCACCGATGGCGTTGGAGTTTCCGTCGCCGATGAACGCGAACTCGGAGTCTCCGCCGCCGGCGATGACGTTGCTGTCGCCGGTGCCGATGAACGCGAACGCTTCGCACGCCTTGGTGAGGCTGCCGTTGACATCGACCGCGTTGGCGCCGTTCGCGACGATGGAGGCGCCCGGGACCCCGAGAAACTCGAAGTCGCCCGTATCGTTGCTGCACGTCCCCGTGCTGACGTTCGCGGCGTGCCTCGCGCCCTTGCTCGTGACGGGTGCGGCCGGCGCGTTCGGCACGCCGGGGACCGCGGCGAGATGCGTCGACGACGAGCCGGCGCCGGCGCAAGCGGTGAGCCCCGCGATGCATAGCGAGGCGGCAACGGTGAAACCGGCGGAGCGTGAATGCACGGCAGCTCCTCAGCGAAACGCGGCGAGGTGATCCGTCGGCGGTATTGGGAGACGTCGCCGACATGGTCCTGCCTACGACGCGGAGGTGCGGTCCCGGGCGCCCGCTTGGGCCGTCGCGACGCCGGGCGTGGCCGCCCCGGCGGGCCGGCGGCGCTCGCCGGACGGCGTCAGACGTCGTCGAGCTGCGGGTGCTCGGCCGGCTCGGAGCCCACGTCGTCGAGCGCGGCGAATTCCTCGTCGTCGGAGCCGAGCGCCTCGTCGCCGGCGTCTCGGCGGCGGTCGTCCCGCGCTTCGCGTTCCACGCCGCGTTCCTACCCGAATTTCTCAGCGAAAACGGGTACAGTCGCGAGCATGCTTCGCGCGCTTGCGGCCGTCGTGCTGGGCCTGGCGGCGGCGCTCGGCGTCGCACCGTTGGCGGCGTCCGCCGCGCAGCCGCTCGTGGTCGACGTCACCGAGGCCGGCTCGCAGGTCCGCAATCTCGCCGTCTACGACCTTGCCACGCCGGTCGCAGTGCGCGTCATCGCGCCGCTCGCGACGGACGCGGCGGTGCTCGCCGTCGATCCGTTCGGGGGCAGCCAGCGCTTCGCGTTGACGCGCGCCTCCGACGGCGCATGGACCGGCCCGGTGGCGCTCGGGACCGCCGGGACGTGGACGCTTTCCGTCGCGACGACCGGTCCGCACGGGCACACGTCGACGACCCCGCCGTTCGCCGTTCAGGCCGAGCACCGGCTTGTGCAAGTCTCGCCCGAGATGCTGGTCGTTCTCGCGTGCGTCTCGATCGCCGGCGGGCTCGGACTGATCGGGGTCGGCCGTCGCGTCGACCGGCATCCCGTGCCGACCCCCGACGAGCAGCCGCCCGTCACGCCTTAAAGGCCCACCGACGCCGTCACGACCTGACGGCGCACCGCGCACGTCGCGACGTGACGGCGCACCGCGCCCATCACGAACTGAACGGGCGCACCGCGCCCATCATGCCCCGACGGCGCACCGCCGTCCATCGTCTTTGCGCCGCGGGGCGCCCGCGGGCTCGCGGCGAACGCTCGGCCCCATGACCTGCCCGAGCTGCCAAGCTGCCGTTCCCGACGGCGCGCGCTTCTGCCCGAACTGCGGCGCGCCGGCGCCCCAGCCGATCGCGGTCGGCGGGTACACCGAGCCGGTCGCCGAGAGCGACAACCCGAAGGCGCCCATCCGCGTCGGCGACGCGACCGTCGTCGTCGAGGGCGAGCTGGTCCCGGTGGTCGACGTCGAGCTCGGCCCGCGCACCGGGATTTATTTCGAGCACCACATCCTGCTGTGGAAGTCGCCGCAGCTGCGGCTCGGCTTCATGAACGTGCGCAACGCCGGGAAGCGGTTCTTCTCCGGCCTGCAGATCTTCATCTCGACCGCGCAAGGGCCGGGCAACATCGCGTTCTCGCGCGAGGCGCCCGGACAGATCGTCGCCCTGCGCCTGCGCCGCGGCGACGTCGTCGACGTGCGCGAGCACCAGTTTCTGCTCGCGACGAACGGCGTCGCGTACGACTTCTACTGGCAGCAGGGGCTCGCGAACCTGTTCTTCTCGCGCACGGGACTCTTCGTCGACCGCTTCACGCCGACCGACGACGACGGCTTGCTGCTGCTCCACGGCTACGGCAACGTGTTCGAGAAGACGCTCGCGCCCGGCGAGCAGCTCGACGTCGAGCCCGGCGCGTGGCTGTGGAAGGATGCGACCGTGTCGATGGACACGGTGAGCGTGCTGCAGTCGGGCGGCGGCGGCGGGCTCATGGGCGCGCTCGGCGCGTTCGTCGGCGGCGCGTCGCTCGTGCTGAACCGGTTCACCGGCCCGGGCCGGCTCGGCTTGCAGTCGATGACCTACCACGAGCCGCAGGCCGAAGGCGCGCAGCGCGAAGGCGGTCAGAGCAACATCGGCGGCGTGCTCGGGTCGTTGTTCAACCCGCGTCAGTGACGCGGCGCGCGCGGCTCAGCTCACGTAGCTGACGTTGACGCTGTAGCCGCCCGCTTCGGCCTGCCGCAGCACGCCGAGCACCGACTCGATCTCGTGATCGACGGCCACGATGTCGCCCGCGCTGATGCCGACCGCGCCGGCGTTCGACCACAGGACGCGGCGCGCCGTCTGGAACGCCGCGCGCAGCCGCTGCGGCGTCGCTTCGAGGACCGGCCAGTCTTCGTAGGACGCGGCCGGGACGATGCGCCAGCCGTCCCCCGACGACTCTTCTTCTTCGGCGTAGGCGTGGGGAACGTTGGCCAGCACGTCCAGCTGCGCCCGGTCGGCGGGGCTCGCGCTCAGCGGGGCCTCGGCCAGCCTCAGCACGTATCGATAGAACGCCGGGTTCGCGACGGTGCAGATCCCGGCGGGCGATCCCACGCTGACGCTGATCATCGCACCGCACTTCTCCCGGCCGCAGGCGCACCCTCCAGCTCGCTCGCTGCGCTCATCGGGCTTTCACCCGCGCGTGCCCGGGGCGGGAGCTTCCGCGAGGATCCCGTGCCGGGCGAGCGCCGGTCTGAGCACGCGGCTGCGCACGCCGTGCGCGGCGAACGCGGCGGCGACGCGCGCCGCGATCCGCTCCGGCGCCGCGGGGTCGTCGCGGCGGACGAGCGCGAGCACCGAGGGCCCGGCGCCCGAGAGCGCCACCGCGACGAGTCCGGGATCGTCGATCTCGAGAATCTCGTCCAGCCCGGGGATTGCGCCCGCGCGATACGGATGATGCAGACGGTCGCGGACCGCGGCGCGGAGGAGCTCGACGCGGCCGGACGCGAGCGCCGCGCCGAGCAGCGCGGCGCGCTGCACGTTGTGCACCGCGTCGGCGCGCGCGTACGACGCGGGCATGAGCGCGCGCGCGTCGGCGGTCGAGAGCACCAGCTCGGGGACGACGACGAGCGCCGCGACGTCGGGCGGGGCGAAACGCGCGAACGTCAGCCCGTCGTGGCCGTGCGCCGCGACGACGGCTCCGCCGAACCAGGCCGCGAGGGCGTTGTCGGGATGCCCCTCCAGCTCGACGACGGTGCGCGCCGCATCCTCGCGTTCGCGCTCGCGTTCCGCGCCGCGCAGCCGAAGCCCGATCGCCGCGCCGAGCGCATACGCGGCGGCGCTGCTGCCGAGCCCCGCGCCGAGCGGGATCTCGTTGCGGAGCGTCACCGCCAGCGACGGCGCGTCGCCCGCGATGCGGCGCAACGCCTCCTCGAGGCAACGCCGGATGCCGTCGTGCGTCGGCGCGCACGACCCGCCGTAGGACCACGCAGGCTGCTCGCCGGCTCCGGTGACGCGCACGTCCGCCGTCATGCGCAGCTCGAGCGCGAGCGCGACGGCGTCGAATCCCGCGCCGAGGTTCGCGCTCGAGGCCGGTGCGGAGACGGCGAAGCGCGTCGCGCTCACGCGCGAGCGAGCAGCGAGGCGAGATGATCGGCGAGCGCGGTGTCGCGGACGATCGCGTTCGCCTGCGGCGCGCCGGAGGCGTGATAGCGCGTCGCGTACGCCGTGTCTTTCAGCAGGTGGCCGGTCAGGACGCACACGACGTCGGCGTCCCGCGCGACGGCGCCCTCGGCGACGAGCCGCCGCAGCCCGGCGAGCGACGCCGCCGACGCCGGTTCGCAGCCGACGCCGTCGCGGCCGATCGTCGCGCGCGCTTCGGCGATCTCCTCGTCGCTCACGTCGAGGACGGTCCCGCCGGAGAAGCGGACCTCGGCGCGCGCCTTCTTCCACGACGCCGGCGCGCCGATGCGGATCGCGGTCGCGTCGGTCTGCGCGCGGACGGCGACGAGCTCGGCGTCGTCGCGCCACGCGCGCGCGAACGGCGCCGCACCCGCCGCCTGTACGACCGCGAGCCGCGGGATGCGCGCGGCGAGCCCGATCCCGTGCGCCTCGCGAAATCCCTTGCCGAGCGCGCTCGCGTTGCCGAGGTTTCCGCCGGGGAGGCAGACCCAGTCCGGCGCGCGCCACTCGCGCTGCTCGAGCAGCACGAAGGCCGCCGTCTTCTGCCCTTCGATGCGGTACGGGTTGACGCTGTTCACCACCGCGACGCTCGCCGCATCGAGCGCGCGAACCGCCCGCAGCGCGTCGTCGAAGTCCCCTTCGACCGCGACGACGTGCGCGCCGTAGTCGAGCGTCTGCGCCACCTTGGCCGCGCTGATCGCCTCGATCGGCGCGATGACGACCGCCGTCATCCCGGCGCGTGCGGCGTAGGCCGCCATCGACGCGGCCGTGTTCCCGGTGCTCGCGCACACCGCGATGCGCGCGCCGCGCTCGCGGGCGCGCGAGATCGCGACCGTCATCCCGGCGTCCTTGAACGACGCGGTCGGATTCATCCCAAGGTGCAGGTACGCGAGCCGGGCGAGGCCGGCGAACCGCGCGCCGAGCGGCGCGTCGAACAGAGGCACGTCGCCTTCCCGCAGCGTGACGATCGACTCGCCGTCGATCGCGGGAAGCAGCTCGCGCCAGCGCCAGACGCCGCTGCGATCGCGCGGATCCGTCGAGGCGCGCCGGCGGCGGGCGTTCGTTTCGACGACGCCCGGCTCGAACAGATCGGTGCGAAGCACGAAGCCCGGCAATCCGCCGCAGCTCGCGCAGCTGAGCGCGTCGGCGTCGTGCGCGGGTGCGTCGCACTCGCTGCAGCGCAGGGCGATCACGGGAGCGCGGGCCGGGTGACGGCGCCCTCCGACGCGGACGAGACGAGCGCCGCGTATTTCGCGAACACGCCCCGCTCGTAGCGCGGCGCCCGCGGCGTCCACGCGCGCAGGCGGCTCGCCAGCTCGTCCTCGCCGATGAGGACGTCCACGCGCCGGTTCTCCACGTCGATCGCGATCGGGTCGCCGTCGCGGACCGCGGCGATCGGACCGCCGGCGAACGCCTCCGGCGAGACGTGACCGATCATCAGCCCGCGCGTCGCGCCGCTGAAGCGGCCGTCGGTCACGAGCGCGACGCTCTCGCCGAGCCCCTGTCCGACGATGGCGGCGGTCACCCCGAGCATCTCGCGCATCCCCGGTCCGCCGCGCGGCCCCTCGTAGCGGATCACGACGACGTCGCCGGCGACGATCTCGCGCGCGTCCACCGCGTGCATCGCGTCCTCTTCGCACTCGAAGACCCGGGCGCGGCCGCGCAAGGTGGTCGGCTCGTGCCCCGCGATCTTCACCACCGCGCCGTCCGGGGCGAGGTTGCCGCGCATCACGACGATTCCGCCGGTCGGTTTGAACGGCCGCTCCGCGGTCGCCACGACCGCTTGTCCGGGCGTCTCCACCGCGGCGGCGACTTCCTCGCGCAGGGTGCGTCCGCTCGGCGTGAGCGTGTCGCCGTCGATGAGCCCGCCGTCGAGCATCCGTTTCGCGATGAGCTGGATGCCGCCGGCGCGATCGACGTCGAGCGCGACGTACTTCCCGCCCGGACGCAGATCGGCGACGATCGGCGTGCGCTCGGAGATGCGCGCGAAATCGTCGAGCGTCAGCGGGACCTCGGCTTCGCGCGCCATCGCGAGCAGGTGGAGCACGCTGTTCGTCGAGCCGCCCGTCCCCGCCGCCGCCGCGACCGCGTTCTCGAACGCGGCCCGCGTCGCGAGCTTGCGCGGCGTCAGTCCCGCGCGCAGCATCTCCATCGCGGTCACGCCCGCGCGGTACGCGGCGTGCTCTTTGCGCGGATCGGTCGCGCCGGGGCTCGCGCTGCCGACCGGCGAGAGTCCGAGGAACTCGAACGCCGTCGCCATCGTGTTCGCGGTGAACTGCCCGCCGCACGCGCCGGCGCCGGGACACGCGGCCCACTCGATCGCTTTGAGCTCGTCGTCGCCGATCCGCCCCGCCGCGTGCGCGCCGATCGCCTCGAAGACGTCGCCGACGGTCAGGTCGCGTCCGTCGAGCTTCCCCGGCGCGATCGAGCCGCCGTAGAGCACCACGCCCGGGACGTCGAGCCGCAGCAGCGCCATCCCGGCGGCCGGGATCGTCTTGTCGCATGCGACGAGCGCGACGATCGCGTCGAACCCGTACGCGCGCGCGGCCAGCTCGATCGAGTCGGCGATCACCTCGCGCGAGACGAGCGAGGCCTTCATCCCCTCGGTGCCCATCGTGATCCCGTCCGAGATCGCGATCGTGTTGAACTCCATCGGCGTCCCGCCGGCGGCGCGCACGCCGGCCTTCACGTGATCGGCGAGGCCGCGCAAGCCGAAGTTGCACGGCATCGAGTCGGTCCACGTGTTGGCGATCAGGACGAGCGGCTTCGCGAGGTCGTCGTCGTTGTAGCCGGCGGCGTGGAGCATCGAGCGCGCCGCGGCGCGGTCGCGTCCGTCGAGGAGGACCGAGCTGCGGGCGCGGGTGGGATCGACCTGCATGGCTGCCGTTTCGCGCCCGCGAACGCGGGGTCATCGTGATCGAACCGGAAGTCCGCCGCGGCTTCGTCGCACCCGACGTCCCGCCGTCCGACGTCTTCGACCGCTGCGTGCGCTGCGGTCTGTGCCTTCCGACGTGTCCGACCTACGTCGAGACGCTGGTCGAGACGTCGGGGCCGCGCGGCCGCATCGCCCTCATCAAGGCCGTCGCCGAAGAGCGGCTCGATCTGCTGAGTCCCGGCTTCGTGCACCAGATGTCGGAGTGTCTCGACTGCCGCGCGTGCGAGGCGGTCTGCCCCTCCGGCGTCGAGTACGGGCGGATCCTCGAGCCGGCGCGCACGCAGATCGTGCGCGCGACGTCGCCCGCGCGCTCGTGGTGGGCACGGCTGGGCCGCGCGGTGCTGATCGGGCGGCTGTTCGAAAACCTCGCGATGATGCGCTTCGCGGCCGGGCTGCTGCGGATCTATCAGCGCAGCGGCCTGCGCGACCTCGTGCGCCGGACGGGGCTGCTGAATGCGCTCGGCCTGCAGGACGTCGAGGCGCTCGCGCCCGCGGTCTCCGAGCGCTTCTTCGTGCCGCGCGGGCAGCGCTTCGCCGCGCAGGGGAAGCCCCGCGCGACCGCGTTTCTCCACGCCGGGTGCGTGATGCACGTCGCGTTCGCGCATTGGGACGAGGCGACGGCGCGCGTGCTGAACGCCGCGGGCGTCGACGTCGTCGTTCCGCGCGACCAAGGCTGCTGCGGCGCGATCGCCGTGCACGCCGGCGAGATGCCGCTGGGGCGTGAGCTCGCGAAGCGGAACATCGCGGCGTTCGAGCGCAGCGAGGCCGACGTGTACGTCGTCAACGCGGCCGGGTGCGGCTCCGCGCTCAAGGAGTACGGCCAGCTGTTCCACGACGAGCCCGAGTGGCGCGACCGGGCCGTCGCGTTCTCGGCACGCGTCCGCGACGTCCTCGAGTACCTCGACGAGCTCGGCTTTCCGCCGGGGACGCTGGGTCCGGTCCACGCGACGGTGACCTACCAGGACGCCTGTCACCTCGCGCACGCGCAGCGCATCACGCAGCCGCCGCGGCGTCTGCTCGCGGCGATCCCGGGGCTCACCGTCCGCGAGATGGCGGAGTCCTCGCTGTGCTGCGGAAGCGCCGGAATCTACAACGTCACGCAGCCGGGGATGGCACAACGGCTGCAGCGGCGCAAGGTCGACCGCATCCTGGAAGCGGCGCCCGAGATCGTGGCCACGGCGAACCCCGGCTGCGCGCTCCAGATGCGCAACGGGCTCGACCGCGCGGGCGCGCCGCACGTCGCGGTGCGCCACGTCGTCGAGCTGCTCGACGCTTCGATTACGGCGGCTCGGCCCGCAGGGCCGAACGCGAAGGGTTCAGCCGAAGGCTGAACCCACTAGAGGTCGCCGACGCGCTGGCCGTCCTTCACGCCGTCCTCGAGCGTGGGGTAGACGGCGAAGACCTTCAGCAGCCCGGTGATGCGCAGCAGGCGCAGGATCTGGCCCTCTTTGGCGATGAGCCGCACGTCGCCGCCGAACTCCTTGGCGCGGCGCTGCGCGCCGATCAGCGCGCCCAGACCGGTCGAGTCGAGGAACTCGAGCCGGGTCAGGTCGACGATGAAGCGATGATCGTTCTCCTGCTCGGACGCGGTCGTCAGAGCGGCCCGGACGGTGGGCGAGGTCGCGATGTCGAGCGAGCCGGTGAGTTCGAAGACCTTGATGCCGTCGACGGCGTGCACGTGGATCGAAAGATCTTCGTGCTGGTGCGAGGTGTTCTGCTGCGAGGTGCTGCCGTTGACGTTCATCCTTCGTACTCCCGCCATTCCGCGATCAGGCTCCGTTCGCCGAAGCGGACGAGAGCGCACCCGGCGCGTTCGCGCCACGGCCGGTCCTCGCCTTCGCGCACCGCGAACCGGTAGACGACGCACGCGCGCTCGTCCGCCTCGATCACCTCGTCGACCATGAAGCGCCACGGGACGGCGGCGTCGCTCCAGCGCTCGAACAGCGCGCCGATCGCCTCGCGTCCGGCGACCGCCGGTCGGCGCGCCTCGCGATACGTCGCGTCCGCGGCGAAATGCTCGAGCGCGGCGGGCAGATCGCCGCGCGCGAAGGCGTCGAGGGCCCCGCGGAGCGCCGCGTTCATCGCGGCGGCGCCGGCGCTCGGGCCGATCCTGGGGCGGCTGGATTCGAACCAACGCATGGCGGAGTCAAAGTCCGCTGCCTTACCACTTGGCTACGCCCCATCGAGATCGCGCGCCCCACGCTTTGGCGCCCGGCTCGGTTCGCCCTCGCGTGCGCTCAGCGGCCGGCGCGCTCGCGCGGCGGACGGCGGACGAGGCGGTCGGCGAGCGGGGTGACGAGCGGGAGGGTGAACAGCTCGCCGCGCAGCGTGCGGTCGCGCAGGCTCATCGAGAAGCCGAACAGCGCCAGCGCGCCGGCGAAGTCGGCCAGGATCCCGAGCGCGTACAGCCACACGACGGCGACCGCGGTGATCCCGGGGATCGCGATGACGAGCAGCAGCGGCAACGCGAGCAGGATCACGTACGCCAGCGCGGCGAGGATCCCGTAGACGAACGCCTGCCGCGTGTGGATGCGCGACCATCCGGTGGCGTCCGGCGGCTCGCGAAAGAGATCGAGCACGGCCAGCGGCCACACGAGGTAGGCCGTGGCGGCACGCTGCCGCAGCTCGTCGGTGCCGGCGTCGTTCACGCCGGCACCGTTCGACGCGTCGGTGGGCGGGTGCTACTCGACGACGCGCCGGGCGCCGAGGTACCGGGCCGACCAGTAGCTGTCGTGCAGGCTCGACACCATCACGCCGTGGCTCGACGAGGCGTGGACGAACTTGTCGCCGCCGAGCGAGATGCCGACGTGCGAGACGCCCTCGGCGTAGGTCTGGAAGAACACGAGGTCGCCGGCCTTGGGCGTGCCTTTGAACCCGTGCGCGGCGGCGTACTGTGCGTCGGCCGTGCGCGGCAGGTGCAGTCCCATCATGGCGAAGACGTGCTGGACGTATCCCGAGCAGTCGAAACCGTAGGCCGACGTCCCGCCGAATGCGTACGGGACGCCCAGAAATCGCATGGCGTTGCGCGTCAGGACCGACGCCATCGCCGCTCCTCTCGCGGCGATCCCGCCGGCGAATTTCTGGATGTGCAGGAGACGCGACACCGTGCGGGTCTGCGCGGCCGGCTGCGGCGCGGGCGCTTCGACCTTCTCGGGGGCCGCGTTCCACATCGCAAGATCGGCGCCGGCCGTCGGCTGGGCCGCCTCGATCGCGCTCGCCGCTGCCGCCGTGGCGGCGGCCGGTGCGGCGGCATCACCCGTCGTGTGCGCGCTCGAGATAGCCGGAAGCCCGGTCGCGAGAAGACACGCGAACAACCCGGTGAGGATGGAACGACGCAAAACTGCTCCTTCTTCTCACACGTACGGGGTTAGTTGACGGGTTCGGACGGAAGAATCGCCCGCGCGCCGACCGGCGCGTTCACCCCTGCCTGGAATGTCCCCCGCTCCGCCGTGCTAAGGCGGACTCCGTGATCTGTCAGCAGGTATGTGCGAATCGCGGTGGAGCGATACGCTTCACCGGACCGGCGGCGACCGTACGAAACGGCGCCGCACGGGCTGGATAGGCCTCGCGGGACCGCATCTCCTCCCCGAGCCTGCCGCCTTTTGTAAAGATCGGAAGGGAAAATTCATCAGAAATTCTCAAGCCGGCGCGGCCACGCCGCGAACCGCCTCGGCGACGCGCTCGGCGACGGCGCGGGTGCGACCTTCGTCGGACGCTTCGACCATCACGCGCACGAGCGGCTCGGTCCCTGACGGACGCACGAGGATGCGGCCGTCGCCGTGCAGCTCGCGTTCCGCGCCGGCGATCGCGTCGAGCACCGCGGGGTGCTCGGCGACCCCTTTGTCGGCGACCGGCACGTTGAGCAGCACCTGCGGATAGCGGACGAGGTCCGCGGCTAGGTCGTGCAGCGTCGAGCCGGCGCGCATCGCCGTGGAGAACAGCGCGACCGCGGTCATCGGGCCGTCGCCGGTCGTGGCGCGCGCCAGGTCGATGACGTGTCCCGACTGCTCGCCGCCGAAGCGGAAGCCGCCCGCGCGCATCGCCTCGAGCACGTACCGGTCGCCGACGGCGGCCCGGACGAGGCCGATCCGCGCGCGCTCGAGCGCCTTCTCGAAGCCCATGTTGGCCATCACCGTCCCGACGACGGTGCGGCCGGGCAGCTCGCCCTGCCGCGCGAGATCCCGCGCGACGATCAGCATCACGTGATCGCCGGTGAGCACCTCGCCCGCCTCGTCGACGAACAGCGCGCGGTCGGCGTCGCCGTCGAACGCGACGCCGACGACGCGGCCGCTCGTCCGCGCGATCTCCTCGCGCACGCGCGCCTGCAGCGGCGCGAGATGCGTCGCGCCGCACTCGACGTTGATGCGGCTCCCGTCGTCCTCGCAGTGGAGCGCGACGACGCGCGCACCGAGCCGCTCGAAGATCTTCGGCCCGACCAGGTACGCCGCGCCGAATGCGGCATCCACGACGACGGTCAGACCGCGCAGATCGCCGCCCGCGGCGACGAGCTTCGCGAAGTAGTTGTCGATCAGCCCGCGCGTCGGCGTGACGATCCCGATGTCGAGCCCGGTCGGACGCGGCAGATCGCGCGCGTCGAGCAGCGATTCGATCTCGTTCTCGACGGCGTCCGAGAGCTTGAAGCCGTCGGCGCCGAAAAACTTGATCCCGTTGTCTTCGACGGGATTGTGCGACGCCGAGATCATCACGCCGGCCCCCGCTTCG
>Ga0209810_1001990_pt1 | contig 26793 bp, 24 predicted proteins | sample Coa_R1_7_FD_187159 | JGI IMG/M metagenome (GOLD analysis project Ga0209810, IMG submission 187159) | Surface soil microbial communities from Centralia Pennsylvania, which are recovering from an underground coalmine fire - Coalmine... | ecosystem: Environmental > Terrestrial > Soil > Unclassified... | reverse complement strand
TCCAGCCAAAGAAAGATAACTAACTCTACGGCAGCGATGCCTTCCACGCCTGCTTATATTTCACAGCAAGCGTGGAAATACCCGTCTAGGGGTCCTTCGGACGACCGTCCTGCGGACGGGAAAGCTTGGAGGCTCGTGGAAATACCGAGTTCCCGGACAGGCTCTGAGTCACCCGCTTCCTTTTAGGGAAGGGGGAGCGTGTCGGCAATTGGATGGGGGAGGGAGCTTTCCTTCAAACAGATGCTGGGGGACCTGGATTCGAACCAGGGTTAACGGCTCCAAAGACCGCTGTCCTGCCACTGGACGATCCCCCATCGCGCTTCCTGATTGTACTCCGGCCCGCTCCGTACTGTCAAGGCAGTCGTGCTTTCGGACTTCAGCGGATGATGCGCAGCTTATGGCCTTTCGCTTTTGCTTTCAGGCGATCGAGCAGGCTGAGGGTGGTGGTCGGGTACTTCAGGCTGAGGCCCTGATGCGGATCGAGCGGCATATAGAGGCTGGCGCCGTCGGGGACCTTAAAGGCAAACGTAAAGACGTCGAACGCCGGATGGAGGTTGATCGTGTTATCGTAGGCGATGCGGGTTTTCATGGGCAGCGGGGCGGAGGGCGTGGGCGGCGTCCCCGGCGCGGCCTGCTCCTCCAGCTCGTCCAGCGCATCACCGACTTTGTTGGATGCGGCAGGCGTTGCGAGGATCGGAACCGTCTCGATCACGCACCGGCGCAGCAGGGAATCCTCTTTGCCGATGTAGAACCGCACCTCCGTCCGCTCCTGATCCGTCTCGTTCTTGAGCACGACCACGTCGGTCGCGACATTGTGCACGCTCTCCGTGCCTGTGCAGGCGACGCTGTCCACCTCATTGCGCAGATTGGCGAAGGGGTTGATGCCGATCAGCATCGTCATCTCCAGCGTGCCGGAATTGAGGGTAGCCAGCTTTTGAAAGTCGTGGATGTGCCTGGGCGCTTTCTCATGGGTATACGTGCGCGTATCGCTCGCGTAGCTCCAGAACTCTTTGCCGTCGCTGTCCCATTGGGAGACGACCGGCTGGTTCGTTTTCGGATCGGTATCCCTGGATTCCAGGCGCAGGCGGTTGGGGCTCTCGAACAAGAGACGCAGCGTGCGCTGCAGCTTCGGCTGCTCGCTTCCTGATTTGGGCGTCGATCCGTCCGTCGCCGGGGTGGGTGTCAGAGGCAGCAGAGACGAGGAGAACTCCGTCGTCTGCTCCAGTGTGGACAGGTGGGCATAGGCTGCAGCCATCCGGTCGAGCAGTTGTAAGGCGCGGGGATCGTAGGCGGAAGGGACGGCGCGGCCGTTTGCCGTCTGCGCCGCTGCCGGCACGCTGCCGCCGGCCATCCAGAGCGCCATGCCGGCTGCAAGCAGTGGCAGCGCCCCAATAAGCCGGACGGACCGGAATCGGCTTTTCCCATTTTGCGCGACATGTTGTCTGCGCATGAATCTCTCCTAAGAAAACCCGCCGCTCACATTTACCGGGCCGTGAACGGCCCGTCTGGGGGTCCTGCGGACAACCGCCCTTCGGGCGGACCTCATCCCCTGAACCACCACGGGGCTTGCGCCCCTGCCTCTCCTTCTCAAGGAGAGGGGGAATTATAGCCGGGGCTTTTTGCCCCCGTTCAGCGTTTATGGCGCGGTGACGAAATTTCCTTTGCCACGGGCGGCGGCGTAAAGGTGAAATCGGCATCGGTCAGGCGCGGATTCGCCTCGACTTGCGTATACTCCGCCGTGACGCTGGATGCCGTTTCCGCCTCCTGGAACGGGCTGACCGGCCCCGAATCGGGCCGGATGGCGAGCGACCACCGGTACAGCAGGTGGTCGCTGGCGGCGAGAGAATACCGCAACTGCCGATCGGCTCCTCCCTGCCGTACATCCAGCAGGAGCACATCGAAGGCGGAGGGTCCCTGCTTCCCATCCGAAGAATTCACAAAAGAGGATGTGTAGCGCACGAGCGCCGTCTTTTCCAGCTCCGCGAACGGGTCGCTATTCTTCAGCAGGATGGGGATTTCCGGCTCGCGCAGCGAAGCAGGCAGGACCAGGTTCTCCAGGGTAGCGGGCGCCTTAAAGCGCTGGAACTCGTTTTTGGCGCTGTTATAGAAGATCAGGCTTCGGCCGTCACAGGCGAAGACCAGTTGCCAGCGCCCCATCTGCCGGCCTGCCGGCAGATAATCTACATAAAGATAGACGCGATTAGGGCGGCGAAAGCGCAGCTCGATCTTGATGGTAGAGGCCTTGTCGGGCGTGGCGGCCCATTGCCGCTGGACGACTGTTTCCCGGATCGACCGCAGGCTGCGATAGGTCTGGACCATCTTCGCGCGCAGGGCGAGGGCCGCCGGATCGCTCGGCAGGGGCGCGCCGGTCTGCTGGGCTTGCGCCTGTGTGGCAGCCATACCCAGACCGATCGCAATCAGGAATCCAGGGCGAAGGGGGCAACGCAAGGCGCGCATAGAGGCAGGTTCCTTTCGGAAAGCGGTTGGGCAACAGAACGGCGCTCAAGGCTGCCAGACGACATCCGGGAGGCCGTTGTGGTGATTGGCATAGCGGGCCAGCACGAACAGGAGGTCGGAGAGCCGGTTGAGATAGCGCAGGATCTCCGGATTGAGGTCGGTCGCGGCGCCGGCCAGCGCCACGCAGCGGCGCTCTGCGCGCCGGCAGACGACCCGTCCCACGTGAAGCGCCGCCGCCACAGGATGCCCTCCCGGCAGGATGAACTGGGTCAGCGGCGGCAGCGCGGCCTCATAGCGGTCGATGGCCTGCTCCAGCCGCGCCGCCCGCTCCGGCCCGACGCGCTCGACGGTAATGCGTCCTTTATGGGTGTCCTCCGGCGTGGGAGTCGCCAGGTCGGCGCCCAGAAGGAACAGGTCGTTCTGGATACCGGAGAGCAGCACATCGACCTCGGCCTCCGGCCCCTGGGCGCGCACGGCGCCCAGGATGGCGTTCAACTCGTCCACGGTGCCGTAGGCTTCGACGCGGAGGTCGTCCTTGCGCAGGCGCTTTCCGCCGAACAGGCCGGTCTCTCCCGTGTCTCCGCTGCGTGTATAGATGCGAGCCGGCATGGTCTTAAAAGCAGTTGTCAGTTATCAGTTGTCAGTTGTCAGATAGGAACCGGATTTTCTGACAACTGACAACTGATAACTGACAACTTTCCCTTATTTATTGCGGAAGAAGTCCGCGTTGATCTGGATGTAGTTCTCCCACTGCTTGGGAGTGTCGCTATCGGCAAAGATGGCCGTGACCGGGCACTCGGGCTCGCACAGCCCGCAGTCAATGCACTCATCCGGATTGATGAAGAGCATATCGTAGCTCGTTCCGTCCTGCTCGTAGACGCCTTCATGGATGCAGTCTACCGGGCAGACGGTCACGCAAGATTTATCTTTAACACCGATGCACGGTTCGGTGATAATATAGGCCATGCGGCGTCTCCTCCTTCATCGTCCTCGTTATCTGGAAAATGCCAGATTTTCCGGCGCAACCTAGAGTATACCCAAAAAGGATCACGGACTGGCGAGTCTTGATCCGTGAAATCGGTGACATCGGTGACGATCCGTGATTCAGACGGAAGGAGTATTGGAGACGAAGGACGGAGCGAGGACGCGCAGGGCGCCGGGGACAATCTCGATAGTGGCGGGCGTATACGCGACGATGTGGTCGTCGGCGTGGACGGGGAGCGGGCGATGGCTCCGGTGGATGCGCCGGATCGCCACGGCGCGCGCCTGCAGGCGGTGGACTTTCGGCAGGTCCAGGTGCCGTCCGGAGCGCAGCGCGCGGGCGAAGCGCATCAATTCCCAGCGGGTCATGGCCCCGACGAGGATGACGTCGAAGAGGCCATCGCTGAGTCGCGCGCCGGGCGCCATCTCCATGCCGGCGCCGAGGTAGGCGGCGTTGGCGACGGCGAGCATCAGGACCTCTTCCTGGAACTCGTTGCCGTCTACGGTCAGGCGCAGGTGACGGGAAGTCGGGTTCCAGCAGAGCGGACCGCACACCTTGAGCAGCCGCCAGAGCTGATAGTTGCGCGGCTCTTCCGGTCCGAACGCCTGGATGGCATCGGCGAACAAGCCCACGCCTGCGGCCTCCAAAAAATACTCCTTGCCGATATGCCCCACGTCCATTCTGCGCTCGACGCCCTCGACGAGGACCCGCAGCGCGCCCGCAAGGTCGAAGGGAATCCCCAGCGCATGGGCGACATTATTGGCGGTGCCCATCGGAAGGATGCCCAGTCGCAGCGACGAGCCGACCAGATGCTGGGCGATATTGCGGACGGTGCCGTCCCCGCCGACCGCCACAATGGTATCGAACCCCCCGGCCTCTGCCGATCGGAGGAGCGCCGGTAACTGCGCCGGTGGCGGGACCGGCTCGACGTTGGCTTCGAGGCCGGCTTCCGCGGCCGCGGCCGCCAGAAGCGGCAGGGAGGACGGGATGGAGTCCGCTTCTGCCGCCGGCAGGCGCCTCAGTATCCGCCACATCCGGCCGGGCAGGGCCGCAAATAGCTCTCGGAACTGCAGCCCACCGGCCTTTGGGTTGGCCAGGATCAGGCAGCGCCGCGCGCCTCTGGTTTCGCGATCGATGGCTGTTGGTATCGTAGGTATGATTGCCGTCATTTCCGCTTCTTATCCGTTCAAGAACGATCCTGAAGCCCGCATCCGGGACGGAAACGGGCAGGACCTAAAAGATAAGAAGGAATAGATCGGACATTTGTTCAGGTTTTTCGGCGGCGCAGCCGCCGCAGCGCCATGCTGAGCGGTCGCCGCCCGAGGACGAACCAGCCGCCGAGCGGGCTGCGCCGCCGTCCGAACAACTCGGCATCGGCCAGGCAGGCCAGAAAAGTCTCCGGCGGCGGCAGCGGCTCCGGCGCCTCGAACTCCGTATAGACCGTGCCGATGGCCCGCAGCGAGTGCGCATCGCTGCCGCCTGCGGCCACCTTGTTGTGCTGCAGGGCAAACGCCGCCGCCTGATCGTTGTAGTGGGCGCGGCCTACCTTGCCGTTGAACGCCTCGACGATGTCGACGAAAGGCAGCACGGACGCAAGGGACGCGCCGCCGGTGCGCCGGGCGCGGTGCCGATCGAACGGATGGGGCAGATAGACGAGGCCGCCCTGCGCGTGAATCGCCTCCATCGTGAGGATGGCCGGCATACGCGGCGGAATCCGTTCCTTCAGAAAGAGGCCGATCACGTCGCCGTCGGGCGTGGAGACCTCTTCGCCGACGATCACCTGCAGCGAGCGGGCCTGGTCGCGGAGGCGCAGGGCGCCCTTGATGGCGTTGTGGTCGGTGACGGCGATACCGGTCAGCCCCAGCGCAAGACAGTGGGCTTCGATCCGCTCCAGGGGCGTATCGCAGTCCGGAGAGAACTCGGTATGCAGGTGAAGATCGTACCTTACGCGCATTTTTGCACCAGGAAGCAGAGTTCGGTGGCGAAGGCGAACCGCTCGACCTGCCACGGTTCGGAACGTACCAGATCGTGGAAGTGAGCTTCGTAGTTGGCAAGCATGCCGCGGCTATTGCCGCCCAGACTGGCCGTAGGGAACGAGACGAGCAGGAAATCGGCCTGGAGGGCGCGCAGCAGATTCAGGCCTGCCTGCCGGTCCCACTGCTCCAGGAGCGGAAGCGCCTTGAGCACCAGCGCCAGCTCGGCCCGCGTTGTGGGCGGCGCCGTGCCGACATCCCCGACCAGCCCCTGCCCGGATACGCCGGCTAGAGGAAAGAAGGCGTTCAGAAAGGCGGCCAGGTCGCTGTAGAGGTCTACGGCGGTGTAGACGGCGCCGGGCGCCAGCGGCATCCAGGGAATCGCCAGCGGGTTGAAGCCACAGGCCACGTCCAGGACGGAATGAATCGGGCCAAGGCGCGCCAGCGTGGTGGTGTAGAATTCTTCCAGAATGGGCAGCCGCTCACGCGTCGAGGCGTGGGCGGCCATGATCTCGCGGCAACATTGACGGAAACGCTCTGAATCGGCGGATGCGTCAGAGAGGCGTTCCAGCCACTTGGCATAGCGGGTCTTGCGGTCCAGGTAGGCGCCCGCGAACTGGTGCAGGGTGTTCTTGGTCTCCTTGATCGCCTCCTTGAGACCGTGCCGCACCGCCAGCTCTCGCAGACCGACGCGGCGGATCAGGTCGGGACTGACCGCGCGGTACTTAGGACTTTGCTGCACGGCGGCGACCAGGGCATCAATCGACTGCTCGGTCTGTGGAGAATTCTTCATAGAGTTGATTACGGATCAGGCCCATCAACTGCGTCACCTCTTAATTCAGCAAAGGCGCTCTTGTTCTCGCCTCCGGCCTGTTGGTAGGCTGCCAGGCACCAATCTTGCTCTTCCTGGGGCGGGTTTTCGTGATTCGTCGATCCGAACACCCATCCTTTTCCGAAATCCTCCAGGCTAAGCCGGTAAGATGGAATGCGCAGCTTGGCATTGCCGGGAGACTCTAATACACGCTTGTTGCCGGCAGCCAGCGCTTTCTGATATTCTCGTGGCGGCAGCCGGAGCGCGTAGTGAATGAATTTATAATTGACTCCAATACCAAAGATAACTCCGGAAGAAGGATGCACCAGAACAGGCGCTCCATAGACGATCCAGCGACAATCTTCCGGCAGCTTTTCGGTCAGTTCACCCCATAAACGGTCCAGGGTGGGAGGGGCCATGCTAAGATTCGCATACAGTGCAGGAAGTCTTGCAGGCGAGCAACTGGGCTGACTGCGAATAGCTATTCGCAAACGCTCCTCGTGAATACGCTCAGGGTCACTCAAATAGCGCAAAACTCCGCCATTGGCCGGAGCATCGAAATCTACATACATCTCCTCCTTGAAACCAGTCGTCGTTCTTTCTTTCAGCCTTTGCATCCGCTCAGCGACCGCATCCGCAATCTGCTTGATCTTCGCTGGACTGGGATACACAAGTCGCTGCATGCCGTCTTTATCCATTGCGGCCCGATAGGCGGCCTGGCACCAGGCCTCTTCTGCCTTTAGGAATTTCCCAAACACCCATCCCGGTCCGATAGTGTCTAAATCAAACCGGAAAGCTTCCATACCCATTTCAGGTTTTTCGCGATAGTCCAGAAGGCGCTTTAAGCCGGCGCGCAGCGCCTGCTCGAACTCGTTTGGCGGCAGCCGGAGCGCATAAAGGGTGCCGCCTCCAAACGCAAAAATGATGCCGGTGGAAGGACAGGCCAGAACGGGCGATCCATAGACGACCCAGCGACAGTCTCGCGGGAGCCTCTTGCCCAGTACATCCCAAAGGTGTTCCACCACGTCCGGATGCGTGCCCAGATTGATATACGGCTTAGCGACCTCATTCGGAGAGCAGCCTGGCCGATCGCGTGTGAAAAACATGGATCTGGTCCGGCGTGAAGACCGGCTTAGATAGCGCAAAAGGCCGGCATTGGCCGGAGCGTTAAAGTCAACATGGATACTCCTATCCATAAGAGCTATCCTACCTTCCTACGTCAATCAGGCGCTCAATCGGCCATCTGTTGAAAAATTAACGGCGGGAACCTAAGACTCAATACGGATCAAGGCCATCAACTGCATCATGAAGCGAAGGTTGTGGAGGGTAGCCAGCCGGAAAAAGAGCGTGTCGCCGCATTTGCGGAGGTGGCGCAGGTAGCCGAGCGTGTAGCGGGAGCAGGCAGGGCAGTCGCAGCCAGGGGAAATGGGAGCGGTGGATTTGATGTATTTGTCGTCGTCGATGTAGACAGTGCGGCGCCAGTCGCCCATAAGGCGGAAGCCGGGATCGAAAGGCGAGCTGGTAAAGGCGTAAAGACGGCCGGTGCGGGCGTCGCGGGTCGGCAGGGCGCTGTCGAAGGTATCGTAGCCCAGCCGGGCGCAGGCCAGCACGTTTTCCGGCTGTCCCACTCCCAGCGCATGCATGGGGAACGCGACGGGGATTAAGGACCGGGTCAGGGCCAGCATCTCCGCGAGCAAAGCGCCCGCGCTATCGAGCGGCCAGCCGCCGTAACCGTAGCCGTCGAAGCCGATCTCCAGCAGAGCTTCGGCGCAGCGGCGGCGCAAATCTTCGTGGCCGCCGCCCTGGACCACGCCAAAGAGCCAGGGGCGCGGCCCGGCGGAATCGATCTTGCGCTGCTGAAGCTGGTGCGTGAATTCTCGCTTGCACCGTCTTGCCCACTGAATGGTGCGCTCTACAGCCGCCTCCTGCTCGGCATAGGGCGCCTCGACATGGGTGCAATCGTCCAGGCAGACAGCGATGTCCGCGCCATAGGCCATCTGCAGTTGGATGCTCTTTTCGGGGGTCAGCGCAAACTCCCGCTCGGCGCCTTCCGGCTTGAATCGGATGCCCTCCTCGCCGATGCGGCCCGCTTTCGGGTTCTGGCGGATCAAAGAGTAAGCCTGGAAGCCGCCCGAATCGGTGAGGATAGGGTGGGGCCAGGCGGCCATGCGATGCAGTCCGCCCAGCGCCTGGATGGTGGAAGAACCGGGCTTTTGCATGAGATGGAAGACGTTCATCACCAGCGCCGGCACGCCCACCTGTTCCAGATCCGCCGAATCGACGGCCCGCACCACCCCTAATGTGGCATCCGGCAGGAAGGCGGGCAGCGGTATCGGCCCATGCCCCAGATTCAGGGTATTTCCCTTTTCCATCGTTCCCCATTCTACCTGCAGGCATCTACGCGAGGGAATGCCTTCCATCACAGACACGATGGACTAAAGTCCTTCGCTGTGAGGCGCTGCGCGCCGGGTGTCCTCCGGACACGCTTCCTGATAAGCATCGCCCCGGCAAGGAGAGGGGAATGGGAACGCGTCGGCGATTGGGGGGTGCCGACACGAGCCGCCGCCGCAGGCGTCCGACAAGAGCCAAGGAGAGGGGCCGGGGGAGGTCTATGTCCACAGGACACCCAGCCGAAGGCTTTATAGAAGAGATGCAATCCATCGCGCATTCATTCCCCCGGTTGCTCTTGACGAATGGAAAGCGAAACAGGTCATAATAGCTGCGGAACTGTTTGCCTATAATATGCCGTCAAATCCGGCATAAGCGCGGAAACTCGTGCCGGGTACGCCCGATTCAGAACGCAGCAGGCTCCTGTTTGCAAACAGGAGCAATACGTGGAATAGATACGTAATGGAGGTATAATCGGGGCATAGATGCCACAAGTTGCAGCAAGATGCTGCTGCATGCAGACCTGATCCTCTTCGGCGACAGCGGAACCGCTTGCCGGAGCGGATTCTCCCGATGTGGTGAACCATTATGATCGAGACAAAACCTCCGGTCGAATCGCAAGAACCGGCGCCGTTCCTTCCGGTGCCGCCTCAGCGTCAATCGCTCTACCGGCGCATCCGCCAGTGGTTGTTTGGCAAGCCGATCGCCAGCGAGCACGCCGAGCATACCCTGCTTCCCAAGATCCTGGCCCTTCCGGTCTTCTCCTCGGACGCCATCTCCTCGGTCGCGTATGCCACCCAGCAGATCGTGCTGGCGTTAGGCGCGGCCGGTCTATGGATGGCGTCCCGGTCCCAGGAGTACACGCACTACACGATGCTCATCACCGGGCTGATCGTGTTACTTCTGGCGATCGTGGTCATCTCTTACCAGCAGACCATCTACGGCTATCCCAGCGGCGGGGGCTCCTACATCGTCAGCAAAGACAACTTGGGGGTCCTGCCCGGCCTGATCGCCGCCGCGGCCCTGCTGATCGACTACGTGCTCACCGTCTCCGTCTCCATCGCGTCGGGCGTGCAGAACTTGGAAGGTCTGCCTCTGCCTCATTGGCTGCAGTGGCTGCACTTCAATCACCTGGTGCTCTGGTGCCTGCTGTTCATCGCCCTGCTCACCTTCGCCAACCTGCGCGGCCTCAAAGAGTCAGGGGCGATGTTCGCGATCTTCACCTACGGCTTCGTGTTCATGTGCTACCTGATGATCGCCATCGGCCTGCTGGGACCCTGGCTCTTCCACTGGCAGTTCCAGACGAGCTGGGTCAATCAGACCTGGAGGCCCGGTCAGGCAGCGGAGACGTTCGGGCTGGTGATCTTGTTGCGGGCGTTTGCCAATGGGTGTTCGGCCATGACGGGTACGGAGGCGGTCAGCAACGGCATTCCGGCCTTCAAGGAGCCTAAATCCCGCAACGCCGCCGTCACGCTCATCTGGATGGGCGTGATCCTGGGATCGATCTTCCTGGGTATCTCCTGGCTGGCGACCAAGCTGCACGTGGTCTATTGGGAAGCCGGAGGCCAGACGGCCGACGCAGTCATCGATCAGATTTCCGGAGCGGTGTTCGGCACGAGCGGTCACTGGGCCGTCGCCTACTATCTGACGCAGTTCTTCACGGCCGCCGTGCTGGTGCTAGCCGCCAATACCAGCTACGCGGATTTCCCGCGCCTCTCCTCGATCCTGGCCCGCGACCGCTTTATGCCCCGCCAGTTGTCCAATCTGGGGGATAAGCTGGTCTTCGACAAGGGCATCCTGCTGCTGGGCCTGTTCGCTGCCCTCCTGATCGTCATGAAGCGCGGCAGCGTGGACGCGCTGATCCCGCTCTACGCCATCGGCGTCTTTACGGCTTTCACCCTCTCGCAGAGCGGCATGGTACAGCACTGGCGCAAAGAGAAAGGGCCGGGCTGGCTGCGTAAGGCGATCATCAACGGCATCGGCGCCTGCGCGACTTTCATCGTCCTCCTCGACATCGCCTATGAGAAGTTCCTGGAGGGCGCCTGGATGGTCATCCTCCTGGTGGCGCTGCTCGTCTGGTTGTTCCTGAAGATCCAGCGCCACTATGCCGACGTGGCCGAGCAGCTCAGCCTGAAGCACTACATCCCGCCTCGCGCGCCCATACACAACACGGTCCTGCTGCTGGTCCCCGGTCTGCACCGGGGCATCATGCCGGCGCTGGAGTACGCGCGCTCGCTCTCGCCCGACTGCCGCGCGGTCTACATCGAGACGGAACCGGAGCGGACGCCGCTCATCAAGGCCCGCTGGGAAGAGTGGGCGCACGACGTGCCGCTGGTGATCCTCAGCTCGCCGTACCGCTCCCTGATGACTCCCTTAATGCACTATCTCGATGCGGTGCAGCAGGAGCGGCGCAACCATCTGGTCACCATCATCATTCCGGAGTTTGTTCCCACGAAGTGGTGGCATACCCTGCTGCACGGCAACACCGGCCTGCGCGTGAAGCTGGCGCTACTGGGCCGCAAAGGCGTGGTGGTGACGAACGTGCGCTACTATCTGGAGCAGCGGGGCGAGCCGCCGCCTATGGATGCGCTGGCCGAGGAGATGGCTCCGGTTCCGGAGCCGCACGCGCAGGGAGCGGGCGCGCATGATCATTGAGACCCGCGATGACGTGGTGCGCCTGTCCGGGTCGCTGCACAAAAACCAGTGGCTGACTATCAAAGCGGCGGCGGCCATGGCCCTGCAGCAGCACCCGGAAGGCATCATTGTGGACTGCTCGCGCCTGGAAGATATTTCCGAAGACGGCGCCAAAACGTTCCTGGAGGCGATGCGCGACATCGAGGCGGCGCGCTCCCGTATTATCGTCGCCAGCCTGCCCCAGCAGATCATGAACGTGCTGAAGACCGTGCCGGGCGTGCGCTCGCAACTGCCGATCGCCGAATCGGTGGAATCGGCGCGAGAATCGCTGCGGCGTATGACGCAGCGGACGCCCACACCGACGACCGGGCCGGAAGCGGGCAAGCGCAAGAGCCTGATCCTGGTCCCGCTGCTGGCCGATCTGGACCTGAGCTACGGCGCGGATCTGGCCGGGCGCGTGGCGCGTCCCGGACGGCACGAGATCCAACTGGTCTATTTCCTGGAGGTGGCGCGCACCCTGCCGCTGAACGCGCCGCTGGTGGAGGAAGAGCGGGCGGCCCAGGAGGCGCTCTCGCGGGCTCTACAGTTAGCGCGGCCGTATAATCTGCCGGTCAGCGAGCATATCGAGCATGTGCGCGAGGCGGGAGACGGCATCCTGGCGGCGATCCGGTCTTATCCGGCGGATATCGTCGTGCTCGGCGCCACCAGCGAGCCGCTCATCGGCGACGACTACGATCAGTTCCAACGTCTGATCGACATGCTGCTCAGTCGCGCGCCCTGTGAGGTCCTGATCGGCCGCCTCCGGCGGCAGCCCCTCACCTCCTGAAGACCTCACCCCTCCTCACCACGGGCCTTCCTGTGCGTAGGACGGCGCTTCGCGCCTACGCTCCGTATCGGCCCTGCCTCTCCTTATGAAGGAGAGGGGGAATTCTATAGGAGGGGTAGTCCCCGAAGGGGACTTCGGGCCTTAGTTGCTGCAGTTTTAACTGCCAGCCTGATAGAGAAGAGCAATGTCTATGTCCACCTATCTTCCCGAAATCGCAGAAATTGTGCGCCGCGCCCTGGCCGAAGACATCGGCACGGGAGACCTGACCACGCTCTTTACGGTGCCGGAGAACGTGGAGGCCCAGGCGACGATGGTCGCGAAGGCGGCCGGCGTGGTGGCCGGGCTGCCGGTGGTCGCGGAGGTCTACAGCCAGATATACCCGCCGGTGGGGGTCGAGATGGAGGTAGAAGACGGGACCGTCGTGCAGCCGGGCGATGCCCTCTGCCGGGTACGCGGTCTGGCGCGGGGCATTCTGACCGGCGAGCGGGTCGCGCTCAACTTCGTGCAGCGGCTTTCCGGTATCGCGACCCTGACCGCGCGGTTCGTGGCTCTGGCCGCTGGAACGAAGGCGCGCATCGTGGACACCCGCAAGACGACGCCGGGCCTGCGCGCCCTGGAGAAGTATGCCGTGCGGGTCGGAGGGGGTTTCAACCACCGGTTCGGCCTCTATGATGCCATTCTGATCAAGGACAACCATATCCTGGCCGGCGGCGGGATTACGGCGGCGGTTCAGAACGCCTACGCCCAGGCGCCCCATATCATGACGGTCACGGTGGAGTGCGATACGCTCGATCAAGTGCAGGAGGCGCTGAACGCCGGAGCGGATATCGTGCTGCTGGATAATTTGAACCCGGCTCAGTTGGCGCAGGCGGTCTCCCTGGTCAACGGCCAGGTCGCCATCGAGGCCAGCGGCGGCGTCACCGAGGAGACCGTGGCCGCCATCGCCGCGACCGGGGTGGATATTATTTCGGTCGGCGCGCTCACCCATTCCGCTCCCGCCCTCGACATCAGTCTCGACCTCGCTCCCTGGTAACAGCCTCGCGCCCCATTACACTCTTTTCTCTCTGGCGGCTGCCACCGTCGGGTAAAGTTCTGCCCAAGCAATGTTTTGGTATTCAGAATGGTATATCTTATCTCGCTCCTCAACATTGGCTATAAGCGGCAGCAACACATAGACGTATACTGGCCACGCGCTTATCGGGAATAGGGAGGCTCCTTTATGGCGTGTAGCCACGATGACCTGATGGACATCTTGTTCCCCAAGCCCGTAATGCTGGCCGATGAGCGGTGGGTCTATCTCAATCAGTAGCAAGTCGTCTCGAAAGTCACTTTGCAGACGTTTGATGCGCCAGGCTTTCCTCGAATCCTCTATACCATAGCCCTCGCTGGAGGCCAGATAGAAATCCGGAGGGCGATCTTTCATTTTATCTCCTGAGTTCGTAAGTATTTGTCGGCGCCTGCGGCTGTTCGCGTTTTATTCGGCTCTCCGACGCAGGAGAAACCAGGTTTGTTTCCTAACTCTCTCCTCACCCAGGAGGATTTTACGGCATCCTGCCTCTGGGGAAAGGTAATTGCATGGAAGACTGGCTGGAAACGCTGATCGATCACGAGGCGCGCTACTTTGATATCGTCGCGCAGAGGCAGGAGACATGTTGCGCCGTGTTCCTTTCCAATCCCGCCCTGCCGGACTACCACGATGCCAACCGCGCCCTGCGCCTGCGTGACGACGGGCGAGGGCCGGAGGCGGCGGCGCGCGAGGTGATCGCTTTCTTTCGGGCGCGCAGCCTGCCGGTGGTGGCGGATGTAGACGCGGTCACGGAGGCGCAGGGAATTGGGCCGGCGTTGCGACGCCTGGGCGTGACGCCGGTTATCGGCACGAACCTGCTCCTGCGCTACCCGCATGCCGAGCCGCCTCACGTACCTTCCGGCCCCACGGAAGTACGCCTGGTACCGAACGAACCGGAGACGGAGGAGGCTCGCCTCTGGATCGAGACGCAGGTCAGCGATCTGGCGGGAGACCCGGAGGAGGCGATGTGGCGGGCGGTCGCCGAGCACGAGGCGCGTTCGCAGGACTGCCGTCTCTATCTCGGACTGCTGGAGGGCCGGCCTGCAGGCGCGTGCGAGCTATTCGCGGCGGAAGGGTGGGGACGGATCGATAGCGTGGTGACGCGCTCGGAATATCGCCGGCGCGGCGTGGCTTCGGCGCTGGTGGCGCGGGCAGTGGCCGACTCGCTGCAGAGGGGCCATACGGTCACCTATCTCTTTGCGGAAGCGGGCGGGGCTGGGGAAGCGGTCTATGCACGCTTAGGCTTTACGCTCTGGGAGCGCGATCCACTGCGTCGCCACATCGGCCGATGAAGGAAAGCCCAGGGGCTATAGAAAAACGGCAGGGGCGCAGGCGCCCCTGCCGTTCCATTTTTCAGGTGTTCCGGCCCTGCCGGAGGCTCTGTTTAGTGCCGGTCGTTGTCGTGGTCCCGGTCGGTGTTATGGCGCTTCGTGTTATGGCGCTTTGCGTGGTGATGCGTCATCTTATGACCGGGCGCATGACCGTACTTCTGCATGTAGCGCTCGTGCTCTTCCTCGCCCTTGATATCCTGTCGCTGCTCGCGCGCTGCGTTCCTAGCGCGCAGGCGGGCATGCTCCTGAGCGCCCTTAATATCCTGCTTCTGCTCGCGTGCGGCCTCCTTCTTCTCATATTTCTGGCGGCCGGTCTGCGCCAGGGCCGGACCCGAAAGCGTCGCGCCCAGCATGCTTAGAGCGATGGGGGCTGCAAGCGCCCACTGCCAGCGAAAATTCTTGATCTGCATGGTTCTGATTTCCTCTCCTTTATTGGTGCGGGATGCCATCTGTGGCGCCCACCCAGGTTGATATTACCGTATCAGGCTTTCCCGTAAAGACGAAGCAGACTCGGTTTTGTTCCCCTGCTATTCTTAACGATACCTTTTCGAGAAGCCGGGATTCGATCGTTTCGTTATCCCATAACGGCCTTGCGGGCCAGGCGTGACATAAACGGAAAATGCACATTCGAGCGAACGCAGGAATATGCTAGAATAGAAGGGATTGCCGGCACTGCAGCCGGCATAGATGGCATCCTAAGGAGATTACGTCATTGGCAACCCAGGACCCACCCTGCACGGAGATTTGCGGGGAAGAGATCGAGCGATTCCGAAAAGCCTTTGAGGCGGATCCGCGCTACCGCATCGCCATGAACGCGGTCACCAAGACGACCGTCAAGAGCGTGGCGATGAACCGGCAGGCCGTGGTCCGCAACAACCATACCTTCTCGCACATGGTCAAGGCCGGAGCGGCTACCAGCCAGAATGCGAGCGGCCGGTGCTGGATGTTTGCCGGGCTGAACCTGTTCCGCATGGCGGCGGCCGAGAACATGAGCATGGAAGACTTCGAGCTGTCGCAGAACTACCAGTTCTTCTGGGACAAGCTGGAGCGGTCCAACTACTTCCTGGAAAGCATTCTCCAGACGCTCGACGAGGACAAGGACGGCCGCCTGATCGCCTGGTTGATGGCCAACCCCATCCAGGACGGCGGGCAGTGGGACATGTTCGTCAACCTGGTGGAAAAGTACGGCGTCGTGCCCAAGGAGGTGATGCCGGAGACGGAGAGCAGCAGCGCCAGCGGCATGATGAACGACCGCATCACGCTCAAGCTGCGCGAGTATGGCGCGCGGCTGCGGCAGGCGCATCAGAAGGGCGCCTCCGCCGAATCGCTGCGGGCGCGCAAGGCCGAGATGCTGGCCGAAGTCTACCGGATGCTCTGTATCCACCTGGGCGAGCCGCCGAAAGAGTTTCTCTGGCAGTGGCGCGATAAGGACAAGAAGTTCCACCGGGACGGGGTCCTGACCCCGCAGGAGTTCTTCGCCAAGCATGTGCCCGTGGACCTGGATTCGATGGTCTGTCTCATCCACTGCCCCACCGAGGCCACGCCCTTCAATACGCTCTACACCATCAGCTATCTGGGCAACGTGGTCGGGGGCCGGATCACCCGGTACCTGAACGTCGATCTGGACGTGATGAAGCGGGCGGCGGTGGAGCAGATCAAGGCAGAGAAGCCCGTCTGGTTCGGCTGCGACGTGGGAAAGATGTTCGACCGCGACCTGGGGCTCATGGACGTGGAGCTGTTCAACTATCAGGACATCTATGGCACGCCCTTCACCCTGAACAAGGCCGAGCGGCTGGACTACGGCGTGAGCGCGATGAACCACGCCATGGTCTTCACCGGCGTGGATCTGGACGATCAGGACCGCCCCCGCAAATGGCGCGTGGAGAACAGTTGGGGCGACAAGAACGGCGACAAGGGCTTCATGGTCATGACCGACAAGTGGTTCGACGAGTACAACTATGAGGTCGTCGTCGATAAGAAGCATCTCTCGTCCGACATTCTCAAAATTCTGGATACCAAGCCTGTGGCGCTGCCGCCCTGGCATCCGATGGGCGCGCTCGCCGACGCCAGGTAGGCCTGCCTTTGCCGTGCTTACCGAACCTCCCGGCCCCCTTCCCTTAAGGGAAGGGGGTGACCCAACTTTTCCTCCCTCACCTTGCCTCTCCTTCTCCAATCGACTTGCTCCCGCTACCCTTTCAAGGGCGAAGGGAAAAGTTTGCAGCAGTAGTCCGCGCAGGCGGACTTCGCGCCTTTGTTGCTGCGACTTCAGTCGCCCGAATCAGGAGGCAGGGACTATTATGGAGGCCGTTGTGATGACCCGTCTAAGCCAAATCTGTCTGGTAGGACTGCTGCTGGTAATGGCCCTGGCGGCTTCGGCGCGACCGCAACATCACGCACAGAGGCCGCTTGTCGTTCGCGTGCTGGTGCTCGACTTCGATCCGCTCATTCCTCAGGAGGGCAACCGGCGGCTGCATGAGGTCTGCCATTTTAATGATCCGCGCCAACTGGCCGAGGGCTACATCGCCGACGTGCGCCAGGCCAGCGGGGGATTCATTCGATTTAAGATCGTGGACTGGAAAACGATCGATACGTTCCACACGAAGATCGACGGCTTTACCTACACCCCGGAACAATACATGGCGGACTGGCGGGCCAAGAAGGGCTGGCATCAGCCGGACACGGCGGACTACGCAAAGACGTTCCAGGACTATGGCGTCCTGCCGCGCATCGACAGCGGCGAGGTGGACGAAGTCTGGTTCTTCGGTGGGCCGTACTTCGGCTACAGCGAGTCGGCGATGGCCGGTCCCGGCGCCTTCTACATCAACGGGGATGTCTACGACAAAGTGCCGGCCAAGCGGGCGTTCGCCATTATGGGGTTCAACTACGAGCGTGGGGTCGCCGAGATGCTCCACGACCTATGCCATCGCACGGAGAGCACGATGAGCCGTATTTATGGCGGCTGGGAAGTGGACAAGCTGGATACGCCCTGGGCGCGGTTTGCCGCCAACTACACGCAATCGCACGGCGTGGCCGCCGTCGGTACCTGCCATTGGCCTCCGAACGCCGAGCACGACTACGACTACGCCAATCCGCGCACCGTGCAGAGCACCGCCGATGATTGGCTGGGCTATCCGCATCTGACCGGCAAGGCAGCCCCCGTCAACTGTCAGAGCTGGGGCGGGCCGGACTACCAGCGCAACTACCTGCGCTGGTGGTTTCGCCGGCTCCCGAAAGCGAAGGGGATAGCGCCGGATGGCCGCCTCAACAACTGGTGGGCGTACGTCTTCGACTTCAACCACTACGACGAACGGGGCAAACCAAAAGGCTGAGGGGGAGAGTGGGTGATCGCTCCTTCGGGGCTCGAAGGTTCGATGAGGGGGTGAAAAAAGCCAAATTCCCCCTCTCCATACGAAGGAGAGGGGATAGGCGCAGCCGCGGGGGGGTGAGGTCTTATGGGTTCACCGTTAAGACCGCGCTCTTGCTGATGCCGTTGGCCGCCGCGTGGATGGTCACCTGGGTGGTGGTGGTGACCACGCGGGTCGTGATCGGATAGGTCCCGCTCGTCGATCCCGCCGGAATAGTGATGCTGGCGGGTATGGACGGCGTGATCGATCCGTCGTTGTCGGTGAAATTGACGGTGACCGCGCCCGGCCCTGCCGGCGCGGTCAAGGTCACTTTGGCGGTGCTGTTGCCGCCGCCCGTGACCGAGGACGGCGTGAGCGTGAGCGATTTGACTCCAATGGGCTGCACGGTCAGTAGGACACTCCTGGTGACGCCGTTGTAGCTGGCGGTGACCGTCCCGGTGGTCGAGGTCGTGACGGCGACGGTTTTGATCGTAAAGCTCACGCTGCTCGCTCCCGCTTTGACGGTGACGCTGCTCGGCACGGTCGCTGCCGGATTGGTGTTGCTGAGCGAGACGACGATGCCGCCGAGGGGGGCGGGGCCGTTCAGCCCCACCTTACCGATGACCGAATTGCTGCCGGTCACCGTGGACGGCGTCAGCGTCAATTTAGACAGGGAGATCGGCTGTACCGTCAGCGTCAGCGACTTCGTGACGGCCCGCGCCGCCGTCAGCGTAACCGTCGTGGGAGTGGACACATAGGTCGTGGTGATGGGAAAGGTGGCGCTGGTGGCTCCGGCGGCGACCGTGACGGTCTGGGGCACGGCAGCCACCGTCGTATTGCTGCTGGCTAGATTGACGATCGCTCCGCCGCCAGGGGCTGCAGCGGTCAGAACGACTTTGCCGGTTGCCGTCTTGCTCCCCACCGGGCTGCCGGGCATGCAGGAGATCGATTTCACGGCGGGCGAGGGGGTCAGCAGGAAGGCATGGCTTCCGTTCGGACCGTTTCCCACGCCCACGATCTGCCCGCCGTCGTTGATGTCGTACGCGCTCACCAGCGTCCAGCCGGAATTGGCCGGCAGGAGGGTATTCAAATCGATGATCCCGCCGTTGAGGTAGAGAAAGGCGTGCGTTCCGTTGGTGGAAGTGGCCGACTCGCCGACGACCTGAGCGAAGCTATTGAGGGCGTGAGCGGTGCTGGAAATCCCGAGCGTGCCGATGTCGGTCAGAGTGCCGTTCGTCCATACGAAGGCGCTCGGCTCATTGGTGGCCGGATTGGTGTAGACGCCGGCCACCTGGCCGCTCGCATTGATCGCCGTGGCGGCGCTGGAGCCGGTCAGGGAGGGCGTCAGATCGGTCATGCTGCCGTTATAGAGGAAGGCGTGATCCACGCCGCTATTGGTGATCGACTGGCCGACCAACAGACCGGAGGCGTTGATTCCGTTGGCCTGATCGTCGATCGGCGTGACGCTCGACGAGAGCGCGCCCAGGTTCTGGGTCGTTGCGCCGTCCCAGAGGGTAGACCACCAGACGCCGTTGGCGTCCTGGGCCGTGCCGGCGACCAGGACGCTGTCGCTGATGCGGAACGCCGCGCTGTTATTGCCGCCCAGCGTGTACAGATCGTCGGTCTGAGGATCGATGGCGGCGTTGGATTCGGTCAAAAACCCGTGGAGGATCGGATTGCCGCTGCCATCGACCGCGCCGGTCGCGGACTGGCCGACGACCCGCCCGTAGAAGTTGATTCCGTAGGCGACGCTCTGCATGCCGCCCAGCGTGCCCAGGTCCTGCAGCGTCCCCGTAGCCGTGTTCGGCAGATTGGGACTCCAGAGAAAGGCGTGGGGATTGCCGCCCGCAGCGGCAGCCCAGCCGACCACCTGGCCGGAGGCGTTGATGCCGTACGCGCAGCTGCCGTGCCCGGAAACCTGGTCGATGGTACCGAGATCGGTGAGGATATATTGAGCGGCAGCAGGCCGGGCGACAGCCAGGACCAGGAACGCCGCAGGCGCGAGGAGGCGCGGCCATCTTCCTAACATGGAGGCGAGTTCCCTTCTGTACCTGTTGCCGAAGACTGGGCTAGCGATACAGGCGTATGTACGTTTGTTGGGGCGATCACAGGAAAAGCTCTCCTTCTTCTTCCTGATCCCGGTAAACTACTCATAAGGTGCCTGCGCTGGAAGTTGGTGCAAATAAGGCAATAAAAAGTGCCCGTGCGAACCGAAAACCGGGAAAAATACGTTGTGAGAAATCCTTTTTTCCCGGCCTGTTACGTTTTGGGCCGTTCTGCGTTTCTTAATAGAAGAGATGGCATGCCTGAGAGTCCACAGGCGCCTTCTTGCCTATCATCACCGCTCGTTCCATGTAAAGGAGCATGAATATGGACCGCAAAATTCTTCAGCGGGGCGGGTTCGGCCTGCTGGCGTTTTTCCTTCTCCTCTTCCTTCCGGCCTGGAGTCAGGCCATGCCGAATTTTAACGGCCAGCCGGATATCCTCTGGCAGAACGTCGATAATGGAGGGATTTACTACTGGCTCTTGAACGGCGCCCAATTTGTCTCCGGAGACTATCTGGTGGACCCCTACCAGATTCCGGACGGCTGGAAGATCGTGGGCACGCCGGACCTCGATGGGGATGGCGAATCGGATATTCTGTGGCAGAACGAGAAGACCGCCGCCGTCTACTATTGGACTCTGAACGGCACGACCGTTACCGGCGGAGACTACATCCTGGACCCGTATCAGATTTCGACCGACTGGCAGATCGTGGGCACGCCGGATTTGAATGGCGACGGCTGGCCGGACATCCTCTGGCAAAACGAGAATAACGGCGCTGTCTACTACTGGCTGATGGAAGGCCCGAACATTGTCAGCGGAGATTACCTTGTCGATCCTTATCAGGTTCCCACGCAGTGGCAGATCGTGGGCACGCCGGACCTCAATGGCGATGGCTCTCCCGATATTCTCTGGCAGAACGAGAATAATGGCGCCGTTTATTACTGGCTCATGAACGGCATCGATTTTATCTCCGGGAACTATCTTGTCGATGCGTACCAGGTTCCCACCCAATGGCAGATCGTGGGTGTTCCGGATCTCAACGGGGACGGCTCTCCGGATATTCTGTGGCAAAACGAGGATAACGGCGGCGTTTATTACTGGCTCATGAGGGGGACCGACTTCCTCAGCGGCGGCTACCTCTCCAAACCCTATCAGGTCCCGCCCACCTGGCAGATCGTCGGCATGCACTCGTAACAAGCCTCGCTAAGGCCCCCACCCCCGGCCCCTCCCCCAATTCTAGGGGAGGGGAGATTCTATTCCTATCTGATGCCGCTGCACCCCTCACTCTTTATCCCCTCGGCCCTTGTAGAAGAGGGGAGCTATGGCCTTAGCTCTGTCCCTGCTTGTAGGCTGCTAGAGGAGCTTTAGGCAGAGGCATAAGAGAATAATCGAGTCCCCCTCCCCTAGAATTGGGGGAGGGGCCGGGGGTGGGGGCTTTAACGGCGCCTCATTTGAAGCCCACGCCGACGATCAATTCGGCGGGGGTCTCGAAGCCGTCTGCGACTTCGAACTTTTGCAGCTCTCGCTCGATCTCTTCCCAGGCGGCTTCTTTTTCGGCGTCATGGAGACCGGACAGCATCTGCTGCAGCGCGCCGAACGACTCGCGCTCGAAGCGGACGCACTCTTTGGCGGATTCCATGCGCAGCGGCGCGAAGACTTTGCGGGTCTGCACGTCCGTAAAGCCGGCCCGGTAAAAAGCCTCTCCCAGAATATCCAGGCTGCCCAGGCTAAAAGGACCGGGCTGTTCCGGCAGGGGAGGCGGCAGATTGGCACGGCGGCGAATAATGGAGATGGGAATGGAAAAGAAGCGATTGTTCTCTGCCGTGGAGTAGACGATGGCTCCGACACGGCCGCCAGGCTTCAGCACCCGGTTCATTTCGGACAGCGCCTTCTGCCGGTTGGGAAAGTAGATCAGGCCCACGCGGGAGATAACGGCATCGAACGATTCGCTCTCCAGTTCCAGGTTCTCGCCATCCATCACGCGGGTCTCGACGTTGGTCAGCCCGGCATCGCGCGCATCTTGGGCCGCATATTCCAGGATATTTGCGGAGATATCGGTCGCCAGGACGTAACCGGTCGGGCCGACCCGCTCGGCGATCATCATTGTCTGGTCGCCGGCGCCGGCGGCGACGTCGAGCACCCGGCTTCCGGGCTCGATCTCGGCCATGTCCAGCAGGATTTCCGTCGCCGGTCTCAGCCACCGGCGCAAAGCCGGCCCCCAGGCGTGCCATGCCTGGGCGGCGGCCTGCCACTGGTCGCGCGTCGTCTCTTTGTAGCGTATCGGATCGAATGGCGGTGTGGGATCTGTCATGGCGCTGCTCTCCCGGAAAAGGCTCTGGTATTAGGAACGATCTTTGCTTTCCTTGCGGCAGATTGCTGCCTTGTTATGCCACATCCAGGCAATTATTCAGGCATAATTCTTCCATTTCCTGCAGGCGACCAAAAATTCGTTTAAGGGCGCGGCGTTGTCAAAGGAGCGCGCCACGGCTCGTTCGGGTTGTGAATGGGGCGAGCGAGGATGTCGCGACCGGAACGCTCCGGCTCTTCATAGCGGTCGAAAAAGGACTCCAGGCGGGCGCGCAGCTCCTCTACGATCTCCGCCCGGTTCGAATCCGCGATGGCGTTCACGTTTTCGCGCGGGTCCTCCTGCAGGTCGTACAGCTCGTCAGAGAAACGCTCGGAATGGGGTGGGTAACGGACGATCAGCTTGTAGCGGTCCGTTCGGATCATGCGGGCGTTGCCGTATTCGCAACACTGCTCCGCGCGCCAGGGCGTTTCCATCGCAGCGCCCGTAAGTGGCGGCAGATAGCTGCGGCCAGGTGAATGGCGGCGTTTTGCCGCTTCTTCCGTCTCCCGGCAGCCCGCTGCATCCAGGAGGGTCTGGAACAGATCGCAGTGATCGACAAAGAGGTCGTGGGACCGCTGGGCTTGAATGGGACCCGGCCAGCGCAGCAGGCAGGGCACGCGAATCGATTCCTCCAAAAAGTTCTGCGGCACGGTCGCGTTGCCTTTGGTGGACAGCCCGTGATGCCCGTTCATGTGGCCGTGATCGGAGGTGTAGACCACCAGCGTATCGTCCAGGTCATCCGTGCCTTCCAGCTCGTCCAGCAGGATGCCGATCTGCTCGTCGATGTAGGTGACGGCGGCATAGTACTGCGCCAACTCTTCGCGCCGCTTCATCTCATCTTGAGAGAGGGAAAAGACGATGCGGCCGGGGCCGTGATAGGTCTCCTGCGGAATATCGACGAACGATGCCTTGCGATAGCGCCGCGCCAGTCGCTCCGGATGCCGTTCAAACGGGGCGTGAGTATCCACATAGCCGACGAAGAGGAAGAAGGGCCGGCTGCGGTCGCGCTCGCGGAGGAACTGCTGCGCCTTGCTGGTCACCTTCGCGGCCTGCTGGCCTCGAAAGGCGACCGTCTGCCCGTTCTCCAAAAACCGGAACTCGCCGCAGTGCGGGAATTGATGCGTGGCGTGGCTGAAGGTGTAGGCGAAGCCGGCGTGGGGTAGATCGCTGCGCCCGCAGTGCCACTTTCCCACGAGGCCGGTGTGGTAGCCGCCCTCCTGCAGAACCGCCGGCAGGGGTTTCTCATGCTCTATCCAGGGAAGGGTGCGGTTCTCTTCCTTGATCCAGTCGTGAATGCCGTGCTGGGAAGGGAGCCGTCCGGTGAAGAAGCAGGCTCGCGCCGGCGAGCAGACCGGGCTGGGCGTGAAGGCGTTGGTCATCCGCGCGCCCGTCTCCGCCAGGAAATCCATGTTCGGCGTCTGTACCTCCTGGTTGCCGTAGCAGCCGGACGCCCACTGCCCGTGATCGTCTGTCATGAAGACGAGGATGTTCATGCGTGTCTCATTTCAGGCAGCACTGTTTGTATTTCTTGCCGCTGCCGCAGGGGCAGGGATCGTTGCGACCGGTGGTCCGCAGGGCGCGCTGCTGCTCCTGGCGCGCGAGCAAGCCCATGATCTCCGCCGGGGCGCGTCCCGCCCGCAGCAGCGCCGCCAGGGTTTTCATGTAGGGGTCGATATGCGTGAAGAACCGCTTGTAACCCGCGCAGAGATAGTTCAGGCCGAATTCGCCGTCGGGCGTGCGGATAAAACGGTGCTTCGGGCACTCGCCATTGCAGGCAAACCGCACCTCGCATTGCCGGCAGTAGCGAGGCAGAGTGTCCGCTTTATCGCTGCCGAACCGGGTCTGCTCCGGCGAGGAGACCATCTCGCCGAGCGGCTTCTCGCGCAGATTGCCCAGGCGGTAGGCGGGATAGACGTAGTGGTCGCAGGCGTAGACGTCGCCGTTGTGCTCGACGGCGAGCGCCTTGCCGCACGTTTCGGAGAAGACGCATAGCGACGACCCGGCGCCCGCCCAGATGCCGAGCGCCACGTCAAAGTGCTGCACGAAGATACGGCTGACGTCGGCGCGGACCCACGAGTCGAAGATCGTGACGAGGAACTGGCCCCAGTCCTCGGCGCGCACGCTCCACTCCGTGACGGGGGAGCGCGGCTCGCCGGATATTGGCGGCGGCGCGAGCGAAATCTGAATCAGGCCGTTCGCCGTGGGGAGGGGACCCGGCGCGGCCCGCTCGACCAGCGGAATGAACTGTATGTAGCCGGAGCCGATCTCCTTGAGGAAGCGATAGACGCGCTCCGGCTGCTGGGAGTTGGCGCGATGGACGACGGTGAGCGTGTTGAATTCGACGTTATGCTTCTTGAGAACGTCTAAGCCGCGCATCACCGCGTCGAACGTTGGCCGGCCCTGCTTGTCCACGCGATAGGTATCGTGCAGGTCGCGCGGGCCGTCGATGCTGAGGCCGACCAGGAAATCGTTTTCGGCCAGGAACGCTCCCCATTCGTCGTCCAGCAGCGTGCCGTTGGTCTGCAGGGCGTTGTGGATTCGCTTGCCGCCGGCGTAGCGGCGCTGCAATGCGACTACCTTGCGGAAGAAGCGCACGCCGAGCAAGGTCGGCTCGCCACCCTGCCAGGCGAAGCTGATCTCCGGAACGTCCTGCTGCTCGATGTACTGGCGAATGTAGGTTTCCAGCACGTCGTCGGGCATCTGCCAGGAGGGCTGTTCCTTGCGCCCCTCCTGCTGGTACATGGCCTCTTTTTCCAGGTAGAAGCAGTAGCGGCAGTCCAGGTTGCAGATCGGCCCGATTGGTTTTGTCATGACATGGAAGGCGGTCATAGCCGTCACCTCAGACCCAGGCGTGTGAATTGCTCCGGGGGCGCGTCGCACGCGCGCATGAGGCGGATCAGATGGCCGATCATCTCCGCTTCGATTTTTGGATTGTCGAGCGGATGCTCCTGATGCGGGTCGCTCTGCACGTCCCAGAGAAAATTTTCCAGCACCCTGCCGTGCCGTTCGGACTGCGCCGGGATTTTCAGCGTGGGACAGCCCTTCGTAAAGGAGAAAGGCGGCGCAAGCTCGGCGCAACGCAGGTTCTCTACGGAGTGAAAGCCGCGCATCTCCGTCGGCAGGAGCGTGTAGTGGAAGAGCGGCTGATTCTCTTTGCCGGCTGGGGCGCGCATATAGATATAGCGGCCATCGGTGACGTTGACCTGTGCGCCGTGCGTGCCGAAAATGGCGGCCTCGCGCACCGGCGTGTCGTCGGCGACGACTCCGTTCAGCGCGTGGCCGAGCATATCCGGCGGGCGCTCTACACCGAAAAAATCCAGCAACATCGGTCCCAGATCAATGGCGGGCTGCACCAGGCTGGAGCGTCGCTCCCCGCGCACGCCGCTGCGCGGGTCCCAGACGAAAAACGGCGTGTGCGCGATCTCCTCATAAAACGGCATCCAGTTCTTGGCCCAGCAGCCGTGCTCGCCCAGCATGAAGCCGTGATCCGTCCAGACGATGAGCATCGTATCGTCCCATAGATGATGTTCGTCCATCGCGTCGAGCACGTCGCCGAGATAAGCGTCGCATTGGGAGAGCAGCGCGGCATACTCATAGCGAAGATGCTGCATCTGCTCCGGCGTTTCCTGCACAGGCTGGTAGAAAGGCCAATCGAAATGCCAGGCGTCGGGATCGTAGGGATAGCGGTCCTTGTAGCGGCGGTGGGAGAAGAACGGCTCGTGCGGATCGAAGGTCTCTATTTGAAGAAACCAGCGGTCCTGATCGGCATTGCGGCGGATGAAGTCGAGTCCGGCGGCGAAGGTCTGCGGTTGGGGCCGGTCGGCCTCGCGGCGCATCGCCTCCCGGTTGATGAGGTCCTGGCGGCCATAAGGCTCCATCTGGGAAAGGCGGCCGAGCGCGTTGGGAGGCAGTTCCGGATCGGCGACCTGGCCGCGCCACTTATCGCCTTCCTGCCCTCGAAAGAACTCCCAGGAGCTGTAGCGGTTGTGATAGGTCGCGCCGCCATCTTCCCAGTAGTGGTAGTGATCGCTGGCAAGGTGGGTATATACGCCGGCGCGCGTAAGGATTTCCGGCACGGAATCGTCGAACGGCTCGATCGGTCCCCACGCGCGATGGAGGAAGTTGGGACGGCCGGTGTGCAGGTCGCGGCGGGCCGGCATGCAGGGCATCGAGCAGACGTAGGAGGTATCGAAGGTGACGGCGTGCCGAGCGAGACGGGAGAAGTTGGGCGCGTGTGTCCAGTCGCAGCCATAAGGCGGCAGCAGATGCCGGTTGAGCGAATCGAACATGACCATGATGGTTTTCATATGCGCCCTTACTCCCTGAACATGGGGTTGAAATCCTGAGGCCCCCACCCCCGGCCCCTCCCCCAAATTTGGGAGAGGGGAGACTTGTTTAGAAGTTGGAACCCGCGCAGGCGGGTTTTGTGTTTCAGCACGGCGTTTTAACGCTGTGTCTAAATAATCTCCTCAGGCAGAACGCGCCGGTTCTGAATAAGCGTGTTGACTGGGGCAGGCTGGATCTCCGGAGCCGCTTCGCCCGCTTCAACCATGCGCTGGATCAGACGGGCGCGCATGGCCTCACAGAC
>Ga0209810_1001989_pt1 | contig 26793 bp, 21 predicted proteins | sample Coa_R1_7_FD_187159 | JGI IMG/M metagenome (GOLD analysis project Ga0209810, IMG submission 187159) | Surface soil microbial communities from Centralia Pennsylvania, which are recovering from an underground coalmine fire - Coalmine... | ecosystem: Environmental > Terrestrial > Soil > Unclassified... | reverse complement strand
ATGCGTGGGTTGGTCGCGAAGGCGGAAACCGCGTGCCGCAGGACGGCGCTGCCGCCGAGGTGCATGTATTGCTTCGGCACCTCGCCGCCGAAGCGGCTGCCGCGGCCGGCCGCCACGACGAGTGCATAAGCTCCGGGCATGCCGCGACATTATCCGGCGTCGGCACGCGGCGCCACCAGCGGAGGCCGAGTTGCGGCGCGGAATCGATTGAAGTAACATATCTGCCTAAATATTAGGCATTATGGCGAACTGCGCAGCTGGTGAGCATTTCTCTTGGTCCGGTCACGCTTGACGACCCGGTGATCCTGGCGCCGATGTCGGGGGTCACGGACCTGCCGTTCCGCCGCGTCGTCAAACGGCTCGGGGCGGCGCTGGTGGTGTCGGAGATGATCGCCAGCGAGGCGATGATCCGCGAGACGCGCCAGTCGCTGACGATGGCAAAGACCTGCCCCGAGGAGCAGCCGATGGCGGTGCAACTGGCGGGTTGCGAGCCGCGCGCCATGGCCGAGGCGGCGAAGCTCAATGCCGACCGCGGCGCGCAGATCATCGATATCAATTTCGGCTGCCCGGCGAAGAAGGTCGTCAACGGCTACGCCGGCTCGGCGCTGATGCGCGACGAGATGCACGCCGCGCGCATCCTCGAGGCGACGGTGAAGGCGGTGAACCTGCCGGTCACGCTGAAGATGCGCACCGGCTGGGACGACGCCAACCGCAACGCGCCGCGCCTCGCCCGTATCGCCGAAGCCTGCGGCATCCGCATGATCACGGTGCACGGCCGTACCCGCTGTCAGTTCTACACCGGCAGCGCCGATTGGCGGTTCATCGCGGAGGTGAAGGCGGCGGTGTCGCTGCCGGTCATCGCCAACGGCGACATCGTGAGCCTCGACGATGCCGAGAGCGCGCTTCGGGAGTCGCAGGCGGACGGCCTCATGGTCGGACGCGGCTGCTATGGCCGGCCGTGGTTCGTGTGCCAAGTGGCCGAGTGGCTGCGGCGCCGGCGCCGGGTGCCGGACCCGCCGCTCGCGGGGCAGTACGACATCGTGCGCGACCACTACGAGGACATGCTGCTGCATTACGGCCGCGATGTCGGGGCCCGCATCGCGCGCAAACACATCGCCTGGTATTCCAAGGGGTTGCCCGGCTCCGCCGAATTCCGCGCCGCCGTCAACCAGACCCTCGATATCGACCAGGTTAAGGCGCTGATGCGCTCGTTCTACGAGCCCCTGTTGGCACGGCAGGCCGCCTGAGCATGGCCTGGTCGCGGCGCCGCCGGCGTCGGGACGAAGCGCCTTTCGATCTCGACGCCGCGATGCTTCTCGGCGCGTTGGCCGATCCCGTCATCGCACTCGACCGTGACGGCGGCATCCGCTTCGTCAACCCCGCCGCCGAGCAATTCTTCGGCAGCAGCGCCGCCGCGCTCCTGTTGCAACCGCTGTCCGAGCAGATCGCGCCGCACAGCCCGCTCTTCGCGCTCGTCGGCCAGGTCTGGCGCAGCGGTGGCACGATCTCGGAATACGACGTCGTCGTCGAAGGCCCCCGCTTCGGCAGCCGCACCGTGACCGTGCAGGGGGCGCCGGTCGGGGAGGGGGCGGACATCCTCGTGCTGAGCCTGCACGAGCGGGCGATGGCCGACAAGATGGACCGCCAGCGTACCCAGCAGAATGCCGCCCGTTCGATCACCGCGATGGCAGCGATGCTGGCGCACGAGGTCAAGAACCCGCTCTCCGGCATTCGCGGCGCGGCGCAGCTCCTGGAGCAGGACGCCGACCCGCAGGGGCGCGAGCTGACGCAGCTGATCTGCGACGAGACCGACCGGATCGTCGCCCTGGTCGATCGCATGGAGGCATTCTCCGATCACCGGCCGATCGAGCGCGGCGCCGTCAACATCCACGAGGTGTTGGAGCGCGTGCGCAAGGTGGCGCAGTCCGGGTTTGCCCGGCATGTCCGTTTCGCCGAGGAGTACGATCCGTCGCTGCCGCCGGTGCACGGCAGCCGCGATCTCCTGGTCCAGGTCTTCCTCAATCTCGTGAAGAATGCGGCGGAGGCGGTGTCCGACGCCGGCGGCGAAATCGTGCTGACGACGGCGTATCGGCACGGGCCGCGGCTCGCCGTGCCGCGCGGCACCGACCGGGTGCATCTGCCGCTGATGGTGTCGGTCGCCGACAACGGCGGCGGCATCCCGGAGGACCTGCAGGCGCACCTGTTCGACCCCTTCGTTACGACCAAGCGCAACGGCAGTGGCCTCGGACTTGCACTGGTCGCCAAGGTGATCGGCGACCACGGCGGCGTCATCGAGTTCGACAGCCAGCCGCGGCGCACGGTGTTCCGGGTGTTTCTCCCGATGGCGCCGCAGGCCGCCGCGGATGCGGCCGGCGACGGATTGGGCGTGCAGGACGTAACGCAATGAGTGCGACAATCCTCGTGGCTGACGACGACCGCGCCATCCGCACGGTGCTCAACCAGGCGCTGGCGCGGCTCGGGCACGACGTGCGCATGACCGGCAATGCCGCGACCTTGTGGCGCTGGATCGCCGACGGCGAGGGCGACCTCGTGATCACCGACGTGATCATGCCGGACGAGAACGGCCTCGACCTCATCCCGCGCATCAAGAAGATCCGGCCGGAGCTGCGGGTCATCGTGATGAGCGCGCAGAACACGCTGATGACGGCGGTCAAAGCGGCGGAGCGCGGCGCCTTCGAATACCTGCCCAAGCCGTTCGATCTGCGCGAGCTCATCAGCGTCGTCGAGCGCGCCCTGACCGCGCCGCGCCGGACCGATGCCGCGCGCGGCGATGATGAGGGCGATGAGCAGCTGCCGCTGATCGGCCGCTCGCCGGCGATGCAGGAAATCTACCGGGTCATCGCGCGGCTGATGGGGACCGACCTCACGGTCATGATCTTCGGCGAGAGCGGCACCGGCAAGGAACTGGTGGCGCGGGCGCTGCACGATTACGGCAAGCGTCGATCCGGCCCGTTCGTCCCGATCAACATGGCGGCGATCCCGCGCGAGCTGATCGAGAGCGAGCTGTTCGGCCACGAGAAGGGCGCCTTCACCGGTGCCACGGCGCGCAACATGGGGCGTTTCGACCAGGCCCGCGGCGGCACGCTGTTTCTCGACGAGATCGGCGACATGCCATTCGAGGCGCAGACCCGGCTGCTGCGGGTCCTGCAGGAGGGGGAATATACCGCCGTCGGCGGCCGCGCGCCGATCCGCGCCGATGTCCGCATCATCGCCGCGACGCATCGCGACCTGCCGCAGCTGATCCGCCAGGGTCTGTTCCGCGAGGACCTCTTCTACCGCCTCAACGTCGCGCCGATCCGGCTGCCGCCACTGCGCGAGCGCAGCGCCGATATCCCGGCGCTCGCGCGTCACTTCGCGGCCGCCGCCGCCAAGGAGGGGTTGCCGCTGAAGACGGTCGACGACGCGGCGATGGAGCGGCTGCGCAGCCATCGCTGGCCGGGCAACGTACGGGAGCTGGAAAATCTGGTGCGCCGCCTCGCCGCGCTCTATTCGCAGGAGACGATCGGGGTCGATGTCATCGAGGCGGAATTGGCGGAGACCTCGCCGCCGCCCGCCGACGGCGAAGCGCCGGCGTCCGAGGGCCTCGCGGCGGCCGTCGAGCGGCATATCACCGGCTATTTCGCCGCCCACAAAGGCGGCTTGCCCGCCGCCGGTCTTTACGACCGCGTGCTGCGTGAGGTCGAGCGGCCGCTGATCACGGCGACGCTCGGCGCCACCCGCGGCAACCAGATCCGCGCCGCACATCTTTTGGGCCTCAACCGCAACACGCTGCGCAAGAAAATCCGCGAATTGGACATCCCGGTCGTGCGCGGCCTAAAATAGCGCCACAACAGGGGGCGCGGCCGGCTGCGAGAAGCCGCCTCCCTCGGGCGGCGGCAGGGGCCTTCACGCGAAACGCGGCAATGTCCGTTAGAGGGTGGGAATGACGCTGACGCGGCAGGTTCTCGGCTGGGCCGGCCGGATCGGCCTGTGGCGCAACATCGCCATCGCCCTCGCGGTCGCCGCCCTTGCCTCGGGCATCGCCACCTACCTCGCCTTCACCGGCGCGCCGCCCGTCGGGCCGCGGCCCGACGCGGTTCTGTCGCTGCTCAATCTCGACCTGGTGCTGCTGCTGGCGCTCGGCGCGCTTGTCGCCAAGCGCCTGTTCGAGGTCTGGGCCGAGCGGCGGCGCGGCCTTGCGGGGTCGCGGCTGCAGGTGCGGCTCGTCGTCTTGTTCGCGCTGATCGCGGTGTTGCCGACGATCATCGTCGCGGTGTTCTCCTACCTGTTCTTCAGCTTCGGCATCGAGTCCTGGTTCAGCGAGAAAGTCAGCACCGCGATCAATGAGTCGGTGGAGGTCGCCGACGCCTACGTCAAGGAGCACCAGCAGGCGATCCGCGCCGACGCCTTCGCGATGGCGAACGACCTCAATCATTCCGCCTCGATCCTGCAGCTGAACCCGCAATACCTCGCGCCGATCCTGACGGCGCAGGCGGCGATGCGCGGGCTGACCGAAGCCGCCGTCATCGACCGCGGCGGCACCATGATCGCCCGCACCGGCCTCGCCTTCGCGCTCGGCTTCGAGGACGTGGACAAGGATGCGCTGAAGCGCGCCGAGGACGGCGAGGTCGTCATCATGACCGACGACCAGGATGAGCGGGTGAGGGCGCTCGTCCGGCTCGACGAATTCAGCGGCCTTTATCTCTACGTCGGCCGCTTCATCGAGCCGCGCGTCCTGAACCACCGCAAGCAGATCCAGCTGGCGGCGGCGCAGTACGAACAGCTCGAGGACCAGCGGTCCGGATTTCAGATCACCTTCGCGGTGATCTTTATCCTCGTCGCGATGCTGTTTTTGGCGGCGGCGGTGTCGGTCGGCATCCATTTCGCGGTGCAGCTCGCCGACCCGATCAGCGGCCTCATCACGGCGGCCGAACGCGTGCGCGCCGGCGATCTCGCGGCGCGGGTGCCAGAGGGCGACAAGGACGACGAGCTCGCGTCGCTGAGCCGCGCCTTCAACCGCATGACCTATCAGATCCAGAGCCAGCAGCATGAGCTGATCGAGGCCAACCGCCAGCTCGACGAGCGGCGGCGTTTCACCGAAACCGTGCTGACCGGCGTCTCGGCCGGGGTCATCGGTCTCGACCATGCCGGCCGCATCTATTTGCCGAACCGCTCCGCCTCCGCTCTTCTTGGCGTCGATCTCGATCAGTCGATCGGCGAGGACCTAGCCGAGATCGTGCCGGAGATGGGCGACCTCTTGGTCGAGGCGACGCAGCGGCCCGAGCGGCTCGCGCAGGCGCACGTGCTGATCTCGCGCAACAGCAGCACGCGGACCCTGCTGGTGCGCATCGCCGCCGACCACGACAGCGGCCACGACCTCGGCGACGTGCGCGGCTACGTCGTCACCTTCGACGACATCACCGAGCTGCTGTCGGCGCAGCGCAAGGCCGCCTGGGCCGACATCGCCCGCCGCATCGCGCACGAGATCAAGAACCCGCTGACCCCGATCCAGCTTGCCGCCGAGCGGCTGCGGCGCAAGTACCTGAAGGAGATCACCGAGGATCCCGAAACCTTCAAGACCTGCACCGACACGATAGTCCGCCACGTCGGCGACATCGGGCGGATGATCGACGAGTTCTCGTCCTTCGCGCGCATGCCGGCGCCCGTGCTGAAGCCGGGCGACCTCGTGAAGATCGTCGAGCAGGCGGTCTTCCTGCAGCGCACCGCGCATCCGGAGATCACGTTCGAAGCGCGCTTTCCCGACCATCCCGTGCCGGTGCGCTGCGACTCGCGCATGGTCGGCCAAGCCATCGTCAACATCGTCAAGAACGCGATCGAATCGATCGAGGGACGAATCGCCGAGGCCCACGCGGAGACGCCGGGCCATATCGTCGTGTCGGTCGCGGAGGCGCGCAACCAGGCAGCCGTCATTGTCGACGACAACGGCAAAGGCTTGCCATTGCAGGGCCGCGAGCGGCTCACCGAACCGTACGTTACGACGCGCGCAAAGGGCACAGGCTTGGGCCTCGCCATCGTCAAAAAGATCATGGAAGATCATCTCGGCGAGCTTGTATTGGAGGACGGTGAGCCAAGCGGCGCACGCGTCGGGCTTGTGTTCGCCGTCGATCTGCGGGGAGGCGGCCGCGCCGACGCCGCAGACGACGATCAGCACGCGGATCAACCGGCTATGGAGCTAAGTTCCGTCGACCATGGCGCATGATATTCTGATCGTCGACGACGAAGCCGACATCCGCATGCTGATTGCGGGTGTGCTCCGGGATGAAGGCTATGCGACACGGGAGGCGGCAAACAGCGACGAAACCATCGCCGCGCTGCAGGCCCGCCAGCCGAGCCTCGTCATCCTCGACATCTGGCTGCAAGGCAGCGAACTCGACGGCATCGCCATCCTGAAGCGGCTGCGGGCGGAGATGCCCTCGGTGCCGGTGCTGATGATCAGCGGCCACGGCACGATCGAGACCGCCGTCGATTCGATCAAGATGGGCGCCTACGACTTCATCGAAAAGCCGTTCAAGTCCGACCGGCTCCTGCTGATGGTCGCGCGCGCCATCGAGGCGGCGCAGCTCCGCCGCGACAATGAGGAGCTGCTGCTGCGCGCCGGTGGCGACATCGACCTCGTCGGCGCCTCGTCGGCGATCAACCAGCTGCGGCAGCAGATCGAGCGGGTGGCGCCGACCGGCAGCCGCGTGCTGATCACAGGCCCGCCCGGCTCGGGCAAGGAAGTCGTCGGGCGCCTGCTGCATTTGCGCTCGCGGCGCGCCCAGGGGCCGTTCGTCGCGATCAATTGCGCGACGATGCGGCCGGAATGGCTGGAGGTAGAGCTATTCGGCAGCGAGTCCGGAAGCGACGGCGCGCCGCGCAAGATCGGCACCTTCGAGCGCGCGCACGGCGGCACCCTGTTCCTCGACGAAGTCGCCGACATGCCGATCGAGACGCAGGGCAAGATCGTGCGCGTGCTGCAGGAGCAAACCTTCGAGCGGGTCGGCGGCTCCAGCCGTGTCGAGGTCGATGTCCGCGTCGTCGCCTCGTCCAACCGCGAGCTCGCCGGCGAGATTGCCGGCGGCCGATTTCGCGAGGACCTGTTCTACCGCCTCAGCGTCGTGCCGATCCGGGTGCCGGCATTGCGGGAACGCCGCGAGGACATCCCGCTGTTGGCGCGGCATTTCATGGCGCGCTCGTCGGACGCGGCGCGGCTGCAGCCGCGCGAGTTCGGCGAGGATGCGATGGCCGCACTCCAAGCTTATTCCTGGCCCGGCAATGTGCGGCAGTTGCGCAACGTTATCGACTGGCTGCTGATCATGGCGCCGGGCGATACGCGTGAGCCGGTGCGCGCCGACATGCTGCCGAACGAGATCACGGCGATCGCGCCGACCGTCGTCAAATGGGACAAGGGCAGCGAGATCATGACCTTGCCGCTACGCGACGCGCGCGAGGTGTTCGAGCGCGAATATCTGCTGGCGCAGGTGACCCGCTTCGGCGGCAACATCTCGCGCACCGCCGCCTTCGTCGGCATGGAGCGCTCGGCATTACACCGCAAGCTCAAGTCGCTCGGCGTGTTCGGCAACGAGAGGCCGCTCAAGACGGGGACGTGATGTTGAACGGTGATGATCATTCCCGGCGACGGCGCGCCTTGGCCGCGGAACTTTCGACGCCCCACCAACCCGCCGCAAGCGCCTCCGACGGCCATTCCAGACGGGTGGCGCGTACGCGTAATGCTGCCGTCTCTACATTATCCCAAGGGGTATTGGCGTTCTGGAACAGCCGATGGCGAATGGCGGTTGGCAAGCGATCGATCCGCGTACTATGAAGCCGGGGCCCCATTGGGATACGCATATTCCTCTGCCGTAAGAATTGTCGATGTATGATCTTCCTAAAGATGTTGATTTGAATTTTCTCAAAGGACGGCAACTCGAACTGCTGTGCTTTGCGCCATATTCCCTCACTTTGCATTTCGAGAGAGGCACTCGCATACAGATTGAAGGTTCCTTCAAACATTCGGTTGACGGCAAAGCCGGCAGCAGCAAAACGTTCCCGCTTGCCAGCACCCACCTGACAAGATTGCTATCGCAGACAATCGTCAAGGTATCGGTAAAGCCCGACGGCGGCCTGTCTCTCGCGTTCTCGAACGGAGACCTCTTCGCGATCGAGGGAAATGTCGGGCCATATGAATCCTATCAGGTGCAAGCGCCTGATCGGGATCTGATCGTCGTTTAGGCCGCGCCGATGTCCCGCATCGCCTATGTCAATGGCCAGTACCAGCCGCACCGCGAGGCGGCGGTGCATATCGAGGACCGCGGCTACCAGTTCGCTGACGGCGTCTACGAAGTCATTGCCGTCGTCGGCGGCGTGCTCGTGGACGAGGAACTTCACTTCAAGCGCCTGTCCCGTTCCTTGGCCGAGTTGCGCATCGCCGCCCCGATGACGGATGCCGCGCTGAAGATCGTCATGCGCGAGGTCATCCGCCGCAACGGCGTAGCCAACGGCATCGTCTACCTGCAGGTGACGCGCGGTTCGTCGCCGCGCGACCATGCCTTTCCCAAGAACGCCAAGCCCGTGCTGGTGGTCACGTCGCGGCGGTCGAAGCCGCGCGACCCGCGCCTGGCGCGGGACGGCATCGCCATCATCACGATCCCCGACATCCGATGGCAGCGCTGCGACATCAAGTCGGTGGCGCTATTGCCGAACGTGCTCGGCAAGCAGCGCGCCCGCGAGGCCGGCGCCTACGAGGCCTGGCAGGTCGATCCGGCCGGCCGCGTCACCGAAGGTACCTCGACCAATGCCTGGATCGTGACCGCCGAGGGTGCCGTCGTCACGCGGGCGGCCGACAACGCGATCCTCAACGGCGTTACCCGCCTCGCCGTCATCGACATCATCCGCCGCGAGGGCTATTGGTTCGAGGAGCGCCCGTTCACGGTCGCCGAGGCGAAATACGCACGCGAGGCCTTTCTGACCAGCACCACCGCCGATCTGCTTCCGGTCGTGACGATCGACGGCGACCCGGTGGCCGACGGCGTGCCCGGACCCTTGAGCCGCAAGCTGGCCAACTTCTATCTAACTCATGCCGGCGCTGTCGGCTGAAGCCAGCGCTGCGACTCCGGTCCGCCGGCCGCGTGCGATCCTGTTCGACTGGGACAACACGCTCGTCGACAGCTGGGGCACGATCCACGAGGCGCTCAATTTCCTGATGGCGGCGATGGACCGGCCGCCGTGGTCGCTGGCCGAAACAATGGAGCGGGTCCGCCTCAGCCTGCGCGAGAGCTTCCCGCTGCACTTCGGCGACCGCTGGGAAGAAGCCCGCGACATCTACCTCGCCCGCTTCCGCGAGATCCATCTCGACAGACTGACGCCGCTCCCCGGCCGCGATGCGCTGCTCCGGGGCCTGCACGAGGACGGCATCTACCTCGGCGTCGTCAGCAACAAGACCGGGCCATTGCTGCGGCTGGAGGTCGAGCGGCTCGGCTGGACGTCTTTGTTCGGGTCGGTGATCGGCGCCGGCGATGCGGCGGCGGACAAGCCCGGCTGCGAGCCGGTGCATCTTGCCCTGGCGCAGGCGGGGATCGCCGCCGGTGCGGAGGTATGGCTTGTCGGCGACACCGCAGTCGATATGGAATGCGCCATCAACAGCGGCTGCATTCCGGTGCTGCTCGGAGGGGTGCCGGCCGCAGCCGAATTTCGCATCCACGCCCCGCAACTCGCGTTTCCAGACGAAACTGCCCTTTATCGCGCGCTGCGGCATATTTGACCCCCGGCCGACTACCGGGGCTTGTGCTTTCGGGCCGCGCGCCCATCTTCGTACCTGCCGATCCCATGGTTGCGAGGGCGCTGGCGTTATTTTTGCATATCTCCACCCGTTGCCGCGCATCAATTGGGGGATACACCCATGTCAGCCGAGAAATCGCAAAACGTTCAGGACGTCTTTTTAAACCACGTTCGCAAGAACAAGACGCCCGTTACCGTGTTTCTCGTGAATGGCGTAAAGCTGCAAGGGATCATTACTTGGTTCGACAATTTCTGCGTTCTGCTGCGTCGGGACGCGCACTCGCAACTGGTATACAAGCACGCAATATCGACGGTGATGCCGGCGCAACCGATTCAGCTGTTCGAGGGGGGCAGGGAGCCCGAGGAGCTCTGAAGTCTTCTTCCGAAGCAGAAGCGAGCCAAGCGAAGGCATCGACCGACCGGGCATTGGTCCTCCACCCCGCGGCGAGAACCCCGCGCGATCTTTCCGGCGATGGAACGCGGCGTTCGGGCGAGGCGCGCCTCGACGAGGCGGTTGGGCTGGCGCGGGCAATCGAACTCGACGTCGTGCGGGCCGAAATCGCGCGGGTGGCGCGGCCGGTGCCGAGCACCTTGCTCGGCAGCGGCACCGTCAAGCGCCTCGGCGAAACCATCGCCGAAGACGGGATCGGCCTGGTGATCGTCGATGCGACGCTGAGCCCGGTGCAGCAGCGCAACCTGGAGCGGGCGTGGAAGGCGAAGGTCATCGACCGCACTGGGCTGATCCTTGAGATTTTCGGGGCGCGGGCCCGCACCCATGAAGGCCGCCTGCAAGTCGAGCTGGCGGCGCTGTCGTACCAGCGCTCGCGGCTTGTGCGGTCGTGGACCCACCTCGAACGGCAGCGCGGCGGTTTCGGCTTTCTTGGCGGCCCCGGCGAGAGCCAGCTCGAAATCGACCGCCGCCTGATCGGGGAGCGCATCGCCAAGCTGCGCCGCGAATTGGAAGAGGTGAAGCGCACGCGTTCGCTCCACCGCGAGGCGCGGCGGCGGGTGCCGTACCCGGTCGTCGCCCTCGTCGGCTACACCAATGCCGGCAAGTCTACGTTGTTCAACCGGCTCACCCGCTCCTCGGTCGGCGCCCAGGACATGCTGTTCGCGACGCTCGACCCGACGATGCGCCGGCTCGACCTGCCGTCCGGCCGCAAGGCCATCCTGTCCGATACCGTCGGTTTCATCTCCGATCTGCCGACCCACCTCGTGGCGGCTTTCCGCGCGACGCTGGAGGAGGTGACGGAGGCCGATCTCGTCGTCCACGTCCGCGACGCGCACCACCCCGACAGCGCCGCGCAGCGCGAGGATGTCCTCGCGGTGCTGGCGGATCTCGGTGCCCATGCCGTCAACGCCGAGCGCGAGGCGGAAGGGCAGGGACTGATCGAGGCGCTGAACAAGATCGACCTGCTCGACGCCGGCGAGCGGGCGATCCTCGCCAATCAGGCGGCGCGTAATGCGGAGGTCGTGGCGCTGTCGGCGGCGACCGGCGAGGGCTGCGATCTTTTGCTCGAGCGGCTCGATCGCCGCCTCGATGCGGATACCCATGCCATCCGGCTCGACATCCCGTTAAGCGACGGCAAGACATTGGCCTGGATTTACGCCCATGGCGAGGTCGTCGGCCGCCGCGACGACAACGACGCCGCCCACCTTTCGGTCCGCCTCTCCGAAGCCAACCTCAGCCGCCTCCGCCACCGCCAGCGCCCGCATTAGAGCGGCTATCCGGGCGAACGGACTCGTTCTCAACATAAACCGTCATGGCCGGGCTTGACGCGGCCATCTGCGGGGCCCCGGGAGATCGCCGGGTCACGCCCGGCGATGACGAGAAAGAATATTCGCAGCGGTTGCATTCCGCATTAATCCGCGGCGGCGCGGCCGGCGGTGGCGGCGAGGTCGAAGAGGGGCAGGAACATCTCCGGCTCCTGGGCGCCGGAAATGGCGTAGCCGTTGTCGAAAATGAAGCAGGGGACGGCGTTGACCCCGAGCCGCCGGGCGCGCTGGTCGTCGGCGCGCACGTCGGTCCCGCCGATGGCCGCGAGGCGCCGGCGAACGTCGAGGCCGGCGCGGGCGCCGATCGCGGCCAGGACCGCGATGTCCCCGATATCGGCCGCCTCGACGAAATACCCATGAAACAGCGCCTCGACGACCGCGTCGGCGCGGCCGGCCTCGGCGGCAAGGCGGATCAGGCGGTGCGCCAGCAGCGTGTTCGGGACGCGTTCGATCCGGTCGAAGGCGAAGTCGATGCCCTCGGCCTTGCCGACGGCGGCGATGTTGGCGTGGATGCGCGTGGCGCTGCGGCCCGGGCCGAACTTCATCTGCAGGTAGAGCTCGCGCGGCATCCCGGCGAGCGGAATGTCGGGGTTGAGCTGGAACGGCCGCCAGACGCGGTGGATGCGCAATTCCGGCCGCATCGCCATCGCCCGCTCCAGCCGGCGCTTGCCGATGAAGCACCACGGACAGACAACGTCGGCGACAATGTCGATGCGCATGATCGTGTTCTGATAGCTGCCCGCCGCGCCGGCGGCAAGGCTTGACCCGCACCGCCGCTGCCGGGAGGATGGCGGCAGCCAGGACTTTGACAGGGAAGGGTTTGGCGGTGGCGTCGGCGGAATTCGATGCGCCTTATCTCGGCCGGAACGCCGCGAACTTCGCGGCGCTGACGCCGCTCTCGTTCCTGGCGCGGGCAGCGGCCGTGTATCCGGAGAAGACGGCGGTCGTGCATGGCGGTTGGCGCTGCGGCTACCGCGAGTTTTACCGGCGCTGCCGCCGCTTTGCCGGCGCCCTCCGCCTGCGCGGGATCGGGAGCGGCGACACCGTCGCGGTCATGGCGCCGAACGTGCCGGCGCTGCTCGAAGCACATTACGGCGTGCCGATGGCGGGAGGGGTGCTGAACGCGCTCAACTACCGTCTCGACGCCCGCTCGATCGCCTTCATCCTCAGTCACGGCGAGGCCAGGCTGTTCATTGTCGACCGCGAGTTCGCGCCGCTCGCGAAGGCGGCGCTGAGGGAACTGGGGCGCGACCTGCCGCTGGTTGAGATCGATGACGGCGTCGGCGAGGCTTTGGCGGGCGCTGTCAGCTACGAGGCGTTTCTCGCCGAGGGCGATCCGGACTTTGCCTGGGAACCGCCGGCCGACGAGTGGGCGCCGATCGCCCTCAACTACACCTCGGGCACGACCGGCAACCCGAAGGGGGTCGTCTACCACCACCGCGGCGCCTTCCTGAACGCGCTCGGCAACGCAATCACGTTCGGCCTCGATCGGCATTCGGTCTACCTCTGGACGCTGCCGATGTTCCACTGCAACGGCTGGACCTACACCTGGGCGGTGACCGCGGTCGCCGGCACCCATGTCTGCCTGCGCCGCGTCGAACCCGCGCCGATCTTCGCCGCGATCGAAGAGCATTGCGTCACGCACCTGTGCGGCGCGCCGATCGTGCTGAACCTGCTGGCGCACGCGCCGGACAGCGTAAAGCGCCGCTTCGACCATGTCGTCGAGGCCGCCACCGGCGGTTCGGCGCCACCCTCGGCGGTCATCGAATCGATGGAGAACATGGGCTTTCGCGTGACCCATCTTTACGGGCTGACCGAGAGCTACGGTCCGTCGGCGGTGTGCGCCTGGCAGGAGGAATGGGCCGTCCTGCCGCTCGCCGAACGCGCCGCCCACATGGCGCGGCAGGGGGTGGGCACGCTGACGATCGAGCGGATGCGGGTCGCCGACCCGGCAACGATGGCGGACGTGCCGGCGGACGGCGCGACGATCGGCGAGCTGATGCTGCGCGGCAACACGCTGATGAAGGGATATCTGAAGAACCCGTCCGCCACCGGGGAGGCCTTCGCGCAGGGCTGGTTCCACACCGGCGATCTCGCCGTCGCCCATCCCGACGGCTATGTCGAGATCAAGGACCGCGCCAAGGACATCATCATCTCCGGCGGCGAGAATATCTCCTCGATCGAGGTCGAGGAGGCGCTCTACCGCCATCCCCAGATCATGGAGGCGGCGGTGGTGGCGCGCCCGGATGCGACCTGGGGCGAGACCCCCTGCGCCTTCGTCGCGTTGAAGCCGGACGCCGGCGAGGTCGGCGCGGAAGACATCATCGCCTGGTGCCGCGAGCACCTCGCGCACTACAAGGTGCCTCGCACCGTCGTGTTCGGGCCGTTGCCCAAGACCTCGACCGGCAAAATCCAGAAATACGCGCTGCGCGAGCGCGCGAAGGAGCTCCAACCGTGAGCGGCCGCGCCGGCCCCTCACTCCGATCCTCTCCCCGCGTGGGGGGAGGGGGAGCTAAAGGGTGCCGCTATAATACCCTCTCCCCGCGAAGCGGGGAGAGGGAGGGGCCCATCGCAAAGCGATGGGAGGGTGAGGGCCGCCGCTTCGGCTCCGGAGCGCCCCGATGACGGCCGTGCCGAGCTTCTCCGTCGCCGATCAGGTCGCGCTGGTGACCGGCGCGTCGAGCGGGATCGGGCTGTATTTCGCGCAGGTCTTGGCCGCGGCGGGGGCGAAGGTGGCGCTGGCGGCGCGGCGGGCCGATCGCCTCGCCGAGGCGGTGCGCGAGATCGAAGGCGGCGGCGGCACCTGCCTCGCGATCGAGTGCGACGTGACCCGCCGCGACAGCGTCCTCGCCGCGGTGCGCGCTGCCGAGGCCGGCCTCGGGCCGCTGTCGCTGCTCGTCAACAACGCCGGCGTCGTCGTGTCGAAGCCGCTGTTCGAGCACACCGAGGAAGACTGGGACTACGTCCTCGACACCAACCTCAAGGGCGCCTGGCTGATGGCGCGGGAGTTCGCGCATCACCTCGTCGAGCGCCGGCGCCCGGGGCGCATCATCAACATCGCCTCCGTCCTCAGCTTCCGCACGATCGGCCGGGTGCCGAGCTATCTCGCGGCGAAGGCGGGCCTCGTGCACCTGACCCATGCGCTCGCGATGGAGCTGGCGCGCGACAACATCCTCGTCAACGCGATCGCGCCGGGCTACGTCGAGACCGATTTCAACCGCGCCTTCCTCAAAAGTCCGCCGGGCCAGGCCCTGACTGGCCGCATCCCGATGAAGCGCGTGGGACAGCCGGAAGACCTCGCCGGCGCCCTGCTTTTCCTCGCCTCCCCCGCCAGCGCCTACGTCACCGGGGCGGTCATCGCTGTCGATGGCGGCCACGGAGTTGCCGCCATCTGACCGAACCATACAAAACCGTCACCGCCGGGCCTGACCCGACCATCTCCAGCGGCGCCCCGGAGATCGCCGGGTCAAAGCCCGGCGATGACGAGTAAAGCTTACAGCTTCCAGCCGAGCCAGTCGCAGACCGCGCGGCCCATGACGAGTTCGAGGTCGCGTCCCTTCAGCCACGGCATCTCCTCGGTGAACATCGTCACGCATTGCCGCCACGAGCACGGCATGCGGGTGATGTCGGTGCCCCAGAAGCTGCGCTCGGGCCCGAAGGCCTCGACGATCTGCTGCGTGTATTTGTGAATGTTGCGGTAGGGGTAGGGCTGGCTCGAATTGCCCGGCGCGCCGGTGCATTTCACCGCGACGTTCGTGTGTTTCGCCAGCGCCAGCAGCTGCGGCTGGTTGCCGTGCGCGGCGTCGTCGCTGGCGTTCCGGACGCGCGCGTAATGGTCGATGATGAGCTTGAGGCCGGGGTGGCGCTCGGCAATCTGGCCGATCAGCGGCAGGTGGTTCGACGCCATCAGCGCGATCGGGATGCCCGCCTTCTCCGCCGCCGGCCACAGCCAATCCATCGTGCCGTCCGTCAGCCAGTTGGCCTGGTGCGGCTGGGTGAAGGCATAGCGCAGCCCGAGCATGCCGGGGCGCTGTTTCCAGGTGTCGATCAGCGCCCGGCTCTCCGGCTTGTCGAGCGGGAAGTTGCCGAGAATGCCGAAGCGCTTGGGATACTTGGCCGCCGCCTCTTCCGACACCTTGCCCGAGTTCGGGTCCCAGCCCGGCGGGTGCAGCAGGCACGCGTCCACCCCCGCCGCATCCATGTCGCGGATGCATTCCTCCGCCGTGTAGGTATTCACTTGGCGGTGCACCGGGTTGGTCGGCGGACCTGCCGACCAGATGTGGACCTGCGCGTCGACGATCAGCATCGCTCCCCTCCGCAAATTCGATGAGAGGCAATGCTACGCGATCTTGCGGCCGCATGGGTAGGCCGCCTGCCGTGTTGAGCCACACACGAGTCGGCATGACCCGGCAATCTTTTGGGACTGTCTACCGTCCTGATCCTGACGTTCGCAAGACTCCCGCCCGGCTTATCTTATGCCGGCGGAGGCCGGCATCCAGCTTCCCGGCGATCGAGCGGCTGAAGCGTGGGTCCCGGCCTGCGCCGGGACGACGAAAAGAGCATCGCCGGGTCGCGCCCGGCGATGACAGAGAGACCTCAATGCCGGAAATGGCGGAGGTCGGTGAAGACCATGGCGATGCCGGCGGCGTCGGCGGCGGCGATGATTTCCGGGTCGCGGCGCGAGCCGCCGGGCTGGATCGCGGCGGTGGCGCCCGCGGCGATGGCGGCTTCCAGCCCGTCTGCGAACGGAAAGAAGGCATCGGAAGCGAGCACCGAGCCGAGTGTTGAGGGCTCGGGCAAGCCGGCCGCGGCGGCGAACTCAGCCGCCTTGGCGGCGGCGATCTTGACGCTGTCGACCCGGCTCGGTTGGCCCGCACCGATGCCGACCGTGGCGCAGTCGCGCGCAAAGACGATGGCATTCGACTTGACGTGCTTCGCTACCGTGTCGGCGAACAGCAGATCGCGAATTTCGGCCTCGCTCGGCGCCCGTCGGGTGACAACGCGAAGTCTCTCGCGCGTCGCGGATACTCTGTCGCGCTCCTGCACCAGCAGGCCGCCGGCGACGGAGCGGATCGTGCGGCCGGGCGCCTTGGGGTCGGGCATTCCGCCGGCGACGAGGAGGCGCAGCTGCGTGCGGCGGGCGAGGACCGCGGCCGCGTCGTCGCCGATCGCGGGGGCGATCACGACCTCAACGAAGAGTCTCGCAATCGCCTCGGCGGCGGCGGCATCGAGCGGCCGGTTGAGGGCGACGATGCCGCCATAGGCGCTGACCGGATCGCAGGCGAGCGCGCGCTCCCATGCCTCCCGCAATGTCGCGCCGAGCGCGACGCCGCAGGGGTTCGCGTGCTTGACGATGACGACCGCGGGTTCGGCGAACTCGGCGACGGCCTCGAAGGCGGCGTCGGTGTCGGCGTAATTGTTGTACGACAATTCCTTGCCCTGCACCTGCCGCGCTGTCGCCACGCCCGGCCGGGCCTCACCGGTGCGGTAGAAGGCGCCGGCCTGGTGCGGGTTTTCCCCGTAGCGGGTCACTTCCGCCAGCCGGCCGGCGACGACGAGCGTTTCGGGGAAGGTCTGGCCTTCTTCCTGCGCCATCCATTCGGCGATGGCTCCGTCGTAGGCCGCCGTGAGCGCGAAGGCCTTGGCCGCGAGCCGGCGGCTCACGGCGATTCCGACGCCGCCGTTGTGCAACGCCATCTCCCGCAGGATCAGATCGTAGTCTTCCGGGTCCGCCGCGACGGCGACGGATTGATGGTTTTTCGCGGCGGCCCGGAGCAGTGCAACGCCGCCGATGTCGATGTTCTCGATGCAGGTCTCGCGGTCGGAGCCGGAGGCGGCCGTCGCCGCGAATGGGTAGAGGTTGCACACCAGGAGGTCGATCGGCGCTATCCCGTGCGCGGTAAGCTGAGCGAGGTGGTTGGGCCGGTCGCGGCGCGCCAGAAGGCCGCCGTGGATCGCGGGATGCAGCGTCTTGACGCGGCCGTCGAGCATCTCCGGAAAGCCGGTTACCGATGCGACCTCGGTCACCGGCAATCCCGCCTCGGCCAGCGCCCGCGCCGACCCGCCGGTCGAAACCAGTGCGACGCCGCGTTCGGCAAGCGCCCGCGCGAACGGCACGAGGCCTGTCTTGTCGCTGACCGAAATGAGGGCACGGCCCAGCGGGGGCGGAGAGGTCGTCATCGGCGGATCCTTCGGCGAATGGTCGGGTATGGCAATGGGTCGGCCCCGCCGCAAGAGCCCCGGTCAGACCGGCTTGCCGCGCGCGAAGGACAACAGCAGCGCCCCGACCAGGACGATCGCTGCCGCGAGCGCGAACAAGCCGGCGCCGTTCTCCGCCGCCCAGCCGCACGCGATCAGGCCGAGATTGACGGCGATAACGCGCCGCGCGACGGCGGCATGGGCAAGGCCGCGCCGCACGGCCTGCTGATAGAAATGCTCACGATGCGCCCGCCAGATGCGCTCGCCGCGGAGCAGCCGCCGCAGCAGCGTGATCGTCGCATCGGCGAGAAAATAGAGCGGCAGGATCAGCGCGATCTGCCATCGGCCGCGGGCCGCGAGGTCGAGCAGCAGGTAGCCGAGCAGATAGCCGAGCGGGACGCTGCCGACATCGCCGAGAAAAATCCGCGCCGGCGCCCAATTCCACGCGAGAAAGCCGATTGCCGCGGCAGTGATGCAGCCGGCGCGCACCGCGGCGTCGGCGTCCGCTCCGGCGCCGATCGCGGCGAACAGCGTGAGGCCGAGGGCGATCGTCGCCGCCTCGCCGCCGGCGAGCCCGTCGCTGCCGTCCATGAAATTGTAGAGGTTGACGAACCACAGCCAGACGATCCCGGCGGCCAGCCGGTCGATGCCGAGGCCAAGCCAGCCCTGGAATACCTCTCCTGGCTCCGGCAGAAAGACGATCCCCACCGCGACCGCGGCCGCCTGCGCGAGCAGCCGCCAGGCCGCGGGCAGCCCATTCAAATCGTCGAGCCACGACACGACGGCGATGAAGCAGGCGGCGAGCGGGATCACGAGCCGGACGCCGATCGGCGCGGCGGCCCCGTCCAGCACCGCCCAGGACAGCAACACGGCCGCAATCAGCGCGATGCCGCCGCCCCGCGGCGTCGGGGCGGCATGCAGCGAACGCTCGTTCGGGTGGTCGAGCACCTCGCGCCGGTGCAAGAGCGGGATCAAGGCGCGGGTGCCGGCACAGGACAGGAGACCGGCGGCGAGCACGATCAGCGCACCGCTATAGGGTTCGCCGGTCAGCTAGGCCTCGCCGGCGCGGTCTTCGGCGTAGGCCCGCGCCTCACGGCGGATTGCCCAGCGGACCGACGTGCCGCCATTGGCGACGCGTCCGCTCAGCACGACCTGCTGGGTTTTGCGCAATTCGCCCGAACCGAGATAGATGCTCTCGCCGAGGCTCAGTTCGGCGCCGGCCGCGCGCAGGCGCCACACGGCGCCGCTCGGGAGGCGCAGGCGGACCGCCGTCGCATCCCGGATCAGCGCCGCCTGCACCGAGGGGTGCAGATGGAAGCGGATCGCGAAGGCGGCGCCGGCGCGGCCGGTGAGCCGGTCCTCGCCGCGCAGATCGTCGCCGTCGGCGGCGAGGAAGAACTGCCGGGCATAGTTGAGACCAAAGCGCTCGCGGTAGCCGTCGTGCGTCGCCGACATCCACTGGTCGCCGTTGTCCTCGGCCCGCTCGCAGCGCACCGTCGGGGGGCCGCGTCCGAGCGTGCCGTCGTCGTTGATCTCGACCGAATTGGTGTCGTCAACGACCAGCACCGAATGCGCGGCCGTCGCGCGCGCGACGCGGCGCCAAGCCGGTTTGGGGCCGCGATAGGCGCCGCAATTGACGATGATGCGCTCGCGGCCCTGGCTCAGCTCGAAGGACAGGGTGCCGGCATGCGCGGCATCGTCGAAACCGCGGGCGGCCGGGCGGCCGGTATCGACGATGATGAGGCTCTTGCCGGCCTGCAGGCGCTGAAACCCGGAATGCGCCGCCGCCGCCGGCGCGCGGCCCTTGGTTTCCGAGCGGGTCAGCACGAGATCCACGAGGACGCCGTCTTCCTCGATTGAGTTGTTGAACAGTGCCAGCCGCCGGTCGCCGTGGCGGAAGAAGCGCAGCATCGGCGCCATCCGGTCGATCGCGTTCTGCAGCGGATGGGATATTTCCATGCGGGCGGCACGCAGGGCGGCCCGCGTGTCGATCAGGTCGCGCAGCACCTGCAGCTGCGTCGAAGGGCTGCGCGTGCGGTGGCCGCCGTCGGGCAGAACCTGCGCCGGCACCTCGCGTTCGAGGGCCCGCACGACGCGCCGCACCCGCTTCGGCGAGGCGCCGAGCGCGACGAGGCCGGCAACCAGTCCCTTCAAGGCGCGCACCCGCGGCGCGCCCGACAACTCCCAGGCCGCGGTGCGGGCGAGGTGGCGGAGCTGCGCCGCGAGGCTCACCAGCATTCTACGCCGCAATTCCTGATCGGTCTCGCGCCCCGCGAGCTCATCGAAATGGACGATCCAGCTGAAGATCCGCGTCGCCAGCACGTCCGAACGCCAGACCAGCGGGTGCCAGCCGATGTTCTCGTTGAGCCAGCTCTTCAACAAGGCGCGCGCCGCCTCGCGAGCCGCGCCGCCGATCGTGCTGAGGTCGGGCAGCCAGCCGAAGCCATGCCATGCCATCAGCCATTCGGGGCCGGCTCCGGGCGGGAACCACACCGGTTCCGGATTGCGCACGATCTCGCCGGCGAATTCGATCTCGCCGTTGAGCAGCGCGGTCCCGCGCTTGGGATCGCCCGGCCAGCGTTGCCCGAGGCGGAGGCGGAGGTCCTGCGGGACGCGTCCGATCAGCGTATGACGGTAGAGCGGCCCGGCGGCGAGCGCCCGCAGCGCGTCGCGGCGCACCCGCGTCAACAGGCGCGGGCGCTCCGGGCCCGCCGCGTGACGTGTTTCTCTTGCCGGAGCGCGGCGAATGCGGGTGCTGTTCATCGAAGCGCCAGCGTCGCCGATGGCCTGCCGCAGCGGCCGCTCGGACGGCATGCCCCGACCAGAGAACCCATGCCGCTTCCTAACAAGGAAAGGCCGCCGCCGCAAGCCGGGGCGGGAAGGCCTGGAGGATGCCTAGCTTGGCGACTCCAGGCGCACGAGGCGGGCGCTGAAAAAGCCGTCGACCCCGTCGTATTCGGCGAGATGACAGGGGAGGGTACGCAGATCGCCTTCGGACGTGATCCACTCCGGCGGTGCGCCGATCTCGTCGGCCGAAAGCGGTACGCGCGCGACCGGCGCGCCGTCGCGCAGCAGCGCATCGATGCGCTTCGCGCCCTCCTCCGGCTCGAGCGAGCAGGTGCAATAAACGAGGGTGCCGCCGGGGCGCAGCATGTCGATCGCGGCGCGCAGCAGGTTCTCCTGCACCACCGACAGCCGCGCCACATCTTCCGGCTGCTTCAGGTGCGGCACGTCGGGATGACGCCGGATCGCGCCGGTGGCGGTGCAGGGCGCGTCGAGCAGCACGGCCTCGGCCGGCTCCGGCGGCCGCCACGTCATCGCGTCGGCGACGAGCGCCACGACCGGCAAGGCGAGGCGGCGAAGGTTGGTCGCGAGGCGGTCGAGCCGCCGGGCCGAGCGGTCGATGGCGGTGACCCTGGCGCCGGCGGTGGCGAGCTGCGCGGTCTTGCCGCCGGGAGCGGCGCAGAGATCGAGAACCTCGCGCCCTTCGAGGCAGCCGAACAACCGTACCGGCAGCGCGGCGGCGGCGTCCTGCACCCACCAAGCGCCCTCGGAATAGCCGGGCAGCGCCGTCACCGAACCGCCGGCGGAACGGCGCAGCGTGCCGGTCGGCAATTGGGTCGCCTGCAGGCGCTCGCACCAGGCGCCGTCCCGGTCGCGCAACGTCAGGTCGAGCGGCGCCTCCTTCAAGTGCGCCGTCGCGATGTTGCGCGCCATCGCGTCGCCATAGGCCCGGCTCCACGACTGCCACAACCACTCCGGCGTATTGAGTCGGGGCGCGTCCTGGCGCTCGACGAGACCCGGCCCTTCGATCGCGAGGCGGCGCAGGACGGCGTTGACCAGTCCTTTGTGCGAGAGAAACCCACTGCTGTGGGCCATGTCGACGCTGGTGGCGACGGCGGCGTGCGGCGGGGTACGGAGGAACAGCAGCTGCGCCGTCCCGAGCCGCAGGATGTCGTGCACGGTCGCCGCGCGCGCGGCCAGCGGCGTCGATAGGCAATGGGCGATCAGCGCGTCGATCTGGCCGAGCCGGCGCAGTACGGTCGCGACGAGCAGCCGTGCGAATGCACGGTCGCGCGGCGGCAGCTGCTGCATGCCCTCGTTGTCGTCGATCGCATCGTCGAGCGGCCGTCGCCGGCGCAATACTGCGCCGAGCAACTCCAGCGCGACCAGCCGTGCTGTCGATGTTTGGGCCATAATGTTCTGCGGAGTCCCCCGAAAAGCCGTCCGGCCAACGCCACCCCGGGGCGTTGGTTCCCTATGGCGCGCCGCCGCGGTTGTGTCCCAGTGAACGCTTCGCCATATTTCGGTCATGAGCGATAAACGGCAAGCACCCGAACCGGATCCTGCGCCGCCGGCCGACCCGGCTGCGGCGGAATCGCCGCCGAAGCCGGCCCGGCCGCGCGAGATCGGCGGGCCGAAAGGCCCGGAGCCGACCCGCTACGGCGACTGGGAATTTAACGGCCGCTGCACCGATTTTTAAGATGCCGGCCGGCAGCGCGTCGGAGCGCAATACAAGCGTCCCGGAAGGCTGCCACACCTTTCCCTGTCTCGACGGCCATACCTGCGGCAACCCCGTACGGCTGGTGATTGGCGGCGCCCCGCTGCTGCACGGGGCGACGATGAGCGCGCGGCGGCAGGATTTCATTCGCCGCTTCGACTGGGTGCGCCGCGCGCTAATGTTCGAGCCGCGCGGCCACGACGTGATGTCGGGCGCGATCCTGTATCCGCCGCTGCGCGAAGATTGCGACAGCGCCATCCTGTTTATCGAGGTGGCGGGCTGCCTGCCGATGTGCGGCCACGGCACGATCGGCACCGTGACGATGGCGCTGGAACACGGGCTGATCGTGCCGCGCGAGGAGGGGAGGGTGCGGCTCGACGCGCCCGCCGGGCTTGTCACCGCCGAGTATGTCCGCGAGGGGCGGCATGTCGAGCGGGTGCGGCTGCGGAACGTGCCTTCGTATCTCGCGCGCGAGGGGGTTGAGGTCGAGCTTCCCGGGCTTGGTCCGCTGACCGTCGATATCGCCTATGGCGGCAATTTCTACGCCATCGTTGAGCCGCAGCGGAATTTCGCCGGTCTCGACGAGATTGCCGTCGATTGGCTGCTGCGCTGGAGCCCCGTCCTGCGGCGGCGGCTCAACGAAATCGTCGAGGTTGTCCATCCCGAGGATGCGACGATCGCCGGCGTCAGCCACATCCAGTGGACCGGGCCGCCGCGCGACCGCCGCGCCCACGGCCGCAACGCGGTGTTTTACGGCGACCGCGCCATCGACCGCTCGCCCTGCGGCACCGGCACGTCGGCGCGGATGGCGCAGCTTGTTGCGAAAGGCCGGCTTAAGGAGGGCGGCGACTTCGTCCATGAGAGCATCATCGGCACCTTGTTCGACGGCCGCGTCGAAGCAGCGGCGCGGGTCGGGGAGCATCCGGCGATAATCCCGAGCGTCGCCGGCTGGGCCTATCTCCACGCGCTCAACACGATCTTCGTCGACACAAGCGACCCCCTCTGTGGCGGCTTCCAGGTCGGCTGACGGCCGTTCGGGAGGGGCTGAGCGGCGTCAGTCGAGCGGCACGCTGCCGGTGTAGCGGATGATGTAGAGGCCGCCGGTCAGCCGGTCGTTGGCGTAGATCAGGCCGTGCTCGTCCACGTACAAATCGTTGATCTGGATCGTGTGCGTCGGGTTTGCCGGCGGCGCCTGCGGGATCAGGTAGCCGATCTCGACCGGTCGCGACGGATCGGCGATCGAATAGGCGCGCACGCCGCCGTTGAAGTAGCTGCCGACGACGGTGTTGACGAGCGTACGCGACGTCGCGATCGGCCGGTTCATGTCGATGTTGTGGGCGCCGAAGCGGCCGCCGGCGCTGCACAAAGCCGCCTGGTTGTGCGCCGGCGGCAGCGGCGCCAGCGGAAATGGGTCGGCCTCGTTCGAGATGTCCCAGACCCAGTTGCGCTTCGGCCAGTCACTGCACTTGTTGCCGATCGCCTCCTCGCTCTGGATCGCGATGTGGCGCGACGCGATCGCCAGCACCGTGTGCGCAAAGCCCTGGTCGAGGGACTGCCACGAGCGGTGAGCGACGAGCTGCGGATGCGCCTTGTCGGAAATGTCGAGGATGACCCAGCCGCCGTCGATCCAGCCGGCGAAGGCATGGTTCGGCTCGTCCGCCGGTATTGTCAGCGAATGCATGCGGATGCCGCTGTCCCGGCTCATGACCCGCGGCGGCTCGGGGGCGTCGTCGCCGACCCGGGTACCGGGCATCCACCACCGCCCCGCTTCGCGCGGATGCGCCGGGTCGGAAACGTCCACGATCATCAGGAACTGGTCGTCGCTCTGGTTGTGCGGCGTAAAGTCGGCGGCGCCGGTCGAGAGGTAGGCATAGCGCCCATCGACGAACCAGACGAAATGCGCGCCGCGCGAATGCGGTCCCGACGTATCGAAATGCGACAATTTCCGGGGATGCAGCGGATCGGCAATGTCGTAGAGGTCCATGCCGGCGTGCGGCTGGCCCGGCTTTTCGGTCTGGTGCGCGACGGCGAGAATATCGCCCGCGAGGCCCAACGAGTTGCAGCGCACGAACTCCGCCTCGACCGGCAGCTGCGCCACGACCTCGGGCGTCTCGGGCTTGGTGACGTCGATGACGCTGAAGCACATCGGCGCCGACTCGTGGGCAAGGAACAGCATGCGCCGGCCGTCCGAATATTGCTTCAGCGCGAGCCCCTCGCCGCCCTTGCCGACGCCCTTGAGGTCGCTGCGGCCGACGATCTGCATGTTGCTGGCGTCGGCGACGGCCGTCGCGTCCTGCGCTCGCACCGGCGTTGCGGCGAGAACGGCAGCGAGGCTGAGGAGAAGTGTCTTCATATGTTCCCCCGAACTGGGCCGGACGCCATGTTAACGCCGATTGCGGCAGCCGCGCCAAAGGCTTCGCATCATCGGGCCTGGCGCGGCAGGGCGGGTGCGGGGAAACTGGAATTGCTTAAATTACATGATATGTTAACCCTTGCCTAACGTGGCAGTGGAGAATGTAGATGCCTGAAGCGACCTGGAATGGCTTTCTCCGCCTCTCGCTCGTCTCATGTCCGGTCTACCTTTCCCCCGCCACGACCGATAAACGGCGCGTCCATCTCGAGCAGTTGAGCGCCCGCACCGGCAATCCGGTGACCCAGCAATACGTCGATGCCCGCACCGGCGACGTGGTCAGCGCCGATGCGCTCGTGAAGGGCTATCAGTTTGAGCCGGGCCGCTTCGTCAGCATTTCGGACAGCGATCTCGAAGGGTTGGGTACGCAGGGTTCGAAGATCATCGACGTCGATAATTTCGTCGCCAGGGACGAGATCGACCGGCTTTACATGGGTGACGCCTACTACCTCTATCCCGACGGCCAGCTCGCCTCCGACACGGTGCACGCTGTGCGGCTCGCGATGCAGCGCAACGGCAAGGTGGCGCTGGCCCGCGTCCAGCTCGGCGAGCGCGAGCAGCAGGTCATGATCGAGCCGCGCGACGGCGGCCTGATGCTGTCGGTGCTGCGCGCCGCCGATGATGTCGAGCCGGCCGAATTCGTCGCGCGGTCCGAAGAGGACATTCCCGCGGAGATGATCGAGATCGCGGAGTCGATCATCGGCCGGCGCTCGGGCAGCTTCAACAAGAACTCGCTGCGCGACCCGTACGAGGAGGCGCTGCGGGGGCTGGTGGAAGGCAAGGTCAAGAATGCGCCGCCTGGGCCGCGCCAGCCGGAGACGCAGCGCGGTCCATTGCCGCCGCCGCGGCCGCCGGTCGAAACCTCGCTGCCGCGCCCGACACCCGCACCCGCTCCAACGCCCGCGCCGCAGGAGGCGGCCTCGTCGGCCGCGGCGGAGCCGCATCCGACGGGCGGCGCCGCGAGCACGAACGGCGCCGCCGAACCGGACTCTGCGGCCGGAGAGGCGTCGCCTCCCGCGGCGGCGTCCACAGCCGAGAGCGCTGCGGCCGCTGCCGGCGCCGCGGCGGAAATGACGTCGGGCGGCCGCGATGTCGGGACCGAGATCCTGCTGCACATCGTCGGCCTCGGCGACCGCCGCTACGTCGAGCCCGGCTGGGCCGGCAACCCCGGTAGCCGCCGCCAGATCGAGGCGCTCAGCATTCGCCCGCGCGAAGGGCTGCCGCCGAGCGCGGTCGAGTTCAAGGTCTTCGCGCAGGAAGGCCGCGCCACCTCCTGGGTTAGCGACGGCAATTACGCCGGCACGCGCGGCCGCGGCCTGCCGCTCACCGGCTTCGCGGTACGCCCGGCCCAGGACCTGCGCGAGCGCCTCGAGATCGTCTACGAGGGGTGCTTCTTCGAAGGCGGCGTCGTCGGGCCGAAGCGCGACGGCGAGCTGTGCATCTCGTCGGTCGCCAACGACCCGCTCGAAGCCATCCGGGTGACGATCCTGGAACGGCCGGAGGAATAGTCCGGGGTCGCCTCGCCACACGGCTGGAAGACGGCGGTCTTGCCTAGCGTCCCGATACCGAAGTTTCGCCGGTAGCACGCTTCCTTTCGTCGTCCCGGCGCAGGCCGGGACCCACGCTTCAGCCGCTCGATCATCGGACATGTGGATGCCGGCCTCCGCCGGCATGACGATCACAATAGCCAAGCGGGAGCCCCACGAACTTCAGGATCACGACAACAGTCCAGGGTCTTCCGCTCAGTCGGCGAAATGCGGCGGCGGGGTGAAGCCGCCGATCTCCTTGGCGAGCAGGCGCGCGAATTCGATCGTCGTCGTGTCCTCGCCCTCGGCGCCGATGATCTGCAACGCCACCGGCAGCCCCGCCCCGGTCAGGCCGATCGGCGCCGCCGTCGCCGGCAGGTAGGAGAGGCTGGCGAGGCCGGCGAAGAAGATCTGCTGCGCGTAGGGCACGCGTTCGCCGTTGACGAGGACGGTGCGCTCGTCGCGGTTCGGGTTGCGGTCGTGCGGAAAGGCCGCGGTCGCCGCCACCGGCGTCACCAGCACGTCGTAGCGCTTGAAGAAATCGTGCCAGGCGTAGCGCAATTTCGTGCGCGCTTCGTTGGCGGCGCCCCAGGTGCGGTGCAGCA